>Ga0114933_10000953_pt1 | contig 33698 bp, 29 predicted proteins | sample 4SBtaG_FD_89691 | JGI IMG/M metagenome (GOLD analysis project Ga0114933, IMG submission 89691) | Deep subsurface microbial communities from Kolumbo volcano to uncover new lineages of life (NeLLi) - 4SBTROV12_W25 metaG | ecosystem: Environmental > Aquatic > Marine > Volcanic | place: Kolumbo... | reverse complement strand
TGACCGTCTGCTCGCAGGGAGTGGTTGACCATGGCTCTCATCAAGAAGGTCTCGTGCTGCATCCCGTGCAAGGAAGACCAGGAATGCGACGGCGGCTACAAGCGCAAGAAATACGGCCACTCGGCGCTCAAGTGGGCGGCGCCGGAAGTCGACGAGGCGCGGCGGTTTCTGGACCTCATGCCGATGCGCCACGAGCACGTGTACGAGCAGGTGCCGCCAGGCCACTGGGCGGACACGGTGACGAGATTCGCCGAGGAGCACTACCCGTTGCTGTTTGGAGCCGGGCGCGAGCTGGTGAGCAAGATCGCCAAGGGCTCGCCGGAACTGGCGCTGGAGGCGTTCTGGGACTTCCGCGGCACGACCGAGCAGCGCGATATCGACGCCAAGTGCGTGGAATTATGGGCGTCGGAGTTGTGGACGGCGATCGTTGCGGTTCGGGCGCTGCGGGAGGCGCATGACCGAGTCGCTGGCGACGTCGCGCGTCGCGACATGGAGAAACGACTGGGGGACGGCTGGGAGTTGGTAAGCACAGTAGTTGACTCGTTTCACCCAGCGGCCGGTCGTCCTCTTTTTCAGGTCAACTGGGTAGCTGCCAGAGGCGGAGGGAGCCGGCACGCCGCTAGCAGAATTGTCGTCGATCGTCGCGGAAGCGGAACGAGCGTGGGCGCCTCCAGAGTGACTCGGCGCAGCGCGCTGGGGTCGAGTCGCCCGGTGGTGCCAGCCCCAGTGAGATTCTACTCGGTGGATTCCGCCACCGGCGTATTGGGCTCGTCGAGCGTCTTGGAGGGCCCTGGGGACGGGCGAGTTCGAGACGGCGACCAGTCGCGACAGGAGACGATTTCGGCCGCGCAGAAGACCTCAGATAACTGGGTAGAGAAACCAGACTGCAAAAATATCCAGCCCCCCCCTGCTAACACCACGCCTGGCAAGCCGTTTCCGCTCAAAGTCATTCACGTTTCACCTGACGGTACCGACAAGCCCATCGACGGAAACTCGTCCGCTCATGGCTCGTCGACGCACCCTTTGGGGACGATTCAGGCGGCCCTGCAACTCGCCGTGGCGGGTACGGAGATCCGAGTCGCACCCGGCGAATACGTCTCGACTTGGAAGACCGCGCGCCACGAGTTCTATAAGTCGGGTTCCAATGCAGGGCGCCGGATGCGTGCTGCGTGCGTTTTCGTGAACAAGTCTGGGCAAAACGGCTACCCGATTCGAATCGTCTCGACCGTCGAACACGGTGCACATCTGCGTTTCTGCTACTCAGACAGCGATCTCAGTGATCGCGTTGCCTGGGGCGTCACGAACAAAAAAACGCACATTCAACACGTCAGGGCGCTGGGATGGCACGCGTATGGCTTCCTTTTCGACCGAAACATATGTCACGTCGAGATTGACGGGTTTCGTATAAGCTGTCTCCACCGTGGCGTCGCGCTTACGCCGTATTGCTCTTCGATCAAGGTCCGAAATATGCTCATCGAGCATCTTGGCACAAGCCGGTTCGGCTATTTCACGTACAGCGTGAAGGCGATGGAGGACATGTTCCACAAGCCGTTCGGGCAGATTGGCCACAACGAGTTGGCTCAAGTTCCCAGCGACTGGCTGAATCAACACGTTGGAATCGAGACCTCGGCTCTAACGAGCGACGTCGAGATCAAAGGTTGCACGATTCGGCACCTCGGCGGCCTCGCAATCGGCGCGTCTGGGGCCGTGCCATCTCCCCAGCAAGTCGGATGCACGGGGGCAACAACGGAGCCGTGCCTGAGCGAACATGTCTGGCACCACGCTTTCAATCATAGCCATGCGATATACGCACAGGGGTTTGGCATCAGGATCGAGAATTGCACTTTCTACGACGTCACCCAAGGTTCGCATATCAAGATCGACGGCAACGCAATCGCCGCGGGGCGGCCGGACCACAAGTTGAAACCGAACAATGCCGGCCTCCTCCAGTCCAGCCACGTGATCATGGACAACTGCTTCAGCCCCCTTCGCAACCCTTCCGAGACCTCGACTCAGGTGGTGTTCTACGTGAACCACTCCGAGGTTGAGGTGAAGAAGTTTGCCCCCGACCCCAAAGACCCGAACCTGACAGTAACTTTCGTCGAGAAAGAACTCTTCAACCAGCCGAAGAACGTCGTAATCTCTCGGAACAGATTCGACTTCGGGCCGGGTGTCGGCTGGGCCAGCAAGGGCCGACCACCGGTGAAGGTTGCCCAGCCCGGTTTTGAGGCGATTCGCGGCCTGAAGATGCACGAAAACACGACATACTCTCGGTTCTTGCTGGGCGTCAGGGTTGTGTGTGCACCGCCCAAACCGATAGGTCGCCCGTGCCTGCAGGTGGCGCCGGGATACGCGCCTTTCGGCGGTTGGTGGTATCCCCCTGACGTTCACGGTGGCGACTTGGAAGCGCTCATCGTCTCGAAGAAAGGTGTTGGGGCGAGCGGGAGCATTGTTGGAACCGCTGCCACTCAGTTGCCGGCCCCCACGGCCGCATTCATCCTGGTCCAGTCCAATGGGTCGGCCGGTAGCTTCCTTATGGTGAACGACGGCGTAATCGCATTGTACAACACAGCCAAGAAGCTGGGTTGGCCCCTGGCCCATTGGCCTGACGCTTGGCCGCCTGACTTCGCGCAGAACGCCCACCCCCCGGTGTACGCCAAGCCCCCCAAAGGCCAGCATGAAGCCGATTGCGCGAGCGGCGTGCCAGACACTGCATTCAGCGTGTGGGAGCCCCCCCATTCGCCAGGCAAATGCGGCACAGCTCTCCTTTGTGGACACGATCCGACATGAAGCGGCGGCTGATTGTGACTGCGTTTGTCGTGGGACTCCTGCTGCCGCACTGCTCGCCGTCGTCGCCGCCGTCTTCATCAGACACGGCGGACAGCCTGGAAAGTGACACTGCGCAGGAAGATGCACACGGTGACACGGATGTGGCTGCCTCCTCGGACCAAGGGGTCGTCGACTCCGAGCCGAGTGACTTGGAACTGTCCAACGACACCGAACCGGCGGACTTGACCAATGCAGCCGACGCTGCCGCGTCGTACGGGTGGTTCACGATCGGCGATGGCTCGCTGTTCAAGACCTTGCCAAAGGCGTTGAAAACGCCGTGCAAGATGCCTCCAAACTGCCTCGACGTGGCGATTGGACCCAACAACGCCGGTGCGAACGCGATCATCGCCCGCGACAACGACTTCCTCCTCGGTGGCTACTTTGAAGTCGGGCAGGACTTTCGGGCGTGGATGGGCGTCGTTGATTGCAACGGCGCGCTCGTGGAGGAGTTCAAATCGACTGTCCCCGAAAGCTCCATGATGGGCCTGTGGCGCGCCAACGGTTTGCTCGTCATGAGCGCGTCGTCCGGCTCGAAGAACATGGCGTACGTTAAAGCACACGGTGCCGCGGGCGCGCAGGTTTTCACGAAGCGGTTTGTCGCCCCCGGGCCGAATTGGCTTGCATTCGGGGGGGCCGCGTTTGGTAGCGCCATCACCATGGCAGGTGCTTTCGGTGATCCCGCCGACATCGGGAAGAACACCGCCAAGTGGGACGGCGTCGCCATTCGTCTCTCCAAGATAAACGGGAGTATCATCTGGACACACCGTTCAGAACATGTGAGTGCGTACCACTACGCAACTGCGACTGCCGATGATGGCCTCATCGTTGCAGGTCTAGGTGCAAGCCTCGGCAGTGGCGCGATCGCCTCCATCGACGCGGCTGGAAAGACTCTTTGGTGGAAGGCACTGGACGGGAACGTCGCGAAGGGGTTTCCGTCGATGGACTTCTCGCCCAACGGAATGGCCGAGCTGTCGAGCGGCTACACTGTTGTTGGCCGCGCCTCTGGCGGGCCTTTGTCCCATGACGACGCCGCATATGTGACATTCGACAGCGCGGGCATTGTCAGCGTGTGGGGAGGCCTTCCCGAGCCCAGCGGCGGCGACTTCGTTTGGCAGGACGATGCAAAAGGAATAGTGGCACTGCCGAACGCAAGGGCGGCATACGCCGCCAACGCGCGGCCGAAAAGCTCGAACCAAGTGCAGAAACTGCCTGGCACGGCGCGCATTGCGATCTTCAAGCCGCCGCAGTCGATGAACGACAAGAACGAGCTGTACGAGCACGTTTGGTTCGGCAGCGGGAAGTCGGAGCTTCGTCGTCTCATCGTTGGACCATGGGACGGCCTGGTGGCTGTCGGCAGCTATTTGCCGGATCCGACGAAGCCCAAGCGGATTTGGCTGGTGAAGGCGAGCCCGGGCAAGTTGCACTACTGTCAGTAGACGAGACCGACATGACGACCGCCAGCATCGTCTCGGTCTCCCCCCTGGTCTCCAAACGGGCCACGATTAAGTCTTGTGGGGCTGGCGCCGCTCTCGCGCACAAGCCCCATCGCCCTGGACCGCAGCGCATCCGCCAGCCCATTCTTGGCAAGTGGCCATACGCTCAGTGACCACGCTATAACAACGTCAAACAACTGAGGGTGCCGCGATGGAAAAGCTACTTCCCGGCTTGCGGCAACCCCGTGGGAGAAACCCATGGCGACCAAAGTCAGATGGGATCATGTGCTGGGTTGGTCGTTCGGGCTGATCCTTATCCTCTACGCCGTTTCTACGGCGTTGATGAGCGTCTGGGGTGGCCTTGCCGCAGGGGTGGGTGCCTGCCTGTGTTTGCCACCCGTGATCGACGAGATCGAGGATTGGTTCCAGTGGAGACCAACAGGCAAACAACGGGTCTTGGGTGCCATGCTCTGCGTTTTCGTGCTGACTCCGATCGGCAACCTTGTGACCCTGTCTTCCGGGGCTGACGAAGAAGCGTCCAAGACAAACACACCCAACCAAACTTTGAAGCCGACATGGGCGCCCAACCGGCCACAAACTGCAAAGCGAACCGACAAGATCTACGTAGGCAAGCTGTCCCGAGGAGCTTGGAAGCTTGCCGTGATTGATTCGGGCGGAATGGACACATTCACGCAAGCAGGGTTGCAGCCTTACACCGATGCGATGGACAGGTTGGTGGCCAAGTGCCCCGAAGACGAAGAACGGCTCGCTGATTTCGTTGTCACGGGCGTAGACATCCTGCGGAAGAAAGGAGTCAAGGTCGGGCTTCTGCCCAACCTGAAATTCCTGAAGGCCATGGATCTGGCGATGATTGAAGGGAACAAGGAGAAGCTGGGTGTGAAGTGTCAGGAGACCGCAGCCATCTTGGCGACGATGGTTCCCAAGAACGGGACGCTGTAGGGAAGCCGACGATGAGAAACAAGGTCATTGCTGCCGTTGGGGGGTCAACGAGGCTGAAGCCAGAGGCGATGACCCTTCCGCCGTTGTTGCCGTCTTCGCACGGGAGATGTCTGCCAAGGTTCCCCAAGGGAGAAGCTGCAAAACAGCCTCAAGTCCTTGGGGGTCGACGTGAGGCTAGAACCCCTGACCCCCTAGCAGTCACACGATTCAAATGCGTTTCGTCTAATGTTCTTTCAAGCGGGCACGGACACGATTCGTGAACTCCCGTTCCAGAAAGGTGATGACTTCGTCCTTCGCACTCAAGAGAAACGCTACGAACCAGAAGAATGCCTTGTTTGAAGCTTCAAGCTCCTCATCGCTGACGTGAAGATCGTCCAGCGCCTTGGGGTGCATTAGCCGGTTTCGGGCTTTCACTCCCAACTTCAGCGCCGACCACCCCGGGCTGTTGAAGTTCAGTTGGTATTCAGATTCTGGGTTGATCCGTCGCACCATCGCTTCCACAAACCTGATGTTGTCAGCGAGGGGCAGGTGCAGCGGCGTTGGCCGCACCTTGCCTCGATCGTTGACCCGGAACGTCTCTTCACGAAGCAACGTGACATCTGCGATTCGGTCGATCGGCACATTTTCCACGAAGGTCTCCAGAACACTCTGTTTCAAGCCCCATAGCAACCCTTCAATCGCCGCATAGGACACGCGGACAGCGGTTCGCCTGTTTCGTTGGGTGTCGTCTTCGGACAGTGCGCTGAACGCCGCTGACACGTCTGCCATCAGCGTGTGGGTGATGCTGTCCGTGCGTGCGTCCAGTCGTGCCTGAGCTTCAGCATCTAGATTCACGACCATGACCTCCCTATTCGTCAGCAGTCCCACGTTTGACATAGGTTGGTTGTAGTTGACAACGCAACCACTACCATCTGCTGATCTCTGTCAAGGATGCCAACCAGCTGAGCCGGTTCATGTGCCACCTCAACGGCAACATGTCGAACGCCAGGCATCTCAACGCCACGCATCTCAGACTCTCTCTTCAGCGCAACAGTGGATTCTCACTCACGACAGGTTGAAGCTGTATTCTTTGCCTCCACCAGCGCTGTTGCCTGCTCCAAACGCCCCACCCCGTCAAGGACGCGCGATTTCAACGGAATCTCCTCAGTCATGACGAGACTTTCCGCGCCTCCTTGACCGGGCGTCCCGTTCGGAGTGGCGACAGAAAGGCTTGTGGTGGCGCCAAAGCCATTGACCCTGGCGATGCGTGACCGAGGACGACCACCGTTGAACCGCGACGCGTCCCATGCCGTGTCGCGACGCAGGATTCCCCACATGGGCAATGCCCCGTCAAGTGGTGTGGCTCGGCCTTCACGTGCCCGCTGGTCACGGACGGAGCCGTCGAGGCGTTCACCCCGGCCGGTAAACGCCTATGGGGACGTAGGTTGCCCCATAGCGGTGTTCGCAGTGTTCGGCTGCCCGCAGGCACTGTTACGAAGACATCGATTGTTGTGGGCGGCTACATCTACGACGCTCTTGCGCCGGGGGAGGTGGACCGGGGCGGACCGAAAACCCCCAGTGAGGGCCTCGTGTTGCAACTCTCCAAGGGTGGTGCCGTGCTGTGGGACCACGCTGACAAGCACGTGACGCACATAATTGATGTCACCGCCGCGGACGACGGAACGATTCTCGCGATCGGGACGGCCAGCCAGACGTCAGAGCCGCGTCGTCGCATGCTCGTGCTCAGCAAGACCGGAAACTCCTCGCCAGCATCAAGTCCGCAGGTCCGTCCAAGGAAGGCTGGAAGTGGGGCGTCTCGGACGAAGAGGGGAACGTCACGCTCGAGGAGTCGATCTGGCTGGGCGGCGAATTCGTGGCCGTCGGCGCCGTCGTCCCGTTGGCAAAGTGGCGTAGGCGGTAGCTGGTCGGTGTTGGCACCGAGCGAGCGGATTGCCGCGTGAAGCACCGTTGGCGGACTTCGTGTCCTCTCGCGACCACGTGATGCGGTATCCTGTGTGCAAGTTCGGCATGCCAGACGAAACGCCTGCGTCGAACCGCGAGGGGAGATCACGATGAGCAACCTCAAGGTGGCGCTATACGCCCGCGTAAGCACCACCGACAAGGGCCAGGACCCCGAGGTGCAGCTGCGCGCGCTGCGCGCCGAGGCCGGACGCCGTGGCTGGCAGGTCGCAAGGGAGCACGTCGACCACGGAGTCAGCGGAGCGACGCCGAACCGTCCTGCGCTTGATGCGCTCATGGAGTCCGCCCGCGCCGGCAACTACGACATAGTCTTGGTCTGGGCCTACGATCGCTTCGCTCGTAGCACCAAGCAGCTCATCGATAGCTTGGACACGTTTCGGCAGCTCGACGTGCAGTTCGTCAGCCTGCAGGAGCAGTTCGACACCACCAGCCCAGCTGGCGAGCTGATGTATACGGTGATCGCCGGCATGGCGCAGTTTGAGCGCCGCATGATCCAAGCGCGTGTGCGGGCCGGGGTCGCGCGGGCGAAGGCAGCCGGCAAGCACTGCGGCCGACCACGCAAGGACGTTGATGTGAGCGAAGCGCGGCGATTGCTGGACGGAGGCCTTTCCCAGCGCCAGGTCGCGAAGAAGCTCAACCTGTCGCGCGCGTTGCTTCAGCGGCGCCTGGCCGAGGGCCGCGCGGGTGGCTCGAAAGGGTCGTCGCTTGGCGGGCAACCCTGACCCGGCTCATAAGTGCGGCACGAAACCGGCTCCAAACCACTTGGTTTCGGGCCGCCGCCGCGCTTTGATTCGAATCAAAGCACCCGGCTTTCCGGTTTGACCCTGGCGAGCCAGCGAATTGCCTGGACCGAGCATTCGCGCAGGCACAACCGGAGTTGTCCCAGTTGGTGACTCGGACATTCGCTGCCGGAGGCGACGTAGTTCGTCTTCGCATGCACGACCATGTTTCGGGTCGCTGTGGCGCAGGCGGCCAACTCTTGTAGTGCCTTCTTCGTGTCTTTCTCGGTGGCGTCCTTGGCGAGTTGACGCAGAGCTCGTGTGTGCTGAGGCGCCAACGGCGCGAGGAGAACGGCATCTGCACATGTGACGATTGTCAGTTCCAACATGTGTTTGTCGGATGTGCGGACTCTCGCGGCCTTCTCTGCAAGCGCGAGCAGCCCGTCCAGATAGGCCGCGTCCGGCGCCAGGACACGTGCGCTGGCCAAGCGGCGTCGCAGCCGGCCGTGTGCGTCTTGCCTCTGGACAGTGGCCCCAACGAATTCAAGCGCCTTCACGTAGCAGAAAATGGCGTGGCCGTCCGTGAGCGCGCCACTCGCCTCCATGAACGTCTCGACTACGGGTGCAAGTCCGTCGTCCAACATCCGTGATTCGAGTGGAATCGAAGTGAGGTGGGCCTGTAGCGCCTCATCGCCGTCTGCCTGATAGGCATCGACTTTGCGCCAATGCTCATCCATCGACGGAATCGCGGCCACGCGAAAATCGAGGTTGGCGGCGTTGGAGACCTCGAAGAGCACCGATACTGCTACGGCTCGCGCCATCTCGACTGTCGTCGTCTCCGAATGAACGACTGACAGGAACACCGCGTCAGGCTGGTACGGGGGGAGGTACTTGTCGTACTCGCCTGCCTTGACTAGCTGAAGAGCAAAATCGATGGAGCCCAGCAACAAGGAAACCTCACCCAGAGGCGACGAAGTCTTGAGCAACTCGCGGGGGGACCCGTTGACCAGCGTCATCAAGGCCAATTGGCTGTTTGAACCGTACCGGGTTCTTCGAAGGCTCGGTGATGTGAGTCAGGCTGCTTTTGGCTCCATTTGCTGACTCTTGTGAAATGCCTGTTCGAACTCTGCTGGCGGGACATGCCCGAGCGGTCCGAAGAGGCGACGATTGTTGAACCAGTCGACCCATTGCAGTGTCGCGAACTCGACGGCTTCGAGGCCGCGCCACGGGCCTTGTTTGCGGATCACTTCCGTCTTGAACAGCCCGATCACCGATTCGGCCATCGCATTGTCGTAGCTGTCACCGACGCTGCCCACCGACGGGTCGACGCCGGCCTCCTGTAGGCGCTCCGTGTAGCGAATGGACAGGTACTGAACGCCCCTGTCGCTGTGATGGACGAGGTCGTTGCCCACCTGCCGGAAGTACAGCGCCTGTTCCAGCGCATCGAGGGCCAACTCGGTCCGTAACGAATCGGACACTCGCCAGCCGACGATGTAGCGCGAACACACGTCGATGACGAAAGCGACGTACACGAAGCCCGACCAGGTCGCGACGTAGGTGATGTCGGCCACCCAGAGCTGGTTGGGCTTGTCGGCCACGAAGTCCCGGTTCACCAGGTCGGCCGGACGAGCTGCGTTCTCGTCAACGATGGTCGTCTTCTTGAAGCGCTTACCCCGTACTGCACCGCACAGCCCCATCTCCTTCATGAGACGCTCAACGGTGCACCGGGCCACCTCGATGCCCTCGCGCTGCAGCTGTCGCCACACCTTTCGGACGCCGTACAGGCCGAAGTTCACATCCCAAACTCGCTGGATTTCCGGACGCAAGGCGTCGTCGTCCCTGGCTCGCCTGGAGCGCCGTCCAGGATCAAGTCGCTCGGCTCGATGCCGGTAGTACGTCGACGGGGCGATTGGCAGCACTGCACAAATCGGCTCGACCCCGTAGACGTCTCGGTACTCGTCGATGAAATCCACCATCAGCGCGGTCGGCGGTCGAGCTCCGCCTGTGCGAAATACGCAGAGGCCTTGCGCAGGATTTCGTTGGCCCGCTTCAGCTCGCGGTTCTCCCGCTCGAGCTGCTTGAGCCGCTCACGGTCGTCGCTGGTCATGCCCTCGCGGCGGCCTGTGTCGCGCTCGGCCTGTCGCAACCACTTTCGAAGCGTTTCCGGTGAGCAGCCAATCTTCTCAGCGATAGACCGGATGGCCGCCCACTGAGACGAATGCCTGGATTCCTGTTCGAAGACGAGCCGAACAGCCCGCTCCTTTACTTCTGGTGAAAATCTGCTTGTTCCCATGGCTCCATTCTCTCAAGGAAAAGAGTCTCCCGGAAACCCGGTGCGGTTCACATCCGGCACTCATTCCGTCACAGATTGTGGCAGGCATCCATGGCGACATCCGAGCGAGCCCCGATGCTCTCAACGAAAAGGCCCTGATCACCGGAAGGCGGGTGTGCCACGTCCAGAACCACATGGCCTCGAACTTCGCAGGCGTTGGCAACCCAGTTGGGCTGACGATGGGTGTCAGGTTCATCAGGCTTGCCGACTACGCGGGGCGCGAATTGGGTAGGGTGCTGAAAGGATCACCCCGACCGCTAGGCCGAGCGCGGTTGGCGCTGGCGGAGCAGGTCCCGCCGATGAGCCTCCATCTCGGCTTGGTTCGACTTGCGGTGGGCCACCGTCCGGTTCTAGACGTTCTCTATGATACGACAGACAGCCGCACGAACCTGGCCGCGTTTTGCTGTGTCAGCTTCGACGGTGTCTATGAAGTTGCAGCGCGGGTTGCAGCCGATGCGTTCGGAGCGGACATCGGGACGCTCGTCGCCGCCTATTAGGGAGCGAGCGCCGCATTTGTCGCCTCGATTCCTGATCGGCTTGCTCGCGCATTCACAGCGTGCGGTGCGAAGTTTGCGTCGAACCCAAGCTCTGCGACACGTTGTCCCCACAACTCGAGGCCCCTCCGCTTCTCTTGGTCGTAGCTGTGCCGGTCATACACAGCGGTCACACCGCTCTCGACGTGGTTCAACAACTTGCTCACCACCAACCGCGACACGCCCAAACTGGTCATGTGCGACGCAGCAGTCCGTCGCAGATCATGCGCCGTGAAGTGCGCAATCCCAATCACCGGCCGACTCCGCCGCAACGCCGTCGACAGCACAGAGTGAACCATCGCGCCCCCACCGATCCGCGACGGGAATACCGCCCCAGTCTCACGGTCGAACCCCCTCGCCTCTTCCAACAACGCCAACGCCTGCGGCGACAGCGGCACGCGGTGGCTCAGCCTGTTCTTTGCCCGCGACCCCGGAATCGTCCACCAGCCGCCGGCCAGGTCCATCTCCTCCCACCGCGCACCGACCACCTCACCGGGTCGCTGCGCCGTCAGCAGCAAGAACAACAACGCGAGCTGCGTGGGCCTCCACATCTGACACTCGGGGATCTTCGCCAGCAGGATGCGCAACTCGACATCGTTCAACACACGCTCGCGCCGATTCTCTCGCGCCGGTTTCTGCACCTGTGCGCACGGGTTGTGTTCGACCAAGTCGCGCCCGATGCCGAAGTTGAACATCTTCCGGACCAACGCCAACACGCGGTTGGCCTGAATCGCCGCGCCGCGCGCCACGACCCGGTCGAGCAGGTCGATGATGTCCCTCCGCTTCACATCCTCGACGCGCAGGTGCCCGATGGTCGGCAGCACGTCGCGCTTGATCATCGACTGGTCCTGTTTCCAGCTCCGCTTCCGCGGCTTGGCCCACTTCTCGATGTAGATCGCGGCCAGGTCCTCGACTCGCGGCGCTTCGCGGCGGCGGACGTTCTCGATGACGATGTCGCGCGACGGGTCTCCGCCTTCCGCCACTTCTCGGGCCAGCCGAGCGTAGACCTCGTGCGCTTCGGCCACAGACATCCGCGGGTAGCGCCCGAGGGTCGACATCCGCACCTTGCCGTTGACGTAGTACATGTGGACCCACGACTTGGTACCGCTGGGGTTGACGCGGATGCCCAGCGACCCGCGACCGCGAGCATTGTCCTCGTACTTAACGAACCGCTTGTCGGCGGGCTTCAGGTTCTCGATGTACTTGGCGGTGAAGCGCATGTCGTTGGCCTCCGGCAGACCCGCTCTCGGGGTCGTTTCGTCGGCACCATACCACCGTGGCTTGAGTTTGGCTTGAGTTTTAGGTGCTGCTAGGGATGAAACGGCACGGAACATGGTGAGACGATTTCCGGTGTTTTTTCAATCAGTTGATCATGGGACGGGCGAGCCTTCGGAACGGCGTGAAACGCCCAGAAACACCAAAGTCGACGACTCATAATCGTTAGGTCGAGGGTTCAAGTCCCTCCCCAGCCACCCCTAATTACGACGAGTTACGAGACCGCCTTCGGGCGGTTTCTGTCTTTTTGGGTCGAAATTGGCGCCGGACCGCTTCCAACCCCGTTTTCACGTTTTCCCGCCCGTGAGCGCCGAATTCGCCCCTCTCCGAACACCAAAATGCCCACAGCAGGCCGCTAACGCCCCAAGGACGCGTCCTGACCCCGAGTGGCTATATCAAGCCGTCCGAGCCGCGATCGCCCGTTAGATCGAGCTCTGGCGCTTTTCCATCACGCGCGCCCGAAGCGTTTGCGGTTGCGTTCGCGGGCTTTCGCGGCCTCGATCTCGCGGTTTTTCGCGGGTGCGTTGGTGACCAGCGAGTCCATCAGGCGGCGGGCGACGTCTTGGATCTCGATGATCGCGGCGTCGAACGCGGCTTCGTTGGCCTGGGATGGCTTGGTGAAGCCGCTGATCTTGCGCACGAACTGCAGCGAGGCGGCGTGTAGCTCGTCGTCGCTCGCGGGCGGCTCGAAGTTGAACAGCGTCTTGATGTTGCGGCACATCGCGGCCTCCTTTGGGTCCGGGTATCGGCAAACCCGTGTTCTCCGGGCTCACCCGGCGCGGGCAATGCGACAGGGATTGTCGCCTGCTCGGGGCAATGTGTCACACACGGTCGGCGCGAACTCTCTCGCCCCGGACTTTGAACGGAGCGACGAATGACGAGCTGGAATCCATCTCCACGTGCTGGCGTGGCGCGTGCCTACGGTGGTGTGGTCCTCGATGGGGACGGCAACCTGCTGCTGCGAGCGCCGACCGGTGGCTATGGCGGATACGCCTGGACGTTCGCGAAGGGACGCGCCGAGCCTGGCGAGACCCCGCAAAGCGCCGCGATGCGCGAAGTGGCCGAAGAGACGGGCGTGATCGCCGAGATTGTGGCGCCTCTGCCCGGCTGGTTTGTCGGGGATACGTCCGATACGCGCATGTTCGTCATGCGCGTGGTCCGTGTGACGGAGATGCGAGACCGTGAAACGGCGGCGGTCGCGTGGGTCCCGGTGTCGGAGGCAAGGCAGCTGGTCGGGCGTTCGCGGACCGTCGTCGGGAGGAAACGAGACGCCGCGATAATCTCGGCCGTCGAGCCGCTGCTGGGCGAGCGCAAGCTCGTGCTGGGGTTGGCGTTTGAGGGCGGCGGCGTGCAAATCAGCGCAAGTGGCGGGGAGGTTCGCTTGTATTGGCGTCGCTCCAACTCGTGGCTGTGGGAGCTGCTCGAGGAAGACGAGTGGCCCGAGGCCCGCGCGGCGTGCAACCGGTCGGCCGGTCCGTTTCGGTCGTTGCACGATGCGCTGAGCGACGCCGGTGCCTGGTGGCGCATGCATCCCTGCGACGTTGGCAGCGACGCCGACGAGGTGCTGAGACTTGTCGACGCGTTGACCCGCGGAAACCTCCAGGTTCAGCAGCCTCCTGCCGACGATGACGGCGCCCAGGCTCGGCTCGAGTCGTGGAGCCGGCGCATCTCACGGCTCGTCCGCCCGGTTCATTGAGGGCCCGGTTCACAGCAATCACTGAGGGCACTGGTTCACGCCAGCTTTCCGCAGCTGTTTGCAGGACCATCGGTGCGCGCCCGGGCTTGCTCGCTCGACGACGCGCAGGGGCTTGGTTTCGTGGCGCCAGCTTCGGCCGTAGCGACCGTCGGCAGCGGGACTGACGCGGCTCAACGATCGCCCGGCGCGCGGCTTGGGCCATGGCCAGCGCGGCCACCACTGGGCGACATCGACGACGCGCCCGCGCCATAGCAAGGCGACTCGACCGGCTCGGTTGGGCAGACGCATTCCGGTCGCGACGCCTTCGACATGGCGCGAGGCGGACCCTCCGCTGTTCATTCGCCGTGGTCGTCGCGACGCGGATGGCCGGACGACCACCACGCCGCCGGATTCGACGTGTTTGCGTTTGCTCGTGACAGCGAGGAGGCGTCCCGATGGCGTTTGGATCTGGATCTTGGCGAGCGCGATGGGACCGGGGGTGAGGTTGACGAACTCGATGAATTCACCGGCCGCGTCCGAGACGAGGGCCGGATCGGCAAAGATCTCGCTGATCACGAGCGTGGCTTTGGGCATCCCGGCCGCGTCGGAGGGCGTCGTCCATCCGCAAACCGCCGCGAATACGGCGCCAAGCGCACATCGCCATCGCGTCCGAGCGCCTCTTCTTGTCGTTGCCATCCTGACCTCCTTGGCCCGTCACACGTCGCGGGCTACGCGCTTCCCGTTTGGTATCGAGAAGACACAGCAAACCTCGTGCCAATCTGCGATCGAATGATTTCAGCTACTTACGGCGACTCCGTGGGGTCCCATTAGGGTCTCGAGACCGGTCCTGAGACCACCAAGGCCGCGCAGTCGTGCGAATAGGCGCGCCAGGAGTCTCACTTTGTCGGGCCCGGCGCTTTCCATGCTGAACGCAAGACGGCGCGGTCGTGACCCCATTTGGCCGCCTTGACAGTGCCTATCGGGCTCTTAGAATCGCGTGACGCCACGTCATTTTCCATTTTCGAGGGTCGCACGACTCGCGACCGGAAGACGGCTGCCCAGGACGCTCGCATGATCCCGTATCGCGCCCCCATTACCCACGCGTTGACCGCGTGCTTGCTCGCCGCCGCGACCTTGTCTGCCGGTGTCGCGACCGCCGCCGAAAGCGAAGTGGAGCGTACAATCGCGTTCATTGAGCTGCGGGAGGGCCCCGACTCAAGCAGCTTGACCGTCGATTACCTCAACGAGATCGAGCGCGTCTTCAAGTCCGAGAATAAGGGCGACTACATCTTCGTGCCGCGCACGCAGATCATCGATAAAATTGGCAAGAGCAGCGACCAGCTGCCGCGCGCCCTCACCGACGAACGCCGCACATCGCTGGCCGAAGCCAAGAAGAAGGGCATCGCCTACCTCGACCAGGCCGACGCGGTTAACGCCATCAAGGCGCTCGACGCCGCCAGCAGCAAGTTCCGCGCCGCGCTCGCCGCCCCCGGTGCCGATGATGCGCTGCGCAAGGACTACCTCGACATCCTTGCGCAGCTCGCTTTCGCGCACATTCTCGCCAAGGAGAAGGACAAGGCCGAGGACGTTTTCCGCCTCGTCGTGACCACGTTCGGTCCAAGCGCGCCGATCACGACCGATCACTACCGTCCCGACGTTGTCGAGGTCTTCCGCAAGGTTGTCGGCGACATGCAGAAGCTCGACAAGGGCAAGGTCGACGTTGCGTCCACCCCGCTGGGCGCCAAGATCATTCTCAACGGCGCTGAGCGCGGCAAGACGCCGGCGACGGTGAAGGACCTGATCCCCGGCGTGTACTCGTTGCACCTTGTCCAGGGGTCACAGACCTCGATGTTGCACCGCGTGCGAATCGATGGTGGCAAGACGACCAAGATCCACATCGACCTGCCGCTGGAGAGCCATCTTGTGCTTGAGGACGGCATCGTTGGCCTGGCGTACAAGGATCTCGACGAGGTGAAGCAGCGCGTCCCTGTCGATGCCCTGGCGCTCGGCCGCAAGCTCGAAGTCAACCTCGTCGTCGCGACCGGCGTCGTGGATCGCAAGCTCGTCACCTACCTCATCGATGTCAGCCACAATCGCGTCACGCGCAGCAGTTCGACGCGCGTCCCCCAGGTCGGTCTGTCCAAGCGCGCTGTCACCCACGTCATCAAGACCATCATGGGCGGCGGCGAGAGCCCGCATCCGCCGTGGTACTCGTACAAGCCCGGCCTCGCCCTCGGCGCGGGCGGCATCGTCGCGCTCGGCATCGGCTCGGTCATGGCGCTCGCCTACGGTCAGAAGACCTTCTACCCGTGCCCCAATGTCGAAGAGAAGTGCGCCAACCCGGACGCGAACAAGTACCTGCAGGACGCCAAGGATGCGCAGAGCTCCCACGACACCATGCAGGCCGTTGCTGGCGGCCTTGTCGTGGTCGGTGTGGCCCTTGTCGGCACCGCGGGATACCTCTTCTACAAGCACAGCACCTCGTCGACGATCGCGCTCGAAGATCTGCCTCCGCCCGGCTCCATGCACGCGTTCTTGCCGCCCGGCGACTTCGGCAGCCGTGCAACTACATTCGAGATGTCGCTGCGCTAGACGCGGTGCTCGAATTCAGACCAACGATGCTCGTATAGCGGGTCGAACGTGACCTCGTTGATTCGCCTCGGTTCGCCCGATGACGCCGCCGCCGTTGTGCGGCAAGGCGGTCTCGTCGTTCATCCAACAGTCGGATTGTGGGGAATCGGCGCCGATCCACGGCATGAACGAGCCATGCAGCGTCTCGCGGCCATCAAGGGCGCGTCGACCCGGGCCGGGTTCATCGCGATCGGTGGGTCCCAGCTTCAGCTTGCTCCGTGGTATCGGCCAAACGCCGTCGTTGACGCCGTTCTCGCGGCCTCGTGGCCCGGACCTGTCACCGTAATCGCGCCCGCAAGCGACGCGGCGCCCGCTTCGATCTGCAGCTCGGAATCCACCGTCGCGATCCGCGTCGAAACCCATCCGGTGGCGGCGGCGATCTGCCGGCACCTGGGCTCTGGTATCGTTTCGACGAGCCTTAATTTCGCCGGTGAGCCCGCGACAGATCCCGGTGACGTTAGCGCCAGGTTGGCCGCGCGCCTCGACGGTTATGTGCAGGGCGGGCCGCAACCACGCGGGCTTGCTTCGACGCTGGTGGATTTGCGCGGTGAGCCTCGCGTGCTCCGCCAGGGCGCGGTGGGCCTCGCCGACATCATGGCGTGTCTTCGCGAACAAGGCCTCGTGTGAAGACCGTCCCGGGCGCAAACGAGACGCTCGATATTTTGCTGCGCGGGCGCGTCCCCTTGATCCAGGGCCGCAAGGGCTACCGAACATCGGTCGATTCGATGCTCCTCGCATTCTTCGCCGCCTCGCTCGGACCGGTCGATCGGGTCATGGACCTGGGCGCTGGCAGCGGACTTGTCGCCATCCTGTTGGGTCGTCGCTTCGTCGGCGCATCGCTGGCCCTCGTGGAGCTCCAGCCGGGGTTGCGCGACCGCGCGCGGCGTAATCTTGTCGCCAATGGACTGTCCGATCGCGCCGAGATCATCGCGCACGATCTCGCTGACGGGGCTCCTGCCATCGCGCCTGCGCCCCTCGTTGTCTGCAACCCGCCGTTCTTCACGACCGCCGGCCGCATTCCACCGGCGGACCTCGAACGGCGCACCGCGCACTACGAATCCACCGCGACGATCGCCCAGTTCGCGGCCGCCGCATCCAAGTGCGTGACCGACGATGGCGTCTGCGTGTGGATCTATCCAAGACAGACGTCGACGCGGCTGGTGGACGGTCTGATCGACGCTGGTCTTCGCGACGTGGCCATCTCGCACGTCACCCACCGCGCGGGCGAGGAACCGATCGACCGCATGCTCGTTTCTGCTCGCATCGCGCCGTCAACCGCGGTCCGCACAGCAGGCCCGGTTTCGTTGCATCCGGCGACCGGCGATGACAGCCGCTATAGTGCCGAGATCGAGCGCTTCGTCGCCGCCCTTGGGTGCCTTTGATCTGCCACCCATTTGACCCGGTTGTCGCGTAATCGGCGTCGCTGGGCTGCTGGGGTCCGGTGTGCAAATGCGCGAACAGAAGCCGTTTTTGCTGCGCGCGTCCAATCCCCTTTGGGTCGTCAACTTGCGGGCCCCCCACCCCGGTGCTAGCTTGATCTGGACAGCAACGGCGCCCTCGAATGAACCATTTGGGGTGCTGACGCGTCATACAGGAAGGGAGGGGCGTCAGACAGGCGCTCCAACGAAAGGAGAGAGAGGCCCACGACCCCCGGGCCGATAGAGGCAAACAACCGGACCCGCACAAGGTCCGACCGGATGGCGAGCACCGCAATCGCACCCTCCACGCGGAGGTAGGTAATGCTTGAAGCCTTCATCATCGACGAGCTGCGTCGGCGCGAACAACGCGACGATCGCATTCAGCCTCATCTCGAGAGTCCTTTTGCGCCCGGTCTACCCTACGGGCAACCCATCGATCGATCGCGACCTGATCGCTCCGAACGTCCCGGGCGAAACGACCGCTCAGGGCGCTGGGAAATCGACGACCGCACAAGCGACGATCGAACCAACGACGACGACGACGACAACAACGGCGTCATCATCATCGACATGTAGCCGCTAGCCCGGTCTGAACGGCGCGCTGAAGCAAAAGTTCAACCCGGGCGCTGAGGCCCGTTTGGTTGCTGGCGGCTAGCCAATGTCCGCGCGGCTGGTGACGACTTTGCTGACCAGGCCGTATTCGACGGCTTCTTCGGCGGTCATCCAGTAGTCGCGGTTGGTGTCTTTTTCGATGCGCTCGAGCGGCTGTCCGGTCTCGGTGGCGAGCAAGCTGTTGAGCCGCGTACGCGTCTTGATCATCTCTTTGGCCGTGATCTCGAGATCGCTGGCCGGGCCGTAGACGGTCGAGCCGATGAGCGGCTGGTGGATGAGCAGGCGCGTGTGCGGCAGGGCCATGCGGTCCTTCTTGGCGGCACCGAGCAGGATGATGGTGGCGATCGACGCGGTCAGGCCGGCGCAGACGCAGCGGACGTCCGGTCCGATGAAGCGCATCGTGTCGTAGATGGCGAATCCAGCGCTGACGCTGCCGCCGGGCGAGTTGACGAACATCGTGATCGGCGCGTCGGGGTCGGCGGCTTCCAGGGCGAGCAGCTGCGCGACGATCTTGGCCGCGAGCTTGTCGTCGACCGGGCCGGACAGCTGGATTTGGCGGCTCTCGAAGAGGCGTTCAACCAGCATCCCGATGCCTTTTTCCTCGTCCTTCTTGGCGTTGTTGCGGTTGACGAACGTGTCGTTGGTGGCTTGGCTCATGGCGTTTCCTTGTGCTGGCGATGGTCTTCGCGCTGACGATGGTCTTTGCGCTGACGAGGCGCGATCGCTGTGCCCTCTTCGGGTCGCGCAAACTAGCAAGTCTTGACCGACAATCAACCGCCCGAGGCGACGACATCGGCCAAGACAGCCGCGATGCGTTCAACCTGGTTGGGTCGCAGACCGGGGGCGATCGGCAGGGCCAGGACTTCATCGCAACGCCTGACAGCGTTGGGGCATTCCGCGAGGGGACCCGCTGCGGCGAGGGCTGGCTGCGTGTGCAGCGCAAACGGGTAGTAAATCGCGCACCCGATGCGCTCTTGCGTCAGACGCGCCTTGATCGCGTCGCGCTGCTCGCTACGGATGACGTATTGGTTGTACGTGTGGCCCTGGACGTGCTTTGGGAGCGCGATGGCGTCGGCCAGCCCGCTGAGCGCGACGTCGTAGAGCTTGGCGTTGGCGCGCCGCTGTTCGAGCCACCCATCAAGTGCGGGCAGCAGGACCCCCAACATCGCAGCTTGCAGCGCATCGAGCCGGAAGTTGCCGCCGAGTCGGTCGTGCCGGTACTTGACCACGCAGCCGTGTTGACGGACGGCGCGAACGCGGGCGGCGAGCTCTTCGTCGTTGGTCAGCACCGCCCCACCATCTCCGAGCGCGCCGAGGTTTTTCGCCGGGAAGAAGCTGAGCGTCCCGGCGCGGCCGATGGACCCGACGTGACAGCCGTCGGTGCGGGCGCCGATCGCCTGGGCGCAGTCTTCGATGAGGTCGAGTCCATGCGCGTCGCATAGGGCGCTGATTGCGGCGAGATCAACGGGCGATCCGAACAAGTGCACCACGAGCACCGCGCGGGTTTTCGGCGTGATCATCGCCTCGATCGCCGCGGCATCGGGGTGCAGGCCGTCGACGGGGAGGTCGGCGAAGACAGGGCGCAGGCCGGCGCGAAGCACGGACGTTGCGGTCGAGATGAACGTAAACGGCGTCGTGATCACCTCGGAGCCGGGCGGATAATCCAGCGCCAGGAAGGTCGCAAGGAGCGCGTCGGTGCCCGATGAAACGCCGACTGTGTGGTCGACACCGACGTAGGACGCCAGCGCGGATTCGAACGTGGCGACTTCGGGTCCGAGCACGTAACGACCGTGGTCGAGTACGCGGTTGAAAGCGGCGCGCAGGTCGTCGTGGAGCGGGCGTTGCATCGCCCCGAGGTCGACGAACGCGATGGGCTCGGCAGTGGTCATGGCAGGTCCGTTTTAGAGCACTGAACGGCGATCGCTCTAGCGCGGCGACAGCGCGGTTCCGTCGGTTCGCCACGCCTTTTCGCAGCGGTCGCAGCTTGCTTCGCCGGGGCTGTCGGCGGCAAGGGAGAGGCGCTCGCCGCAGCTGCATACCCACCCGATATGACTGGCCGGGCAACCGAGCACGAGGCTGTGCGGGGCGACATCGCGGGTGACGACCGCGCCGGCGCCGATGAACGCGTGGTGGCCGACGTTGTGGCCGCAAACGACCGTCGCGTTGGCCCCGATCGTGGCGCCTTGGCCGACCCGGGTCGCCGCGAACTCGCCCCGTCGATTCACGTGGGCGCGCGGTCGATTGACGTTGGTGAAAACCGCGGAAGGCCCGCAGAAGACGTCGTCGCCGAGCACCACGCCGTCGTACACCGACACGTTGTTTTGCAGCTTTACGCGGTCGCCGACGACGGCCCCGGACTGGACGAAGACGTTTTGCCCCAGCACGCAGTCCGCGCCCACTTCGGCGCCGTTCATGACGTGGCAGAAGTGCCAGATCTTCGTGTTCGCGCCCACCTTGGCGTCGTCTCCGACCAACGCGGTCGCATGCGCAAAAAACGACCGTGAGTCGCGGCCGCTGTCGGGGCGTGTCCACTGGCCGGCGTCTTCGAGCGAGCGCTGCGCGGCGTCGAGCACCGAGAGCACCCGCGCGCCCTCGTCACCGTCCGAATGCAGCTTGGCGGTTGGGTCGGCGAGCGCGTCGAGGAACGTCCGCATCTCTTCGCGGAGCGGCTCGGTGGTGCTGATCGCGACGTTTTCGCCCTCGGCCTTGACCGGCACCGGCGCGCCGTCTTGCCACGACACCCCGTGGCGATAGAGGACGAGCTTGCTCTGCAGCGGCTGCCGATCATCGAACACGGCCATCGCGGTTTCACCGACCACGACGAGGCGCTGCTCTTTGAACGGGTGCAGCCAGGACACGTAGATATGCGCCTGCACGCCCGAGTCCCACGCCAGTTGGGTGACCGTTGTGTCCGCGATCCGCGGGTGCAAATAGTGGCCGCCGGTCGCGATCACGCGTTCGGGCATGGCGCCGACCAGTCGCAATACGATGGCGATGTCGTGCGGTGCAAACGACCACAAGCTCGACTCTTCGCGACGGAATCGGCCGAGATTGAGGCGGTGCGAGTAGAGGTAACGCAGGCGGCCGAGGACGCCGGTGGCGACAAGCTCGGACAGGCGCGTGATCGCCGGGTGGTAGTGCAGCAGGTGGCCGACCATCAGCACGCGGTTGCGCTCTTTGGCGAGGGCGGCGAGCGCGCGTCCTTCGGCGACATCGAGGGCCAGGGGCTTTTCGACGAAGACGTGTTGGTCGCGCTGCAGGAATCGACGGACGAGGTCGGCGTGTTGTGCTGCTGGGGCCGCGATGGCGACGGCGTGGCTCGGGTCGATGCTGTCGAGGTCGTCGAGGATGGCGACCCTGTCGGGGTTGTCGGGGTTGTCGGGGTTGTCGGGGTCGGCCTGCTCACCGTGTGGGCCGTTGAGCGCTTCGTCGGCGGCGTTTCTGCGGCCCAGATCCGGGTCGTACACGGCCCCGAGGGCGCCAAGCTGATGGAGATTGCGCGCGATGTTGCGACCCCAGCGACCGTATCCGAGGAGCGTGACCCGCGGCTGGCCGGCCCGACGATCGCCCGATGGCTTGGTGGTCATGGAGGCTCCCGAACCGTCGTCGATGCGCAAGTGGCGCGTTGCTTCAACGACGTTAGACTGCAAGCGCGCGGTGGATCGGACTGGATGATGCGCCGCCCCGGGGTCAGGATGCAAAACGCCGTCTTGCAACAAGTTGTGTCGCGCGCCGCGATCGTCGGTGGGCTCGTCCTCATCACCCTGCCGTCGATGACGGCGCAAGCCGGGCCGCTGTGCGTCAAGGCGATGTTCACCTGCCAGACGATGAACGAGACGACTGACGGCCAAAAGGTCCGGGTCGACCACGGCAAGAACTTGCGACAGCTCATCGTCGAGGAGCAAAAGTCGCTGACGTGGGTCCGCAAACACTGCAGCTTGATCACGCGTGATCCCTTCGAGTGCGACTGGAAACGCACGATCCGCACGCGATCGATCGGAACGTCGACCGCGCGCCGCCCACCTCCTGCCGCCCGAGCCCCCACCGGCAAGACCGCCCGAGCCCGAATCCCGGCGGTCGTGCGTCGCGCTGTCCGGCACTCGCCGAGCGTCTCACCCGCGCCGATCCGAGCCCCGATCAAGGCCGCCCAAAAGCGCCCGTTCCACGAACACGTGCAAGCCGCAGCGGCGCGATACAAGTTGCCGGTTGACCTGATCTCGGCGGTGATGACGGTCGAAAGCGGCGGCAACCCCAAGGCCGTTTCGCACGTCGGCGCCCAGGGCCTGATGCAGCTGATGCCCGACACTGCGCGCGCGATGGGCGTGGTCGATCCGTGGGACGCTGGCCAGAGCATCATGGGAGGCGCCCGCTTCCTGCGCGTGCTCGCCAACCGCTTCAACGGCGACCTGGTCAAGGTCCTGTCGGCCTATCACGCCGGCTCGACCCGCGTGAAAAAGCGCGGCGGAACCCCGTTTTCTGCCACCGATCGCTACGTGCGCAAGGTGCTCCGCGTCTACTACGCGCTGCGTGACGGCTGATCCCGCGCTGCCCATCCGGCATCCAATAGGTGAGCTCTCGCGTCTTCTCCCGGCGCGCTTACCCGGCTGTTGCATCGGCACAGTTGACCACCTGCGCGCCGTTGGATGAGAAAAAGACGCCGTCTTGCTAGCCTCTTTGGCATGTCCGGGCCCCCGCTTGCGTGTTCCAAACGACGCCGGACAAGCCGCCTTTTTGGCGCCATGGCTTGTCGGCGGATAGTTGCGCCTTCTTGCGCGCTGCGTTGGGCGACGACAGCGCTGGTGTTTGGACTGCTGGTCACGACGATGTCGGGCTGTTCGGGTGACGAGCCGCTGCCCCTCAACTGCCTGTGCAGCCAGGACAGCGACTGCGCCAGCGATTTTTGCGTCGCCAACCCGTATCGCGGCGTGCCCAAGCTCTGCAAAGACCCCGAGGGCGACCCCGACGGTGACGGTCTGCGCGGCGTGGAAGAGCGCATCGCGGGAACCAACCCGTCCAGCGCCGACACCGACGACGATGGCATCAGCGACGCCAAGGAAGTTGGGCCCAACCCCGCCGTGCCTCTTGATCGCGACGGAGACGGCCTGACTGACGCCGTGGAGTCCAACAAGCTCGATGTCGACGGGGACTGCCTCAAGGACGTCGACGACCCGGCCAACAACCTGCCGGCAGACGGCCCGACGCTCGCCAAGCTGGCGTGCACGACGGGTGTTTGCGCGAACAAGTCGGTGTCCGCGACCTGCGACAAGGCGACCGGCGCGGTGGCGTGCAAGGTCAACGTCGGCGTGCCTTTCGAACCCAAGGGCGAGACCTTGTGCGATGGGCTCGACAACGACTGCGACGGAACCACCGACGAGGCGCTCGACGGCAAGGCGGGAGCGCAGTGCGGCGATGTCGGGGTCTGCAAGGACGCCAAGACGAGCACGTGCGTCGGCGGGACGTGGTCGTGCAACTTGAGCGCGTTGCCGGCCTACCAGGACGTCGAAGATCGCTGCGACGGGCTCGACAACGACTGCGATGGGCAGACCGACGAGCCGCCGATCTGCGATGACCAGGTGGCCTGCACGATCGACAGCTGCGACGTTGCGTCCAAGGCGTGCGCGCACAAGCCCGACAACAAGGCGTGCAACGACGGCAACCCCTGCACGGTCAACGTCTGCCAGACAAGCGGGTGCAAAAAGCTGCCTCGAATCGGCACGTGCGACGACGGCAACCCCTGCACGGTCGGCGAGAGCTGCCAGGCCGGCAAATGTGTGGGCGCGACACCGACGATCTGCGATGACGGCAACCCGTGCACCGCCAACCCGTGCTCGCCGCAGTCCGGTTGCCTGGCCATCGGGCTTCAAAACGGCGCGGTCTGCAAACCCACCGACAAGTGTTTCCAGACCGGCGAGTGCGACGCGTCCAAGTGCGTCGGCAAGACCGGCGTGTCGTGCGACGACGGCAACTTCTGCACCAAGGACGCGTGCGACGCGCAAACGGGCGCCTGCACCAACAGCCCGGTCAGCGGCGCCTGCGACGATGGCATCGCCTGCACCGTCAACGACAAGTGCGAAGGAAAGCTCTGCAAGGGCACGCCCCAGGGGACTTCGCAAAATCCCTGCTGCACCAAGCACGAGCAGTGCGACGACAACAACCCCTGCACCGAAGACATCTGCAAAAACGGCGCTTGTGAGTCCGATGGCGGCCCGCTTGTCGGCAAAAAATGCGATGACGGCAACCTTTGTACCCTCGGTGGTAAGTGCATCAGCGGCGTATGCGGCGGCCACACCATCGAACAATGCCCCGACGGCGATCCCTGCACGCTCGACTCGTGCGCCCCCAAGATCGGCTGTGGTCACACCAAGCTGCCCGACGGGGCCAGCTGCGACGACGGCGATGTGTGCAACGGCATCGCGCGCTGCAAGTCCGAAAAGTGCGTGCCAGGCACCGCGCTCGACTGCAATGACGGCAACCCGTGCACCAAGGATTCCTGCGACCTCGCCAAGGGCTGCAAACACGCCGCGCACACCGGCGCGTGCGACGACGGCAACCTCTGCACCGTGGGCGACAGCTGCACGTCGGGAAGCTGCGAAGGCCAGGCGCTCACCTGCAACGATGACAACGTCTGCACGCTCAACAACTGCGAGATCGCCAAGGGCTGCGTCTACAGCCCGCTTGGCGGCAGCAAAGCCTGCAACGACGGCAACCCGTGCACGCTCTCGGACACCTGCCAGTCCGGCGCCTGTGTCGGCAAGGCAAAGACCTGCGACGACAGCAAACCTTGCAGCATCGACACCTGCGACAAGACGTCGGGGTGCCTGCACGACTTCGCGACGACCGAGGGAACGGCTTGCGACGATGGCAACGCCTGCACGCTCGGTGACACCTGCAACAACGGCGCGTGCTCTTCGGGCGCGCTGATCACCTGCGGCGACGGCAACCAGTGCACCGACGACCTGTGCGACAAGGTGTCGGGCATCTGCAAGTACACGCTCAACACCAAGCCCTGTAAGCCGGCCAGCGCCTGCGTTGACCAGGCCAAGTGCGAGCAGGGCGTGTGCAAGGGCGAGGCCAAGGTCGGGTGCTGCGCCGATTTTCAGCAATGCTCCGACTCCGACGCGTGCACCAGCGATATCTGCGCGTCCGGTGGTCGCTGCGAATACACCCTGGTCAGCGGGATCGCGTGCTCGGACGGCAACAAGTGCACCCAGGGCGACAAGTGTAGCACCGGCAAATGCAACAGCGGCGCGTCCGTGGGCTGCGACGACAAGAAGCCGTGCACGATCGATTACTGCTTGCCCGACGCGGGCTGTAAGCACCTGCTCAAAGTGTCCGGTCCATGTCCGGACGCCAACCTCTGCGACGGCACCGAGACCTGCGACAAGACGGGCGCCTGCCAGCCCGCCGCCAAGGGGTTGTCGTGCGATGACGGCAATGGCTGCACGCTCGATCTCTGCAAACCGATCAACGGCTGCGTCAACACCTATGAGCCGCCCGGCGAGAAGTGCGACGACGGCTCCCCGTGCACCCAGGGCGACAAGTGCGACGGTGTCGGCAAGTGCAAGGGGACCGTCGTGAAGAAGGCCGGCTGCTGCTCTTCGGCGTCGGACTGTGACGACAAATTCGCCTGCACCACCGACTCCTGCGACAACAAGAAGGCGCGATGTGTGCATGCCCCGCTCACGTGCTCGGGCAATACGTGCACGCTCGGTTGGTGTTCAGGCGGCACCTGCAAGCAGGGGGACGTGTGCAAGGCTCCGGTCGTCTACAGCGAGGGCTTCGAGGCGACGGTTCCGGGCTGGACGTCGTCGGCCCAAGAAGCGGGGCAAGGCAAGGGCCAGGCGGGCGCGGGTTTTGGGTGGCTCGCCAAGGCGGACAAGAGCGCGGCAGAGGGGGCCAGGTCGCTGCACTGTGGCTACGGCAACGGCAAGTACACCGCGACGCTCCCGCCATTTGCATTGTCGCCGGGGAGCTACAAGCTGACGTTTTCGGCGCGCCTCTCGATCGACAGCAACGACTGCAGCAAGGGCTCGCTGGTATTGGTCGGCAACGGCCAGGAGCTCAAGAAGCTGTGCGCGTCCACGCAGACCATGCAGGCGGTGAGTGTCCCGATCGTGGCGACCTCGCAGGCGCCGTCGATGGCGCTGTCGTTCGTCTTCAACCCGGTCAGCGGCAAACCCGATGCGGCGCGCGGCGCGTGGCTCGACGCGATCAAGCTGACGGCCACGCCGGCGCCTTCGAGCTGCAATTGCAGCAACCCCTGACCCGTCTTTGCAACCACGTCGCCCGCGCGCTGCCTCGCGTCCTGCTTGTCGCCGCAACCTTGTTGACCGCCTGCACCGGGGAGGTCCGCACCTGTCAGTCGCCGCAGCAGTGTCCGACGAACATGAAGTGTGTCGATGGGGCCTGTCAGTTCGCGCCTTTTGTCGACGCGCTTGTCGGGACGGGCGAGATCAAGCAGGCCGATGGCGGTGCCAACGCGTGTGTCGCCAAGCCCGGTGGACCCAAACCACGCGCAGAAGCCAGCGGCGGCGTGATCGATGGGCTCGTGCTCGCGATCGGGGGCGATGACGGGGCGACCGGCCGATGCACATTCGCGATCAACGCCCGGTCGGACGCATGGCTCCACGAACGCTGCAAGGCGTGGCAGCCGATGCCCGCCGATCCGTTCATGCCATCACCACGCAGCGCCGCCGCGGTCGCGGTCGATACCACCGGCGGGCGCCTCTACTTTTACGGCGGCCGACATCGGAAAAAACCCACGTCCAACTGGCAATTGCATCGCGATCTGCGCCAATTCGACCGCCCGACCGGCAAGTGGAAGCTGCTGTCTGCGTCCGGCGCCAAGGCCGTCAGTCACGGTGGGCTCGCGCTCGATCGGAAACGTCACCGGCTCTACCTCATCGGTGGCGACGCCGCGGTGACCGGAACGAGCGTGATTCCCGTGTCTCTCGTCATGCATTTCGACCTCAAGACCAAGCAGTGGCAGCTGTCCGCGGCGCTCGGTGCGCCTCCCGCCCGGGCTCGTCATGCCGTGGCGACCTCGGCGGACGGCAAATACCTCTTCGTCTACGGCGGGGTCCTCGCCAACGGGGCCATCGACGCGCAGCTGTGGCGGCTCGACCTCGAAAAACCGAAGTGGGCCGTGGTCTCGGCGGCGGGCAATCGGCCAACTGGACGCGTCGGCGCGGGTTTTGTCACCCAGCCAGCTTCGGAACGTCTGTTGCTCTTCGGTGGTGGCGACGCGACGGCCCTGGCTTATCGCAACGATGTCTGGGCCCTCGACACCACCAAGCTCGCGTGGAAGCGGCTCTACGACGGCGATCTCGGCCTCGACAAGAAGTACGGCGGCAAGCTCGAGGTAGGCAACGGCATCAACTGCGCGAGCGGCAAACCGGCCGGCGGCGTCCCCGGCGGCTTCAACATCGTCGCAACCCAGGGTCCGCAGCGTCGCGCCTACGCGATCGTCGGCTGGGACGTCGCCCGCAACGCGTTGGTGGTCTTCGGTGGCCGCGGTGACTGCGGTCCGCTCGCCGATATCTGGTCGTTTGACCCCGACGCATCGACCTGGGCCATCCGCGACACCACCCGCACCGGCTGGTCATGCCCAAGGCGCGCCGCGGCCGATGGCACCGACGTCAAGGCCTGCGCGCTGCTTTGCCTCAAACCGGGGAACTAACCCGCCTTTGCGCGCCTTGTGCAGGGGTGCCGGGGACCGCTATCCTGCCGCGCAATCCCAGTCATGCCGACTGCTAAGGAGAACCCCAATCATGCTCCGCTCCCGCCGTATTCTCGTTGCCTCCGCGGCGCTCTTCGTCGCCGGTGCCCTCGCTACCGGCTGCTCAACCGATGCCCTCAACCCGCAGGCCGATCCCTACGTAGGCGCGTGGTGGGAGTGTCCGCCGGTCAAGTCCAACCCGACCGGCCTCGAACACGGCAAGGCGTGCACGACCGACGCCGAGTGCATGTACGGCAAGTGCATGAAGGGCACGTTCGTCACCGGATACGACGCGTCCAAGGGCGGCATCTGCACGAAGAACAGCGGCTGTGCCAAGAAGTCGGGCGGCAACGGAGACACCGTTTCCTGCGCCACGGATAACTCCTCGAAGATGTCGTATTACACAAGCTTCGAGAAATCCAAGACCTACCCCAACCCCAAGCGCACCAGCTCCGATCCCTACTCGTTCTGCCTGCCCAAGTGCACCAGCGACAAGGAATGCGTCGCCTGGAACCCGAACACGCCGCACTGCATCAAGTCGTCGACGACCTACATCTCGGTCAACTCGCGCAACGCGTGCGGCTTCGACCCGTTCCGCTAGTGTCTCGTTGCAGAGGAAACGATCAGTTGACGGCAACGCGGAACAGCCGCGCAGCGGAGGTTGGGGTGAGGCACGAAAACGACGCCCAGTGCTGCCAGACAACGCGGGCCGAGGGGCCTCCCCCGCGAGGCCCCTTGCAAATGAAAGCTAGTGGTCCGACGAGCGGCCGGCAACTCATCAAAACTCCTGAAACGGACCACTACTAGCAGTCGCCATTGCACGGGGCCGCCTCGCCGGGGCCTCGCTGTCACGGTTGCGGACGCGCTTCGTTGATCGCGACTCGCCCGCGTAGTATTCTGAAACATGTTCTGGCGTAATTTCGCCGCCCTTAGCGCTCTGCCGCGACCGGGCTTCACGCGATTGGAGGCATAGCCTTGGGTCCCGGATCCGGAGGTAGCGACGACCCTCTCAGTACGATGGTCGCAATCCTCGTCTGCCTCATATTCTCCTTTCTTTTCGCCGGTTCCGAGACCGCCATCACCGCTATGGGCGAGCACCGTGTGCGCCGCCTGCTCGACGATGGCAAGGGCCCCAAACGCTTCCTGCAAGCCTGGCTCGATGACCCGTCTGCGGTCCTGACCACGCTTCTCGCCGGCAACACCCTCGTCAATATCGTCGCCTCCGCGCTGACCACCTCGCTGTTCATGCAGCTTGGCGCGCTCCCCGATTTGCCGTCCGCGATCGCGTCCAACGCCGTCTCGATCGGCATCTTCGGCCTGACGATGATGGTGCTTGTGGTCGGTGAGATCGCCCCCAAGACGCTCGCCAAGGCCAACCCCGAGTGGTTCTTGCGGCCGTTCAACCTGATCTGGCTGTTTCACCGGTCGACATCGTGGCTGACCCGCGCCATCGCGGGGTTCGCCAAGCAACTTGTTGCCCTACTCGGCGTGGACACCGCGCGCGGCAGCTTGCTCGTCACCGAAGAGCAGATCGAGGACATGGTTCGCCTCGCCGACCAGGAAGGCAGCATCGACGAGAGCCGCGGCTCCATCCTGCAAAACGTCTTCGATCTCGATGACACGTCGATCCGTTCGATCATGACCCCGCGCACGGAAATGGTGGCGCTGTCGGTCGAAAAGGACCTCGCCGAGATCATCGCCATCGTGCGCGAGAGCGGGTTTTCGCGTTTTCCCGTGTACGAGGGCACGAAGGACCAGGTCATCGGCGTGTTCTATGCCAAGACGCTGTTTGATTTCGTCGAGGACGACGGCCGTGCCTTCGCGCTTGCCGAGCATCTGGCCGAGGTGATGTGGGTGCCCGACACGCAAAAGGCGAGCCGGCTGCTGACCGATTTCCAGGCGCGCGCGGTGCACATGGGCGTGGTCGTTGATGAACACGGCGGTACCGCGGGCATCGTGACGCTCGAGGACGTGTTGGAAGAGCTGGTCGGCGAAATCTACGACGAGGATGACGAGATCGAGCAGCCCTGGGAGTCCACGGGGCCCGATTCGTGGATCTGCGACGCGAGCGCTGAGCTGCGGTATCTCGAAGAAGAGCTCGAACTGGAGCTACCCGAGTCCGACGCCTACAGCACGATCGGCGGGTTTGTCACCGAACAGCTTGGTCACCTGCCCAGTAGCGGCGAGGCGATCACCTGGAAACTGCTGCAGATCACCGTGCTCGAAGCCGACGACAAGCGCGCCCATCGCGTCGAGATCTTGCGAATGCCCGAAGAGCCTGAGCTGGAAGAAGCGGTCTGAGCGACTTGTGCACACGGATCGTGATCTGGCAGGCCCGCGATGATGGGGCCGCGTGCGAAGTGCGTTCTATTTGCCGAGATTGACCGAGCTATCGGGCGCTGGCGGCGCGATGTAGATCGTGCGCGCTGAGAGAGCCCCGATCGTCACACCGCCGACAACAACAGCACCGACACCGGTCCAAAACCACCACTTGCCGAGCAGCGAGTCGTCCTTCTTGACGACGGGCGGCGGCACGTCCTTGAGGTTGATCGTGAGCTTGACGGTCTCACCGGCCTTGACGTCGATGACGCGGCTCTCCTCGAGCTTGCCGGTCGCGACGACCTGCAGCTTGTGTTTGCCGGGGGGCACGTCGCCGTCGAACGGGGTGCGGCCGATGGACTTGCCGTTGAGCAGCACCTGGGCGCGACGGATATTGCACTTGATGACGACCACGCCGCCGGACGGGACGAGGTCAGCTTCGAGCTCTTTTTGCTGGCCGCGGCGCAGCTTGAACGTGTCGATGTAGGGCGTGAAGCCGCGCTTGTGCACCTTGATGGTGTGTTTGCCGGGCTTGAGCTGCAGCGGCGCGTCGAGCGGCACTTTTCCGACGAGTTTGTCGTCGACGTAGACCTCGGCGCCGCCGGTCATGCTCATCAGCTCGAGCGTGGTGGGCTTGGACTTCTTCTTGCGGCGACGGCGGCGGGCTTCGGCGTCGTTGACCATGCCGGGGCCGATGACGAACGAGATGGCTACCAGGACGGCGATCGCGCGCGCCAGGGAGCCGTGACGATGAATGCGCAGTTTTTTGATGCGCTGTTTTTCGAGGCGCAGTTTTTCGATGCGCTGTTTTTCGATGGCGTTGGGCACGATGTCGACCTTTGTCCGGTGCGGTGAGCGCGGCCAGGACCCCACCAGTGTCGGCGCCCCCGACAGCGAGCGCAAGTTGCCCGGCGCTTCGTCAGTCTTCCGCGGCCTTCTCACGCCACAACAGGGCGGCGATTGCGGCGCAGGCCAGTGACACCGCGATGAACGAGACGAAGACAGCGTCCCATCCGTAGGTTTCGGCAAGCATCGGGACCGCCATGCCCTGGACCGCCGCGCCGATGCTGCCGCAGCCGTTGACGAACCCGGCCGCTGTCGCCGCCCCGTCGCGCCCGCCGAAATCCTGTGCCGCGGTGCCGGACAGGAGCATGTCCGGGCCGTAGAGGAAGAAGCCGATGCCAAACAGCGCCACGGCGAGCATGGTCGGATCGGCGCCAACGTTTCGCAGCAGCAACAAGCAGCCGCACATGCCGAGCATCATCAACACCGATGGCGGGCCTCGTCGCGCGTCGAAGATGCGGTCGGACAGCCACCCGCCAAAGATCGGCCCGGCGATGCCAGCGAGGGGGAACACGGCCATCAGGTAGCCGGCTTTTGCGCTGCCGAGGCTGAGCTGTTCGACGAAATACAGCGGCAACCAGAAGTCGATGGCATAGCGCACGAACTTGATGCCGAAATACGCGGCACCGAGCACGGAGATGCGCCAGTCGGTGATCAGCTTCATCGTCTGTGCGAAGCCGGCTTTCGCGTCGTCTTGAACAGGTGGATCGCTGGATCTTGGCTGTTCTTGTTCGGTCTGGGCGGGCTCTTCCGCGTTGGCCCCGTCGCCGTCGATGACCGGGGCGCCATCGGTGACCGGAGCGCCATCGATGACCGGGTCGCGAAACGGCAAGCCGACGTCTTCGGGTTTGTTGCGGATCAGCAGCACGATAAGGCCGCCGACGCCGATGGACATCGCCGCGGGGATGTAGAACGCCGCCCGCCAGCCCAGCTGGTCCATCACGAACGCGGAAACGCCGCTGGCAAGGGCCGAGCCGACCGCGTAGTTCGTGCCCCACCACCCCATGACGCGACCGCGCACCTCGGGCGGGTACCACGACGCCATGACCTTGTTGACGGAGGGCCAGCCGGTGGACTGCGCGAGGCCGTTGATGCCGTAGAACGCGGTCATCATGAAGATTGTGCCCGACATCCCCAGGCCGATGCTCATCGCCGCGGTCAGGCCGAACCCAAGGGCGATCAGGCGCCTCGCTCCAAGACGATCGCCGAGCACGCCGTTGACGAACTGGCCGACCGCATACGATGCCAGGTAGGCGGTGACGACGATGCCGACGTCGGACTTGGACCAGCCGAATTCCTTGATGATTTCGGGCAGCGCGACCGCGTAGTTCTTGCGCGTCAGGTAGTAGGCCGCGTAGCAGACCCACGTGAGCACGAAGATGCGCGCACGCCAGCGGACGATCGGGGTCTTGAGGGCATATGCGAGCTTCACGTGGGCCTACGCTAGCCGGTTTGGGCACGCGTGGGTAGATCGACGGCCGCGTCTAGCCCGGGCTAGATCGATCGGCTGCATCGCGCGTCTTTGGGAACAAGGCGGCGCGTCGCCGTGCTGTATCGTGAGCCTGGAGCACCGTATGCGACTTCGATCGGCACGAACCGGCTGGGCGATTGCGGCCAAGCTGCTGACCGCCGCGCTGGCTTTTTTGGCGCTGCAGGTCGCCGAAGCGTCGGCCGCCACACCGTATCCGCTCGACGGCATCGAACGCATCATCCCGGCGCGCGGCAAGGTCCGCTGTCCCCGCGTCGACAAGGTCTTCTATCGCGGCAAGAACGTGCGCTATCACAGCCGCGTTTTCGTGAACAAGCACTTCAAGAAGCGGCTCGAGCTGTTCGAAAAGGTCGTCGCGGACGTCGGCCGTGAGGTCTATGGACGCGCGCCGCGCCGGATCCGCCACATCGGGACCTACAACTGTCGTCGCATCGCGGCATGGCCGACGTTTTTGAGCGAGCACGGTCTCGCCAACGGTATCGATGTCTCGGCCTTTGTCTTCCCGCGAGCCAAACGCGCCGTCCGCCGCTCGTTACCGCGCAACATCCGCGGCGCTTTCAAAGTGAGCGTGCTCCGTCACTGGTCCGCCAAACGGCCCAAGGACGCCATCCACCAGCGCTTCTTGCGAACGCTCGTACAGCGGCTCGTCGACCGCGGCGACACCATCTTCCGCGTGCTCGTCGGCCCCGGCTACCCGGGACACGACAACCATTTCCACTTCGACGTCGCGCCGTGGGCGCTTATCGACTTCGAGCCGATGCCCCAACGGGTCGGTGTGCGCGCCGGACTCCAGGCCCTCGAGCGATCGTCGACCACCGGGCCTGCCGAACCTAGTAGTGGCCGGCGAGATTAGCAATCCGTCTTGCCCGCTCCCACTCCCGCTCCCGCTTCCGCTCCCGGAGACTCAGTGTGCTGGTTGGGTACGACAGCCGTCGCAACCGGACCACAGCCGA
>Ga0114933_10000952_pt1 | contig 33717 bp, 39 predicted proteins | sample 4SBtaG_FD_89691 | JGI IMG/M metagenome (GOLD analysis project Ga0114933, IMG submission 89691) | Deep subsurface microbial communities from Kolumbo volcano to uncover new lineages of life (NeLLi) - 4SBTROV12_W25 metaG | ecosystem: Environmental > Aquatic > Marine > Volcanic | place: Kolumbo... | reverse complement strand
TTATTTTTAACTTTTTATTTTTAATTCTCTTACCATTTATGCTCACAAAACTGTTTATAGTACTCTTTTTGTTGTTTTTTTATTTTTCTATATTTTAATGAGACTGTAAATTTTAACTACTATGTTGTTTTGTTATCTAATATGCTCACATATTGTTATTTTTAATTTGTTTTTTAAAAGTTGAATTTATTATGATAATAAAGTTAATAATTTTGTTTTATTTTTGTTATGATAATGGTAACAAAAACGAAATATTTTGGATTTTAATATTTTTTTGATTATTGATTGTAATAATATTTAGTATAATTTTATATTATACCTAATATGCTAACAAATAAAAACAGTATATTTTTATTTTATTTATTTTTTGAATATTTTATTGAAAAAGTTATGATAACAACTTAAATATACATTTTTTTAGTTAATACATAAATGATAATACTTATTTTTTCTTTAAATTGAGGTTTTTTAATTTGTTGAATTCCGCTTTTTTAAGTATTAATTAATTATTTATGTGCTTTTATGGTGATAAATTAAGAAATATTTAGGAAAATCAGCGGAAATCAGTCTAAAAATTTATTTTCTTAGTATATAAAAACTGAAAAAAAAGTTACGAAGCATTGAAAATGATTCTGTCTCTGTATTCAGAGACAACTTTTTTTTCAATTTAATCATTTTTTACACAAAAACTTAAATTAAACCTTCATTTTATTTTATTAGCATATTTTTTGGAACTAAATTTGGAATATTATCTTGTAAAATATCCAAATAGTTCCTATTTTTAAGTTTTTCTTCCCCATTTACTTCAATATAACAATCATTTGGCTTTATTTCCTCTACTTGTATATAACATTCATTTTTTTTCAATTTTATTTCTTCATATGTATGATCAGAAAAATCTTTTTCTCCATTTTTATCTATTTTTTTCTTAAAAACTTCATTTTTTAAACTACTTCCAGAAAAATATTTTTTTATTGCTGGAAATAAATTTAATTCACTAATTCTTCTATATAATGGATTTTTACAATGAGAAGATAAATATTGTACTCTCTCTTTATCTTTTAATCTATGGAGAGACCTACTTTTATTTCTCCTTTCTCTATTTCTTCTTTTATTAATTATTTTATAAATTATTCCACCGCATAATAAAAATCCCAAAACACCACTTCCTATCCAAATATATAATAAATAATCATTATTTTCATTTTCATAAATATTATTATTTTCTCTCTCTTTCCATAAAATAGTTTCACTATAATTACTTTCAGATTTTAATATTTGATTTGTATAAACTTCTAATTTATAAGAATAAATTTTGTCTGAAATTATATCCGTAATATTTATATTTTTAATAAAAGTTCCATTATATATTATAGTATTTTCAATATCTAATAAAATATATTTTATTATAGGTCCATAAATATTACTCACTTCTTGAATATTTATATTTATTACATTTCCAATTAATTTTACATTTGGAATAGCTGGAATTGGAGGATATCCTTCTCTCGTTCTAATTAATAATAAATCCGTATAATTTCCCCAACCTATACTATTCAATATTCTCATAGAAAAATTGTATAATGTATATGGAATTAAATCAAAAATATCTAATTTATAATTTGGAATTCCATTTTCTAATAAATTAAAAGAGAGATTATATGTGGAATCATAATTTTCCCGCGTTGGTTCATATAATTTATATATTTCATTATCTCTCATCATTTCATATCCTAACATTATCCCATTTGTTATATTTCTCGCTATAAAATTTAATTCTATACTATCTAAACTTTTTGCTTCTCCACTAAATTTTGGAATTCCGGGTAGTCGTTCTATACATTTTCTCTCTGTTTCATTTGTTCCAATAGGACAATCATCAACACAAGTAATTCCAGAACGATAATTTATACATTTCTGACATAATTGTGGTCCTGGTCCCCAACATCCATTACATTTCATATCACAATTTGGACAATTTATTGCATTATCCGTTATCCATTCTTCTTCATTTGAACTTATTAAGGTCCAATTTACCTTATTCGCATAACATAATCCGTTCTCTAAATTGAGAGAATCTCTATTATGTCTTATCACTACATCATAGTCATTGATATATAACTCTTTTCCATTAATCTCTCTTACATTATGTAAGCCAAATAAGTTTTTTAATGAATAACTGTCAATTATAACTAAATATCCTAAAATTATTTCTAAATTTGATAAAACTGCTAAAGTATCTATATTATAACCACCAGAAATAAAAATACTACTATTGAATATTTGACAATGACCTACTAAATCTAAGTCACTTTGAGAATTTATGAATAAAACATCCTCTACATCGTTCCCGCAAATAGGTGAATTACTATTAATAGAAGATGCATTTAAACTACTAACCAATGATGAAAATAAACTTATTAATAAAAGTATTTGAAAAAGTATTTTCATTATCATTATCATTATTATAATAATATAAAATAGATTTCATTCTTCAGAAAATAGTTCTTTTATATCATTGTTCAATGCCAATTCTTTGATAATTTTAGCTTTATTCTTACATTGTTCTTCATCACTAGCTCCACCCATTATATTTCTTACTATATTGAGAAATTCCAAATCTTTTTCTTCGTTTTCTCTCCAATTCGGATTGGCTTTTCTCCATTCATTCATATATTTTATTTGTTTATGCGTTACTTTCCAAATACCTTCTAGTATTTTTTTATTTTCATTATCCTTCTTCCATTTTCCATCTTTAACATAAAAATTCATACGCTTCTTATCACTACAATAAATAGGTCGTTCTGTTTTATCCAAAATACTTAAATTTTTCTGAAAAATATTAGTTATTGCTTTTGTATATCCATTATCTTTTGAATAAAATAAATCATCCATCGTGATATTTAAATTATTTAAAAAATCTGGAAAATCTATCGCATTTGCACAATGTGTATTTAAATAAATATGATAATTCTTATTATTACTATTTATCATATTCATACTATTATTCATAGACGGTTTTTTTGCTAATTCCATAAAAATCTCATCTCTCTTCTCATTATTAGTCATTATCGTGGTTATTGTATTATGAAATTCACTTAATTGTTCTTGCTGCGATACAACTATTTCTGTTAATTTATTAATTTGTTCTTCATTCTGTTTTTTTATAATACAATTCTTTTCATGTTTCCATAATCCGTTTCGTGATTGATATATTTTATTACAATTTTGACATATATGACTTGCTCCCTTTGATGTCACCAATTCGTCACCTTTTGAGTAGTTGTGATGACGAAGTGTCAATAAATGACGCTCAAAATTATTTTTACGTGACGACTTATAGTCACAATAGTTGCATACGAAAGTGTGTGCTCGTTTTTGCTCGGTTTTTGTCACCATATTGCTTAAATATTAAGGGTAAAATAATTTTAAATTCTTTTTTTTCTTCGTTTTTTTTTCCTATTTTTTTGTGACCATAATTTACACCTTGTTTTTTTTACCATTTTTTACAATTTAGACCATTATGCTCTAAAATGCAAAAATCATTTTTTTTTTGTCAATACCCTAAAATCAAAAAATGGACATGTCCAATTTTCTATTTCGAATCACTTTTGGGAATTTAGTTGTTACTGTACTTTTTTCTCTTGTTTTTACTATATTTTTTTCTTACCATTTTGATAAGAAAAATAGAATAGTATAGAATTGTTACCTTAATTCATAATAAACATTGTTATTAATAATAATGCGTTAAACCATATACGTCATAATTATTTAATTATTTGTTATTTCTGATGAATTTTTATATTTTATATTTACATTATTATTATTATTATTATTTATATAACAATCAATATCTTCTTCTTGGTCATCATTATTATCTTCTGTATCTGTATCTACGGTGTATCCTATATTTAATTCAAAACCAAATGTCTTTAAATAATCACGTGCATTATCAAATATTTTTGTATGTTTCTCTAATTCAAATGAACTACAACAAAAACAATCCCATAATCTCCACTTCAATTCTTCACCAAATGATTCTATCTCTTCTTTGGTTTTTGGCTCTTTCTTTGGTAATAATTTATGAAATTTATTAATACGTTTTACTAGTTTCAAATCCTTCTCTCTATTACTTCTTAATGACAAATTCAATATAAACATAAAATCTTCTGCGTTTTTGTCATTACTATTATCTATCCATTCAGGATAAGATACATCAGGAAACTTTCTTAATGTCCGAAATGCTATGGTATCACAATCCCTACATAAACGATTCATAGCATATAAACTATACGTAATCTGATTATACTTATTGGTATATTCTTTTAATGATTTATCACATAAAATACAATTTATTTGTCTTTTTTCATTTTCATTTTCATTTTCATTTTCATTTTCATTTTCATTATTATTTAATGATTCACAATCTTCACAATACTCTATAAATGGATTGGGTATTATAAATGTACTCTTTGTTATCCATCCCCCTGTTAATACTTTATCACATTTATTACATCGCAATGGTGGTAATTTATATACTTTTTCATTAGTATCCTTTGATATCGTCTTATTCGCCATAGTTGTATTATATATTAATTAATAATTTATTTATATTTATTCAATTTTTTATATAATATATAAAATTGAACCTAAATAAAGGTTATATACTTACTTATTATAAGAATATTTAATATTAAATATGCATCTAATATTAAATAAAGCAAAAGATGAATCTATTCTCTCCACAATGAGTTGTCATTATGGATCTGTTATTTCAAAAGGTAAAAAACCTATTGTTTCAGGACATAATCATTATAGATCATGCTTCAGAGAACATGGCTCTAGAGAATATTGTACTATGTTTCACGCTGAAAGAGATTGTCTTATTAAGTTTTTAAAACGTTGCTTCCGAGGTAAAAAAATAACATATCGGAAAATGAAAAAATATAAAATATTTATTACACGCACTAAAAATTACGAAGATGAACTTATCTTTATGAATTGTGCTCCTTGTCAAGAATGTATTATTATGTTACAAAAGGTCGGATTTAAAAAAGCTATCACAACAGATATTAATAATAAATTACAAACTTATAATATCAATAAATTAAATCCTCATGAACATTTCCTTTCTTATGCACAAAAACATTTTAAAGAATATAAACAATTTATTTAATGCCGAATATGAAACCATAAATCTCTTAATGCATTAGACAATATTTTTTTTTCGTTTGTTTCTATTTTCTCTCTTATGTTCTCTATTTTTTGTAATGGATATATTACATTTATTAAAGCATTTTCTATATTTTTATTAAATATATCATTAAATAATCTACTTGATTTATTATTATAGGGTGATTTTTCTGTACATTCTTTCCATAATTTACACCTTCGCACATTTAAAACGCCGATTATTTAAACTTAAAGATAAATACATAAAGTAATATAATGGAAAATTTATATCCAAAATTTACAAGGAAGTCATTAATAACAGATAGTTATTTGTCCGAATTAGGTTTAGATAAACAAACTTATACCCAAAGAGAACTTAATGAAAATTTACAATTATTATGTAAGCATCCAGAGTGTATTACTGAAAAATATGATACTATGAATTGGACTGATTCAACATATGATACAGTGATTGATATTGCTGATTATATTTATGAAGATTATATTCAAGGAGGACAAGACGGTTTATGTTATTTTAGTTTCATTTATAATAATATATGTGTATATATTCAAAATGATAGCGAAATATCAAAACCATCTATTCAATATAAATATGTAAAATCTCAAATTGATATATGTGATTTGGATAAAATTAAAAAACCATTTAAATTTTTATCGGCGTTTTAAATGTGCGAAGGTGTAAAAGAATCTGTTGGATTTTCTACAATTTTTAAAAATAGGTGAATTAAATGAAGCACATCGTGCCGCTTATATTGCATGGGATAAATTTTATAGAAATATTAAAGTTGAATTAGCAAAATCACCTACAGAAAGATTACCACCATTGCAACTATTAAAACATTCAAAGGAAGAATTTGATAGATTAATGGAAACTAGTCCACCTATACCTGAAAATATAATAGAATTATTTAAAATTACCTTTTCTGATGGTCTTCATAAAATGGAAGGTAAATTACCTACTGAATTATCTAATAAACAAAAAACATATTTAGAACTTAAAAAACCCGAAATATGTGATACTATTGAAAGTGTAAGTTCATCTGTTTATCAAGAAAAACCTGTTTTAAAACTTAAAAGAAAACCTTCTTATAATGCAATCTCTATTGCAAGAAAAACTCTTATTGAAAATAATAATCAAAAACTTATTAAAAATATTATAAATATATTTAAAACTGAAAAGGGAAGATTACCAACTTCTAAAGAAATTTATGATGAAATTGAAGATAAAGTTCAAGAAGAATTAACTATTAATGAAATTGATAGTTATTTAAAACAAATATTGAAAAAAACTCATGAATTTGATAATGTAATGGATGATGAATATGTATAATTTATAATATAATTAATATATATTATGTATACAGTTAATAATAAATCTGTAAAAGAGAGAAAACAAGATAAAAAAAGAAAACATAAAGATAATAAAGATGAAAAAAGAAAGAAAGTAAAAGAAATAGAACTGAAAAAAAGTAATATTATTAAAGCATTCAGAAATAATAAATCAAATTGGATTGAATTTGCAAAGAATTCAGATCATTACTTTTATACACCAAATTTTGTTGATAAATCTCATAATTTTAATAATCATGTGCATATTTTTATTCCTAGAGAAAAAGAAGATGCTAATAAAATTGGATATAATATTAAAATTAATGGTAAATCTAAAGAAACAGGATTTATTAAAGAAAATAATGATAATTTACATCAAGATTATAAACCTAGTGAATTTTTAAAATATTTTAAATCTTATGAAGGTGGAAATGCAAAACCATATCGTAAAACATGTAAAATAAAAACTAGAAAAAGAAATAATAATAAAAGAAACAAAGTAAATAAAACTAAAAAAACTATAAAATAACAAAAACAACGACACGATAATTTTAAACGCATAAATATTTTTATTATATATTCTTTATTTATATATTTTTATAGTTTTTATTCCATTTTTTGTGGTTTAATGTGGTTTTAATGTGGTTTTAATGTGGTTTTAATGTGGTTTTAATGCGCTTTTAACCATAAATTATTTATTAAATTACTTAATTGATTATTATATTGATTGGAAAACCAATAATGTTGTTCACCTAATAATGAAACTTCTTCTCTCTCTTTATCTTTTAACATTTTAATAAAATATTCTTTCAAATTATCTCTTTTATTGGGATTAATATCAAGCTCATCACAATATTGATTCCATAATTTACACGATAAATCGTTGTTTTGAAATATAATAGTGATTGGAGATTTGAATATATTATATTGCCTTTTGATATTTATTGTATCATTTAATAAATGCCTCAATAAGAATTGAATATTAAATGATACGTTACCCTCCATCTTGAATAATAATGACGTTATATAACGTTTTTCGTATTTTTTAAATCGTTCTATTCGCATTATTATATGTTGTTATAACTTATTTTTAATTAAGTATTTCAATTTATATATAATTTTTTAAAGTTTCCTTCTTTATAATGATAATTGATAAATGCTAATAATCCAATAATAGGGTCTATAATAAGTGGTACTGACGCATAAACATTATTTCTCAAAGATAATATTATAAATAATAGATAATTGAAAGCATGAATAGGTCTTAAATGATTCCACCATATTTTATCTCCGAATACTTCTTTACCTGTTTGTCTGGATTTAGTTGCATAAATAAAAGTCCATCCAATTACTATAATAATTGCAAATATAATTAATAATGTTTTTATTGTTTTATTACCATAAATAGATAATAAAGCAATCATAATGCGTGAAGGTATACATATACCTAAAAATAATAAAAATCGTTTTTGAATAGTATTCATATATGATGGAATTAGATAAAATTGAATAATATGTAAAAGTTTTTCATATTAAATAAAAAGAGTGTTATTATGATTGTTTACGAATTAAATAATCTTAGAACAGTGAATGTAATCTCACGACCTTCTAAAATATGTAAGTCTCCCTATGTAGCAGATATCATTATAGAAGACCAAATAATACAAGCACATGCCCCATCTTTAGGATGTTGTGGATTATGTGAAAAAGATGCACGTGTCTTAGTTACACCAAAAAAAGATACTACTAAAATTTGCAAATATACAATTCAATTATCTATCTTTACTGAAAACAAAAAACAAAATACACAACTTATTGGCATTAATCCTAAATTAGCTGAAACTATTGTTGAAAATGTCCTCAAACTAAATCTATTTACAAAATTAAAAGTAAAATCATTCAAACGAGAAGTTAAAATACTTAATTCCAGATTTGATTTTGTTGGATTAGATGAAGAAGATAATTCATTTGTATTAGAAGTAAAAAATGTTCCTTTAGCGGATTATATTGATTGTGATAGAAAAGAGAGAATGAAATATAATTTTGATGACAAAGAAGCAAATGAAAAAATATCTTACTTTCCTGATGGATATAGAAAAAAGAAAACAGATGTAATTAGTCCTCGTGCATTAAAACATATTCAAGAGTTACATACTATTACAAAAACATCTAAAACAAAAACATATATTTGCTATGTTATACAAAGAGACGATATCAAATGCTTCCAACCCTCTAATATTGATATAATTTATAAGAATGCTGTTAAGGAAGCACATCAAGATGGAGTACAAATTATTCCCTTAGTTGTAAAATGGAATATAGAAGGACAATGTCATTTTGTTACTGATGAACTACCTGTTATTATCTAATTATAATTATCAATTAAATCACGCTCTATTTTTTTATCTATAACATATTGTTTTTCTCTCCATATTTCTTGTTTTTGTTTATCTATATTTTTATACATTTTTCTTTCTTTTTTTTCATCGTGGATTATCTTTATTCTTGTTATAACTTGACCCATTACTTATATATATTATATTTTCATTCTTAAAATAATTATTATATATATTAATGAAATCTATTTTGAAACTAAAAGAAACTAATAATACTAATACTAATAATACTAATACTAATAATACTAATACTAACACTAATACTAACACTAATACCACTAATACTAATAAGCAGAAAAATAAATCTGTTAGATTTAGAAAAAAATTAACACGTGTTAAGTATTTTAATAAAACAAAAAAAATATGTAGTATGCCATCTAAATCAAAACCTCGTAAAATTAAATTATCTATAAATAAAGATATTGTTGAATCTAAAACCAAAATATAATAAAATATACAAATTATATATAAATGTCCATAGGTATTGTAGGTATTATTGTACTCGCTATTGGAGCAGTTGTGATTATTTATATAGGTTATAGTAAAATTAAACATATGTGTTGTTAAAAAAACTTTGTATAATATAAATGGCAGGTGGATTATTTGGCGTTCCTTTTGTATTTAATGTTAAATGTATTATCTTTTCTCTCATTTGTATGGCACTTTTTCTTTATAACCCTTCTTCACTTTTAAAAAATAAATATCTTCTCTCTGTTAGTTTATTTATTATATTTGTTTTAGCATATGTCGCTATGGCATGGTATGATTATTTTTATGATTGTCAAATACTTCCTTTGAAACGAGGTACTAGAAGCTTTACAGGATTATTTAAACCTCCTGCACATGAACCTGAAAAACAAGTAGAACATAAAATGTCATCTGAGGATACACATAAGCATCGTATTTTACTTTATTTATTGCATTTACTTATTATTGTCCCTCTTCTTAGTTATATTGCTTATTATCAAAATAAATCTGGTATTGTATCTTTTGTATTATTAGGTGCTCTTTCTGTTTTTACTATGCTTTATCATGGTAGTGAACTTACACAAGTATTTCATTAAACATAATTATTTTGTTTTTAAAATGATTTAATATTAATACTATACTAATTAATATTAAATTATCATCATGGAAAACACAGTACGTAATATTGGTGCTGATGCTAATGCTAATGCTAATAATAATGCTAATAATAATGCTAATAATAATGCTAATGCTAATGATAATTATATGCAACAATTAGTAAATAATATGATATCTGCTCTTTATGATGAACCTGAACTATTGAATTGGTTTATGAATTATTCACCACCACTAGATCAAGGATATATGTTTGTTGATCACCCTAATATAAATATATTATCTAAATTAGTTGAAAAAGATGCACATTCGGGTGCTAGTTTTTCTTATTGTTGTCGTGCAACGAAGGAATATATTCGTATGGATCAATTACACGAATTTCCTATTAGATAATATAAAATAAACTAATTTAAGAAAACGCTATTAGATATTAATAGCCCTATGGATTTAAATAATGAAGAATATCATGAACAAAAATATATAGAAATAAATTTGCCTAGTGATCATAAAGTTGTTAATTCATTTACTATGTTAAATGAAAATGATAAATTACGATGTATTGAATTAGGCTATTTATTTTTAACTAAAGGAAATGAAAAAATTCAATATCTTAATAATGCACAATGGGAAGAAAAAATGGAAACATTAAAAAATACTGGTGAACATGAATTATGTCAATTGAAAAATAAATATAAGAATGAAATTGATGAATTAAGAAAACAAGTAAAGAGAGAAATAGTGACACGAGATAATATGTCTCAATCATTTAATAAAGAAAAACAATTATTATTGGAAGATGTGAGAATAAATGAGAAAACTAAATATCAATCAGACATAGATCATTTAAAAACTATGAATAAAGAATTGGAAGATAAACTCATGGGATATTTTACTACTAATGAAACCAAAACTATGAAACTTCATTCTTTTTATGATCAAAAAATAGGGAATGAAAGAGAGAAATATGAAATAAAACTGAATGAAATGAATGAAAAAATAGATGATTATAGAGAGAAAATAGAATCTTTACAACATAGACATCAAAATTCTACATTAAAAGGACAAGATGGAGAGAAAGAGACATTTCATAGTTTAAACTTGCTATTTCCAAAAGCAGAGATTATGGATTGTCGTAGTGATGCTACAAAAGGTGATTTTTGTATATTAGAAGGAAACATTAATATGATGGTTGAAGTAAAGAATTATACAAGTAATGTAAATAAAACGGAAATAGAGAAGTTTCATCGTGATATGAAGAAAAATACGGAATATACATGTGGTGTATTAATGAGCTTACATACTGGTATCTGTAATAAGGAAGATTTCTCTCTAGAAATTATTAATGAAAGACCAGTGATTTATATTCATAATTTTAATGAAGATAAGAATCGTTTAAAATATGCGTTTAATATGTTTAAACTGATTATATCCATAGAGAATTTGGATCTTAGAAATCAAGAGGTTATTGAAACAATAATGACGAAACAAAAAGAAATGAAAAAGCAATATGCTAATATGAAGAGAACTATAGAAAAATTTAAGAAGGATATATTAAACCAAGTTGAAACACATGAAGAAAGTACGAAATGTATATTTAATCTAATAGCATCTAAAAATTTATAATATTCTCTCTATAAATCCTTCAATAATTCCTACTAATACACCTGTAATTACTTGTAAACCAGAATGAGCACGGAAATAATAACGTTGATATAATGTTAATATACTAATAAAACTATAGAGAAATAGAATAAGTAATTTATAATCAGTTGCATAATAAGCGAAAAATAAAAGAATAAAAGCGGCATACTGAGCATGTCCTGATGGCATACCATAATTATCTAATTTGATTCTATTAAAAAGAACAAATGGTTTTTCATTATTAGGTCGTTTAGATTTAATAATATGTTTTAAAATAGTATTGATAATACCAGTTAATACTAACCATTTAATAAAATACTTTATCTTTGGTATATCAAATATGTAAAAATATAATATAGTTAAATAAATCATAATAATAGGTCCAATATATCCTATATAATGTAAATGATTTGTATTCATGTATTAATATATTATTAATAGAATAATATATTAATTTAATACTGATATAATTGATTAATACTGATATAATTGCTTAATACTGATATAATTGCTTAACAAGGATAGAAAAAGACCAATCACTGTTATTTAAATTTATTACATTTCCCTTGTCATCAATAAGACGAACATGAATTCTAGAAATAGTTGTGGGTCCTAAATATACACGTTTGTATTCTTCTGTTAAATCTTTTTCAGAATAAATCATATCAAAATTTAATAGAATATTATTACGATTATTAGAAATACGTGCAATAATATCACTATTAGTACTACCTAAATGGCGATTAAGTCTAGGAGTGTTTTGATAATTTTTTATTTCGTTAATTGTATATATTTGAGCAGTTGTTAATTTTCTAGGATTACTTTCATCAATCGTAGATGTACCACAACCACTTAAATCATAATTATAATAATTTGGTAATTTAATAAATTCATTATTGGAGTCATGAACAGAAACAACTTCATTATTCATACGATTTTTTGTAAAATCATCTAACTCAATAAATATATATCTTGGACCAACTGTATTAATTAATCCTTCTGTAAGATATCCTGAAGCATCAGTATAACTTGTCTCTCTATAGCCTAATAACCATCCTAAGTTATAATCTATTTTTCCTCCACTACTAGAATGATTACATGAAATATTAGTACTACTAACATCATATGGTTTCATTGAAAAATCATTCGCACTATTATCAATATAAACTCTATTATTAATGGTATTTAAAGAAATAGTAAATTCTGAACCACATGTTTCCAATAATTGTCCTGATATTTCTGTAATAAGTTCATTAGGCGTATAATTACCTTCTGTTATTGTTACTTTACTAGAATCAATTAAAATACTATTTGTACCATATGCTTCATTAAAAACATACCAATTTGCTGGTACTTCAAACTCATAAACATGCATTGATAACACATCTTTAATAGGTTCTGATAAGTCAATAATAAAATCGGTAGAAGACGATGAAATATTCTGTCTATAATGACTATCAATATTTAAAAGTAAGGAACGCGTAGAATGATAAACTGGATTCATATAACCTTGTTTTACTTCACCATTTGGAAAATTTAATCTTTTTCTTTTCATAGTAGAATGATTTGGATCCATTAATACAATATTTTGCTGTGTTCGTCCAATAACCTCAGACATTTCATTGTCATACTTCTTTGTTAAAAAAGTTTCCATTCCAAATCCATCTTGTTTTATTTCAGTTATATTATGTTGAAACATATAGGTTAATAGTTTTTTCTTTGTATCAATAAAAAATTGGTATAATGGGTTTTCTTCATTATCATCATCATTATCATTATCATCATCATCATCATCATCACTATATTTACTAATTAATTCATCGGTTTTCTTTTCAATAGCTTCCTTACTTGCTGGTATTGTTAGTTCTATTATTTCTAATAAATCATTAATAGTATAATTATCTACATTATAATCCATGTTATATATATATTATTGTCTTATTTATTAATATTTAAATTTTTATAATTATTATTTCTATCTGAATTATTATTTCTCTCTGAATTATCATTTCTATCTGAATTATCATTTCTATCTGAATTATTAGTTCTCTCTGATACTATAAATAAATTAGTAAAGAATTCTAAGAAATCTTTTTTAAGAAGACGGTCTTGAGGCACTAATGTAATTCCTTGTCCTCGTTTCAAATGCTTTTTACCTTTAAATACTATTGTTTCTAGTATTTCTAAAATTTCAGATTGTTTTTCTGTGAACTCCATTTTGTCTTTTCGTTGATTTCCTTTATACGTATAACGATTATAGTTTTTATCTTCATAAATACAATGATATTTTGTTTCAAACTTATTTTTTATGAGTCCTATTCCCATTATCTTATTAATATCATTGTTCATTTCTAATATAAATATAGTACTATCTTGAGGTATCATACATGTTGTTGTTTTGGGCAAATTATAAATACACCCTTTGAAACTCTTATTTATACGCCAACGTTCATTTTCATTCCACGTTTTTTTATTAAAACGAGTAGTTCCTATATAGAACCTTTGATTACGGGTAGTCAACATGTTTATTAAAAATAATAAACATGATATATATTATAATTATTTCAATTTTCCATAATCATGACGATAAAGTACTTCAATAAAGTTTCTCTCTTTTTCATTTAAATTAAAGTAGTCATAAATAGAGTAATCTGTTATTTCATTTGGAAAATCGGAGATAAGACTGATATCAGGAATAAACAAAAATGCTTCTTTTTCTAAGTACTTCATACGATAACGAGTGGCTTCAAATACGAAAAATATTAATTTACTTGAGAGAAAGTTTACTAAACGATAACTGTCTTTTTCAGACTTATTTAAAATAATGTAATTATCTCTCGTTGAAAAACCATATTTACCTTCCTTATCATAATAAGGAAATCCATACATTTTATGAGCTAAAATGATCTTGGATCTATCAGAATATTTTGTGGATTCATTACTATAAGCATAGACTAACTCTGGTTGTTTTTTATTTAATATACATGTTTTTATGTTTTCAAACTGATAATATTTTGTTTTAATTGGAGAGAAAAGTATTTTTTTAGAAGGAGTATTCGTTTTTATAACCCTTAAATAATCATATTTAATTACTATTTCTCTCAATTGATTTATAATAGAAGGTCCCAATAAGGGTATACATTCTTCTAATGTATAAAGATAAGGAATATAAGTAAGGGTTACTTTATCATATAAATAAATCATTCCGGGCGATAGTGCCTTTTTTAATGTAAAATAACACGTTGGTGTTTGAGCTTGTCCATGAAATAATTTATTTGTTTCAGTATTTGTTAAACAATAACAACTTTCAATTGTATATTTCAAAATTAATTCATGCATATGCTGTTTATCACATCTTAACCACAATAATGGAATAATAAAAGAGAGAAAACCATTTGGTTTTAATAAGTCTAATGCACGTTTTACAATGGGTTTCCAAATAGTCTTACCATCTTGCTCTTTATTTAATTCTTGATTTGTTGGAACTTTCTTTAATCCATTTGAAACATACGGTGGATTACCTATAATAACATCAAATGTCTGATTAAAAGAATGAGTTAATACATCATCTATGATAATATTAGCATTTGAACCAAATACATATTCCAAGTTCTCTCTATGATATTCATTTAATTCTATCATGTAAATCATCTTTGTTAGAATATGTGTCTTTCTCTCTGTATTATCAGGAATAGAATTAGAGAGAAAATGAAAAAGTTTTTTAAATAATACCATAGAATAATAACCATATCCTGTTCCAATATCTAACCATTTTAAAGAAGGATTCGTGAATAATTCTTTTGGTAATTGATTCATCATTTTTTCAATTAGAGAGAAATGAGTATTGATCTCACTATATTTGATTTTTCTCTCTTTTGGTATAATAAAATTCTGGTGAAATGATGATAAATCTATAGAATCTATTGACATGTATCATATGTGAAGATTAATAATACTTGTACTTATTCTTATTACATATAGAAAAATGCTATAAAAATAATAACCCTAATATAATAGATACTTATGAATAAGAAGGAAAAATATATTTCCATTCCTAGTCTTTATACATTATCATTAAATCAACTATTTCAAAATACTTTATTAAATATTAATACATTATCAAGGGAACTTGGATATAAACAATTTCTCTCTTTTAAGAAACAATATATATTGTCCATGTTAATGAAAAATGAAATTAAAACTGTGTTTAACATGAATTTTCAGTTTATACCTAAATTAAATTATCAATATGAATATTTTTATAATTCTCATATGTTATTAGATATAACTAATAATGTGACCTTTTTATTTAAATATAATAATAAATGTCAATACGAAATAGTCTTTCGAAGAATATACGAAAATTGTGCAGAGCACATGCTATATGGTAGTATAATCTTTAAAAGTTTTCGTAGCTATTATAATGAAATCTTTGCGATTTATTATTTTAAAATTAACTTTAATTATTTATTTGAAAACCGCAGCACAGAACAAATTGATGAATATTTTAATGGATATATTGTTATTTTAAATAACAAAAAAATAATATGCTTTAATAAAAATAATGAATTACAACATTATCAATTAAAAGGTAATTATTTGCCACGATCAACATTTCTTATTAATAATCTTTTTAAAATAGTGAATATTAATTATCCATCTTAGTTATCCATCTTAGTTATCCATCTTATTTATACCTTCACACATGTATAAATAAGATTATATTATTAGTATTATGTATTATTAGTATTATGTATTATTAGTATTATGTATTATTAGTATTATGTATTATTAGTATTATGTATTATTAGTATTTATGTAAATTTAATCTTAGCAGGAAAATCATAACAACGTAAGTAATTCCAGTTTGTATTATTACCTGAAATATCAAGACCCATGTTATTAGATAAATCTGTATAATTCATAAATGCTCGTGTTGTACATGTATTAACAATACCACCATTTTCTTCATAAACAGTTCCAAAAAGAACATTACTTGGATCAATATAAACATATGTACCATCAATTGTTGATGGAGTACCACTATTATTTAATACATTAATACTTCCATCAAATAATTGTGTAACTGATACTTTACTTAAATCTATAACAGAATATACACTATTTTCAGTTTGAATTTCTGGATCTAAATTACAAGCATTTCCTAATCCAGAACAATCCATACATAAATTGTATCCTAATGTTGTATCATTATATAACTCGTAAGTTCTAAAACTTTTTGCCTCTTGATTTTCAAAAACTACTGTACCATCATAATTATTAGCAGAAGTAGATTGTAATTTTAATGAAGTATAGATTGTTTTACTTTTTTTATTTTTAATATAATCTCCAGCATTTAAATCTGGCTTTCCATTATTAAATGGTCGTGACATTATATATATATAATAATACATATAATATTTAAGAATTATCTAACTTATCGTACACTGGAACTAGCAATAACATTAAAGTCAAGAGTGATACTGTAATCCATATTATTCATATCTAATGTTCTTCCATATTCATCAAATAACCGAATTTTTACTCGGTTAATATCAGATGAACCTGAAAAAGTACGTAATTTAGCAGTATAAAAAGAAAAGTTACCAGAAGTAAGAAAATTACCAGGACCAGCAGCATAAACAGGGGCTTTTGCTAAAATATCATGTCTAAGGATAGAATCATTTAAAGCTGCGGTAAAGAACATATCTTTATTATTAGTATATTCATCTACTGAAATATAAATATAACGTGGACTATTTGTTTCATATAATCCTTCACTAACGTAAGCAGATGAACCCTGATAATGTGCAAAACGATATCCCATTAACCATCCTAAGTTTAATTGAATGTTTTTTGTTTCATCTACATTACCTAAAATATCTCTGTTAAAACTCATGGTAAAAGTAGCTCCTCCTAAATGACGTGCAATAATAATTTTTCCACTAGTAGTATCAATTGCGGATTCTATTGTATTTAAATTTGCATCTGCACTTGTTACTAATAAATTATTTAATCGTGTTACAAATTCGGTTGTTGTATAAGTTCCAGATGGAATTTCAACTTTAGTATCATCAATAAAGAAATAATTATTTTGATATTTCTCTGATATAGCATAAAAACTAACAGGAATCATAATATCAGTAATGCTCACACCTGTAACGCGATGAATCTTGACAGGTAATGTTACAGAAAAATCGGAACTTTCGGTTGTATAATAATTATCTCTAAAACGAGTATCTATACTTACAGTATGTGTATTTGAATTTTTCCCTGTTGCCTCTATTTTTAATGCATCTATATTCATTATATATTAAACAGTAATATTTTTTTATATAATTAAATCTTATTCTAAATAAATTGAAAAAAACAAATGAATCAATAACTATTTAATTAATATATTATGAATATAAATAATAAAATGACACTTTATTTTGATGGAGCATCACGTGGTAATCCCGGAAAATCCAGTTATGGATGTATTCTTTTTGATGATGATCAGAGAGAAATTGCAAAGAAAAATGAATATTTGGGCATTGAAACTAATAATTATGCGGAATATATGGGACTCTTAAACGGTGTTCAATGTGCTATTAATAATAATATTCTTACGTTAGACGTTTTTGGCGATTCATTATTAGTCATTAGCCAACTTAAAGGTACATATAAAGTAAAAAACAAAAAACTAAAAATCATTTATGATAAGATAAAAGACTTGGAAAAACAATTTATTTATATTACATATAATCATATTTACCGTAATAAAAATAAAATAGCAGATGCATTAGCTAATGAAATATTAGATAATATGAATTAAAATGATTATTCTTAATACTATATATTATGGATTTGGATTTGGATTTGAATTTGGAAACATTTGAAAAATTTGTTGCATATATACGTTATTTAGTTATTTTTCCAGATAATACATGTAAAGTATATAATACATTAAAAGAAATTTCACATGATATATGTATTGGACATACAACTGTTTCTAAATGTTTAACTGATAGTAAAACCGATAGTTGTTATTGTTATAGCAAAATCACTAATTTTCGGTTTTTAATTCATAAGTTGCGAATACCATTACCGAAAATGTCTATACCATCACAATAATATCACAATAATACTCACGATAATACTCATAATAATACTCACGATAATACTGTTGTGTCGTTTTTTTATTTAAATTATTTTAACTACTTTAAAATTTAAAATGATTATTATATTATAACTAACAATGACGACAAATAGATGTTTATATGAAGAATATATTTATAAATTATTGAGCATGGATAATTTAATTGATGATCAAGATGATCAAGATGATCAAGATGATCAAGAGGTTCAAAAGGATCTTGAAAAACATAATACATCTAATATTTTTTTGAATTCTACTATACTTTTATGTGTTATGAATAAAATGATAGATGATAATAAAATAATATTGAGCGATAAAACGAGAAAAATAGAGGAATTATTTAAAAAATATTATTCATCTTATTGCGATAATACCTTCTATATTTATCTCAATAAACAAAATATAGATACATTTAATATTACTCAATATATCAATGAAAAATATAATAGAGAGAAATATGAACGTATTGTTATTCGTTTAGATATGGATAAATATCAAGAAGATAAAATTATTTTATTATTAACAGATATTTCTTGGTATATACAATCACTTTATAGTGATACATTTTGTAACATTAAAGAATTTATTTTTCAAACACAATGTCCGATGATTAAATATTATCCTAATATCTTAAATGTATTAGCACAATTTGGATTTACTACTATTGAAGTAGATATAGAACCAGAGTATAAATATCCAGATTATATTTATATTAGTGAACTCATAAGAAGTCACGGATATAAATTTAATATTTTATATACTATTGAATCACCGTTATCATTCCATAATAAAGATATTGATATTATTGATAAGCTCTTTTATAGCAAATATTTTACTTGTGATGAAGTAATATTAAATGTACATAATATTAGTGAAGATACATTGATAATACAATGGCTTGATAGTACATCATTTGAACCTTATAATGATAATATTACCCAACTACCCGTTTTTAACAGTTTAAAATATGGATTAAAATGTTGTCCAGAATGGATGAGTCTCTCTTTTTATAATAATGATAGCAGTATTATGTTAATAATAAAACAAATTATGACACATGAATTGGAATTATTATACGTATTACCGAGAGAAATTCAAACACGATTAAAAAATAGTCATCATAATATAACACATCTAGATAATATAAATATTAAAGAATATAAAATAGATCATAATAAGAAGGAATATTTTATTAGCATTGGAGAGAAAAGTGATAATTCACTAACAAGTTTTGTACGAATGACTACAGATTATAATTATGCCAAAGTACGTGAACTCTATCTAAATCATGATGTTCCTGTTCATATTCACGAATTATTATTAAATACTGTTGAAAGTATTGCACGAAATAAATGTTATGGCATTACAATAAATCATCCTTTTGTTAATGATTTATTATTAAAAAAATATGATTATATAAATAACGTTTATTCAAAAGAATTTATATTTATTGATATATATAGATTTATTCCTTATCTATTTTTTAGTTCTTCTGTTGCTTTATGGTTTTGTTTCTAAAATAAAAGAGAGCAAATATGAATGGTTAATGATGAAGGGTTAATAGTGAATGGTTAATGATGGAGGGTAAATGGTAAAATAATTAACAAGTACAATTAGTAATAAGACCATGTGTTTTTAATGTCTCTCCTTTTTTACGTGCTAAATATCGGTCATAAGAATTATGTTTTACTCCCCATGAAACATCAGTATTACTTTTAGTGGAACTCTGAGTTAGATTTCCTTTACTTGCTGTTAATGATCCAACATTCATCATAAAGAGAGAAGATGGAACACGAACTTGACGACGTATTTGTTTATTGATTGCTGTAGAATTAATAGATGTATTTGTTCCTCCTGGACATGCAAGACAACCTGTCATTTAATATAATATGATATAATAAATTGATTTAATTATATCATACTGGTATTATTTATCAAAAAATTTATTCATTATGCCGTATCAATGCTCATTGTGTGATAGACATTTCGTAAGAAAAATCTATTATGAACGACATGAAGCATCATGTTTAATAAAAAAACGAAATCATGTAGATGAATATTCTTTATCTCCTAAGCAAATGTATGTATTAATTAATGAGCTCGTCCAAAAAGTGAATCGTTTGGAAACCGAAATGTCTGAAATGAAATCATGGGTTCAAAAAAAACAAAGAAAATGTAATGTACTAGATTGGTTGAATGAATTTTGTAAACCAGAACAAGATTTTAATGATTGGAAAGAAAAGTTACCTATTACTACTAAACATTTAGAAATGATTTTTAAATACAACTTTGTAGATGGTATGTATTTTATATTACAAGACTTATTTCCAATAGAAAATGAACGATCTTTTCCGATTAAAGGATTTGAACAGAAAAAGAATTTGCTTTTTATATACACTAAAGATTCATGGAAATCTATGACAAATGAAAATTTTGAATCATTTATTAATAAAATACATCATATGATTATTGTCCTTTTTAAACAATGGAAAGATAAACATCAAAAACTGATTTATAAAAATGAAGAAGAAAATGATATATATTTATTAAATGTAATTAAAGTCATGGGAGGTCAATTACCGATGGAACAACGAATTTTACGTATTAATAATAAGTTTTACAATTATATTAAACTAAACCTAAAAAGTATAGTTGAATATGACTTTACTTTTTAGATAATGTGATTGTGATTGTGATTGTGAATGTGATTGTGATTATTTTTATTGTTTCTTAGTTTATTCTTTGCTTTATTGTTTAGTTGTATCTTTTTTGCTTTCTTGTTTAGTTGTATCTTTTTTTTCTAGAAATTTAGAAGCTAATTTATTGAAACTAACCGCAAAACCAAATAAAATAAGAAAGAAAGCAATAATATCACTACGTGAAATAATCTGTTTTAAGTAAAAATGATTAATTAATAAAACAAGAACAAATTGAATAATAATTAAAAGAAATGTGTCTTGTGTAGGTGTAACTAATTTATGTTTCTCTCCTAAATCAACAGCAATAGTCATTAAGAACCAATCTAACCATGCAAAAGGAATAGCTTTCATAAATGATTCAACCATAGTCATATTAGGGAATTTTAATGTAAAATACTGACCCCACATAGAAACACTTTGAGCAAGAATAAAAATAACAAAATATTGAATATAATATACAATATTAGATAATGTCATATTTATTATATAATTATATAATAAATGAAACCAATATCTACTAAATTTATTATTTTTTGGGTATTTCTAAATATTATGATTGCTGCTCTCATGGATTTAGCATTATTTACACAAACCACACCAGCTATGAAAAAAGCGTCTTTCTTTAAAAAAGTTGCAGTTGCGGAATTTTGGGCTACTCTTGAATGGATGTTTCTCATTCCTTCTCAACGTCTCGGTAATAAATTCTTAACTGCAACCCAACTTTCCCTATCTTCTTACATTTTTGATTTCCTTGGTCAAATCGTCTCTAATAAATTTTGGCTAAAAATTCCTACCACTTTAGATGATTATATTGCTATGGCTATTATTCTCGGCGCTATGGTCATTTCAAAATTAAGATTATTTGGTTAAAACATTTTATTCATATTAAACCCTTGAAGATACTCGTATTTAATATGAATTAGTGATAGTTGTTTGTTATTCTTAGTCGCTTATTTTCTCTTAGTCGCTTAGTTTCTCTTAGTCGCTTATTTTCTCTTTTTTAGTGTTTTTTTTGTTGATTTGGATTTGGACTTGGACTTGGACTTGGACTTGGATTTGGATTTGGATTTGGATTTGATGTGTTTGTAAGGAGTGCTTGTGCTAGTGCTAGTGCTTGTGCTATCAAAAGAAAATAATGTCCATGGCTGTGAAGGACGGTCATCTAAATAAGGTCGTAAATATTCCCATATGATATGCTTATCACAGAATTTATTTACATTAAAAGACATACCAGATGAATTACCCCATCGTGCCCAAAACTCCATTTTCTTAGCAATAGAACTATCAATTACTTTTCCATCTACAGCACCACGAGGCTGAAATGGCTTGGGTCTATCGGATTGAGACATAAATGCACGATCATCTAATTCATAATGACTATCTACTGTACGTGAACAAGGATTAATCTTCTTTAAATATACATCATAATGATCCGCTAATATTTTCTTACCAATTGCGATATCTATTTTACCTTTGTATTTTCTCATAAGTTGAGTAAGACGAACATGACGAGCTCCTTGATGACGACGCATATCATCAAAACCTTGAGCACGACATTCTAAATTTCTTATACGAGGATCATAAGAACCATTAAATCCAATAAAATATCCATTCTTTTTTCGTTCTGTTGTATGATACTTTAAACCTAATTCAATACGCATAATCTCATTATTGTGAATATCACCAAAAAGCCAGGAATTCGCATAACCACCTGTATTTCCTTGTAATAAGTTTTTTTCATAATCACCTAAGGATTTACTATATTGCATTGCTTGGCGAATACGACAGAAAATTGGATTACCTACTTTATAAGGAAGAAAACCACCAATAGTTGTTTCAGAACCAATGAATCCATGACTGGTAACAAAGAAATCAGTGCCACTCCAAATATATCCTGGTGTAGTTTGCATAAGAATACGTGCTCCTTTATTGGGTTTAATACTAAGAATATATCGGTTGTTTTGTCCTCCTACGAAATTGTCAAATGTATTATGTGCTAATACGATTTTTCCGTCTTTGGTATAATCGCCTACAGCTATAAACGCACTGCAACGACCGGAAGCACCTGCATGATGATGATGACGATGGTTTCCACCTGCACGAATATGCTTTCTCATTAATCCTTGTGTATTCCATGTGATGACTTTACCTACTTCTTGATTTGGCCACCAATATTCAAAAAGAGGGATACTGCCATTCCAAGCAATTATCTCATCTACTGATGTGTCCATTCCTTTACTCTTACAACCTGCTGCAATACCTTTTAATTCTTCATAAAGTTCGGGATAGTTTATCTGAATAGTGGGTTTAAATATCTTGTTTGAAGCATTAATAAAAAAATTCCATGATTTTCCATAATCATACATGCAAACATACTTTATTGTATGAATCATCTTTTTTAAATCTTCTACAATAAAACGTCCATAATCGTAACCTCGTTTATAAGGTGAACCTTCAATATGTATATAAGTCCATCCATTCTTTTTAAAAGAATAACTCATTTAACATAAATAGAGATTAAAAAATTATTTATGTTAAATTATATTGTTCTAATTGCTACGTTCTGTTCTCTCTTACATATATTTTTCTTTAAACTCTTCTACTAACATAATAGGAACACTTAATGATTCCGCTTTAATTATCTTACTTGTCTTCTTTTCTTTATCTTTAACAACCAATACAAATATATTATTAGAAATAGTATTAGCTATATTTGTACCTATCTTTTCTAATTCCCCTTGCATGTTCTTATCCCTGAATCCTGATAATACAATACTCTTATCATATAATGGATGATCTTTATTAGTTGATTCATCTTTTAATTCTGAATTATATCCAGTATCAACGTTAACATCAGTATTAAATACTTTTGTCAATAATTCTTCTTTATGAATATCCTTAATGAATTTTACCATACGAGAAATATGCTCTACAAAATGTTCCGCTGTTTTCTTTGCAAACCCTTTAATACTTATTATTTTTTCCGTCTTTTCTTTATTTTTTTCATTTGATACTAGAATATCAGGATAAATCTCCAAGACTTGTTTTATACGTTTCTCTCCAATACCTCGTCCAAATAAATTGGAAATCGCCATTAATTTACTTAATGATATCTTTTCTAGATTTTCTTTGATACTCGTATAAAGCTTATTACTTGTCTTTTCCTTAAATCCATCCACATTCAAGAAATCGGACTTGGACATATCTATTATTTTTGCTATTGAATTATATCCTGCTTTCATTAATCGCTTTGTATTTCCAAAACTTAATCCTTCTACACCTAGTCCTTGAAAGAATGCTGCAATGTTTTTCTCTCTAACTGTGATATCGTCATTTGGATTATCTAATAAGATATCAATATGAGTTTCGTTCCAATGATAAGGAACATTGGGCATTATCACAACAGAAGCTGGAACAATGGTATCTAAAATATGAGGAATAACATCTCCACTGCGAATCAATTGAATAACAGCACCAACACCTATCTTATTATTTTTAACAAATGCGGCATTAAAACCAGTTGCATATTCTATCACTGCTCCACCAATAGTAACAGGTTCTATTCTTATGCGAGGCTTTAAATATCCATCTTTGCTAGGTGTCCATAATACATCTACTACCTTCGCTTCTACCATTTGGTCTAATAATACCATTTTAAATGCAAATGCATAATCGGGATTCTTATTCTCCCTAGGATAGATTTTATCGTCTATTACAATTACTCCATCTATTTCATATTCATAACCTTCTCTCCATGAAATTAATAATTCTGACAAGAGTTTATTGTTAATTGTTGGTTCTTCTTTGTGAAGTACAACTTTAAATCCATTAGCTTTGAGAAATTTCATTTGCTCTGATGGTTTAAGACTGGGCTTAATGACTTCATACGTAACAAAATCAATATCTTCATACTTATCCTGATTTTTTTTAAGAGAATTTATAATACCAGAAACTAAATTACGAGAATTGGATGCTTCTGATTTATACTTTGTTTCAAATACCTTCTTAGATAAGATGAATTCTCCTCGGATAACGATGTTTTTTTCTGAAGGTAAAGATAAATAAGGAATAAGATGACTAATATCTTGTCCAATAGATCCGTTACCTCGTGTATATAATTTAGGTTTATCTCCTTCTGTTGAATAAAGACCAGAAACACCATCTAATTTAGCAGATAGTACATAGGGTCCTGTATACTTTTCTTTCCATGATTCAAGAATATTTGTATCTGGTTTAATTTTATCCATAGAACCCATGAAATAAGGAAGTGTTACTTTGTTTCGCTTAATAGGAGCACCTATTTCTTTAATCACTTTATTGTTAGGGAATTTCTTCTCCATAAACTCTTTAATAATATCATATTCATTGTCTGTTATTAATGGTTTGTCATTATAATAATATTTATTAGCTGTTATAAGAACTTCATTAAGAACATCTTCAGGAAGGATTTCTAATACATCAATACCTTGCTCTTGAAATCGCTTAATAATAGATCTTGGAGTTTCTCTCTTTTCCTTCTTTAAAGTTCCCATTTTCTTCTTCTTAATTTTTATTTTTTTTGGAATAGAACTAATCTCTTGTGAGATCATTTTGGATACTTCTGAAACTGAATCCCCTTGTTGAGGAATAACATCTTTTCCATCTTTACGTTCTTCGGGTGTTTTATATTGTAATCCTAAAAAGTCAAAGATGGATCTTTCATCAGGAAATATAATATCTATTTTATCTCCCTTTTTCTTGTCTTCCAAGACATAAAGACCATGTTCATTCATTGTATATCCTTTTTTTATAGCATATTCACGCATGACTACATTAAAAGCAGCACTTCCTGTGAAGTAGAGCACAGCAAAACTGTATTCTTGCGGTGGAGCATAAAGGAAATCAATACGTCTGGCAATTTTATTGGGTAATCGTCCTATACCAAGCATCTTCGTTTTTCCTTTTGATAGTTGCTCTATAATAATACCCTTTTCAATCAGTTTCTTAATAAAGTTATCAAAGACCGCGATATTGTTTTGCTTATTAGTAATAATAATATCAATATCTCCCGATTTCTTTGCTCCACGACGATAACTTCCAACAATTTCAAAACTGGAACCAGGAGTTTTTACTTCATCAAAAAGCGAAGCGAATATGGCTTTGTATTCTTGAATCTCTTCACGAGGTATTTTCTGCGAGATTTCATCATAATACTTTAATCCTTTACGTTGACTTTCATTAAGAACTTCGTTTTCTATCTGTTTCAATTCATCTAGCGTTGTAATATTATATTTAGAAACTAGTTCCTGTGCTTTCTTTGGTCCTATACCATGAACTTCTGTAAAGATAAGAATAGGATTATCTTTCTCTCTTTCTAAAGCTTCTATTTTTCCAGTTTCTTCATATTGTTTGAACTTTTTCAATATAGTCTCTCCAATACCACTCTTTCCTTTAAGTTGTTCCCAACTTGTAATATCTTCAGTCAATCCCATGATGGTTTCCTTGGCATTCTTATATGCTCTGGCACGAAATACTTCCCCTTTTGCCATCATTAATTCATTTAACTTACTCAATAGAGTAATATATGTTGCATTAAGTGGAGCCATTTTTGGATTGGTTGGATTGGTTGGATTGGTTGAATCGGAATTTGTTATTGGTTTATTAGTAGAATTTTGCTTCTTTATTGTTCTTTTAAGTGATTTTGGTTTGGAAGATTTCTTTTTTGTTTCCATATAATATATTAATGTGAAATATTTTTAAGAGCATTTTGATAGGTGTCTCATTACATAAATACAATAAGTATTTCAATTTTATATTCAAAATAAAGTAAAAATATCTAGATTATATATATTATGATATATGAAACATATAATACAATGAGTCAAATCTTTAAGAATGGAAAATTAATTGATAGTCGCGCAGTTCATGGTGAATATGATGGTGAGAAAATGAATATTAAAGTAATAGATAATTGTAATGAAGAATATGTTCATTTGACTAAAGAAAATTTATTAGAATTAATGGAACTAAAATCAGATTCATTATCTTTAACAGATCGTTTAAAAAAAGACTTTACCAATAAACATTATAAAATGGTTAAGGCTAAAAAAAGTGAATCTAAACAGAGCAAAAAAATAAGTAAAAAGAAGAGCAAAAGAAATAATAAAAAGAAGAGCAAAAGAAATAATTCAAAAACTAAAAAACTAAAAAAATAAGAAAATAAAAAATAAAAAAATTAAATGAAATAATATTGGAAAATGAAGAGTGATTTAATGTTTATAATGTTGCTTCTTGTGATGTTGCTTCTTGTGATGTTGCTTCTTGTGATGTTGCTTCTTGTGATGTTGCTTCTTGTGATGTTGCTTCTTGTGATGTTGCTTCTTGTGATGTTGCTTCGTGTGATGTTGTAGTTTCAATATCATTATTTACTGAATTTAATTTATATTGATTCTTACTCATAATATAGTAACGATTTTTGTATGTTTTTTTTATTTTATTTATAATATATTCTTTTGTTAATTCTGAATTTGATAAATGTTCTATTTCTGTTGTGATAATTTCTTTATTGCTTTTTATGAAATCATTATAATATACTGATGGTTTATAATCACGATTATAAATATTTTCTCTAATATGCATATCAATTGTCTCAATAAATTCTTGTGACATTGAAATATACTTTCTTCTTTGTTTAGTTGCCATCTTTTTATTATGTGCTTCTTCCTCCGATAACGGTTTCTTATTTTTAAAATAATAACGTGCACTTTTAAACATTTTCTCAATAATATTTCCATCATAATTTAAAGATTTTAATCGTTTTCTCTCCTTTTCAATAAGTTCTTCATTCTCTTTAATCCATATTTCCCAATGTTCTTTATAAGTCTTACGATCATCATATTTATGTAATTTAGCAAAATCTATTAACACCTCTATAATACTGGAATCCAACTTGAAACGATATATTTTCGCAGAAGCAGCCATATTATATGTATGAATTATACATTCAAAAATAAGTATTATTTAATTTCAATTTTTTAATAATACTTATCATAATTATAGTAATGCCAACATATCAATTAATATCCTCTGTTATTTTAGAAAAAGATTGTTATAAAAAGGTTATTCGTATCAATGATAAACCTACTGGTCCTTTAGCATCCTATGTAAAACAAATTTCTCCTCTAAAAAATTCTTCTTTTGATGTTCCTACTGCATGTTGTTCCACATCTACCACATGTCAATATGTTATATTAAATCCATACAATAATAGTGAAATCTTATGTGAAAGCGATATTGTTACTCTAATTAGTTTTTTAGGTTCTAATGGTTATACAATTGAAACGGAATTAACAAAGATCATGAAAAATAAAGTATTGAATTTAATTTGTTTTTTTAGTTATCCTTGATAAGTATTTGAATGTGTATATAAGTATTTGAATGTGTATATAAGTATTTGAAACTGGGTATATTAAAATTGAATTTAATGAATTTATTATTTAATATTTACATCATAAGATAACATAAGATGGCGTCCTTATCCTTAGAAGAAACAAATGACTATATGAATGACTATATGAATGAATATATGAATGACTATATGAAATCATTATCAGAAGATGAGTTAAAAGCTTTAGCTATTGCTCAAGACCACTTGAAAACATCATTTGATATGGTTAAAAGTATTCATTATCAAAAATGGCTTCAAAAAAGAAATCAGATAAATATAAACAAAAAATGATACTATATATATAATGGAGAATAATCCAAGGAATAATAATAATCCAATAAGAAATAGACCTTCTAATACATCTCCGATATTCCGATTATTTGAAAAAATAAGTATTGAAAGTGGAGAATTTGCAGTTCGCATTTTTTTTAAATTGGTTAACCTCTTTTTAAATAAAGTCAATGAATCACTTCAGTCTATTGTACCTGATACAGCTTTAGGTAATGCAAAACAACGGTCAGAAATATTATTGAATAGAATTAATGAAATATTGAAAAATCCTGAATTTCAAGCACAAATGCGTTCTTTAAGTAACAATATTATTAATATTCTACGACCACTCTTGCAAGAACTTAATGATCTATTGGAAAATGAAGGAAATGTTTTTGCTCAATCCAGTTATCGCGTAGGACGTAGAGTTTTTCGTAATTTAACAGATGGTGTTCTTGACGGAGTAGAAGCAGGTATTTCTATTTATCCAGTTGTTGGTACACTTCTTGATCTTTTAAATGTTATTCAAGGTGTTATTGATTCTGCTAGTGTCATTGGTGTTGAATTTATGCTTTCATGGACTAAATTTATGGAAGCCTTCTTAAAAGTTTTTGGAGATACAGCCGGTCCTTTAGTAAATGCTATGAAAACAATACAAAAAATTTTAGATATGATTCGTAATATGCAAGGTGAAGTAGATAATTTGCAATCTAATATTAGTAGCAAAATAAATACTCGAATTAATAAAGCACTTACTCCTAGTAGTTTACCTTCTTCAAGAGCAGTTACAAGTCAAGAAGGCAGTCAAGAAGGCAGTCAAGAAGGCGGTCAAGAAGGCGGTAAAAGTAAGAAACAAAAAATACGAAAAAATAAAACAAAAAATAAAATATTATCCTCCAAAAGAAAAACTAAAAAATTACATTGATAATTATGTTCTATTACACCCTTGGTGATTTAAAAGTTTTTGAATATTAAATTATATATAATAATTTATAATCATCCATTACGATAATATATATAATAAAAAATATTTATATAATTTTTATTATATTTGTTTAGACAATTTTGTCCCAGTTTAAATGTTCAAGGGTTTAAAGGTCCTTTGCATTTTTTGCAAACTGACTATAAGACACAAATTCAATATCTCGGTCCCCCTCATCCTCTAATGGAAATGGCTTGTAATCTTGAAGTTTACCTTTCTTGATAAATTTATTTGTTTTTTCATCATCATCGCTTACCTTTGGCTTGATATTATATTTTTTCATTTGTACAAAAACAGATTTCTTTTCTTCTTCCTTTGTCTCTTCTTCATCATTGGTTTGTTTATTTGTTTGTTCATCATTGGTTTGTTTATTTGTTTGTTCATCATTGGTTTGTTTATTTGTTTGTTCATCGTTGGTTTGTTCATTTGTTTGTTCATCTTCGTTGGTTTGCTTATTAGTTTCTTGTGCTTTATCATAGGTTTCAGATTTAATATATACATCTCTACAATTATAAAGTGTCACATATTTACGTGATACTGTTTGCAAATAGGTATAAGGAATGTCATTATCCGCCCAATATAAAAATGCATTATCTTCCTGATTCCATAACATAATAACTACTCCTCGTGGTGTATAATCTACTGTCATTGAATATTTTAATTTATTTAGATCCTGGTCCATATGAACAGCACTCTTATAAGGATATTTGATCTCATATTCATCTTCTTCTTCTTCTTTCTCTTCTACTTCATCTGTATCCTGTGAACGAGACTTACGATCAACAACAAAATAACTTACAAATACAAAACCCAAAAAAACTGATAAAGGAATAATAAAATATTGACTCATATTCGTTTCTGGACAACGGCAAAATTCACTAAAATCCATCTTTAGTATCTATTAACCTTATTATTACTTTATTTTTTAAGTATTATTTATTAATTAATTGTTTTTATTCTTCAAATAATTGTTTTTATTCTTCAAATAATTGTTTTCGCTCTTCAAATAATTGTTTTCGCTCTTCAAATAATTGTTTTCGCTCTTCAAATAATTGTTTTACCTCATAAGATAAATCACCCACTTTTATACGACGATAATTTGGAAAATTTGGATGAAAGATAACTAAGTACATTGATTTTATTTTTTTATTGTAATTCTTTTCTAAAATGGCTTTATATGTGTTTAATTGGAGGGAATAATGCCAATAATTAGTATCTGGTAAATGTTCTATAATGGGATTAATAGCATATTGATTAAACGATGGAGATTTTTTTATTTCTTTACTTCGTTTCCAATCATAAATTTCTAGATTTCCATCTTTGTCTATAAATGTCATATCAATTGAACCTGCTAATTTGAGTTCTTCATCATATATCATCCATTCCGTTCTATAAGGAACCAACGATTTGTAGTTCTCGTGAAAATTCTTGAAATACTGATACTCCTTACTGTCGTTTTTTATTTCTTCTTGATTATAAAAACACTCTATATCATAATGAAGTTTGGTGCCTGCACTTGCTGCTTGATCACGATTCGCATCCCATAAAGCCTTTATTTCTTCTTTTGTTTTTCCAAAATATTTATTTTGTGACCATTTTGGTGATTTCATCATTTTATCTATAATAGCATCTGCATCAAATTTACTGAAATGCTCATGATTCCATGTTGTTACGGATGTATAGTCTGATAATCCATTAATCGTATAAATATGTGGTCCTTCGTCAAAGGAAATATGGGCATCTCTTTCATGAGGATATTTAATCTTTAAATATGTGGGATCCATTGTATTGATATTGATATTATTATTATTATGAAGTGTTAAATAATATCAATTTATTCGTTGTGGATTATGGATTTTGGATTATGGATTTTGGATTTTGGATTTTGGATTTTGGATTTTGGATTATCCACAATGATATGAGCAACCTACAAAACATGCTATATACACAGTTTCTCCATTTGCTAATCGTGTTTCATAATCTGTTTGGTCTACTAATTGTGTTCCATCTACCTGTAAAAATCGTGTATCATATTCATAAACATGTTGAACATTTCCACTGCTATCTAAATCATTTTCATATAGAATATCTCCACCTGCGTCATAATCTATTTTTTGATATGTGTCTCCACTTGGATCAGTATATGGAGTTGTTTTTATTTTTTGTTTTATTATTTTTATAAGATTAAAACTACAATCACATGTTATTTTTGCTACAGTAAAATTAGCTAATAGTCCTTCATTGGTTATTTGTTTCATACCATATCCAGAAACTGAAGAACTAACAATATAATCTCCATTTTCTACATTACCGTTTTTATCACAAATCCATAAAGAACCTTCACCCACACTGTTAATATACGTACGACGTTCTTTATAATATTTTTTTCCTATATCAGTACACATAATCATACCATAGTGACGTGTATTATTTGCGTCTTCTTGACTTGATGCAATCCCAAATACTTTCTTATCATATTCTGTTGTTGTGATTATACAATATGGCAAACTTTCATTTATAGTTGGTCTTAAACTACCATCTTCATTTATATATTTTCCTGTTGAACTAACAATAAGACCGTCATATGATTCATCTATATTTTCATTCATTAAACATTTATGCTGACCTGTAAAATTAATATTTAGAGCTTGATAATTATATCCTGTGTCTATAAAATAATCTGTATAGCTTAGGGTGCCTGCTGCCCTGAAAGGGAAAGAAGGTGGATTAGACTCTCGCCAATGATAGTGTCTGAACAATAAAATGCCCGGAGCGGTTCTAAGAACCCCACCGCTAATGTACTGATCCTTAGTAAAAATAGACCATCTGCCATAATTAGGTGATAACGGTTGATTTACATTAGCTATTGATAGAGCTTCAGTATAACCATACTGACCAGCAGCATCAAGTTGCCCGTTACTATATAGGCGTAAAGCAGCTAAACCTCCTGTTAGTGTAGTTGCCGAGGCAATGGAGTTTGTATATACAGCACTGCAAGAAGCATCTATTAATCCATCATTAGATGCAGGATCTAGTCCTATTACTACACGATTTTTAGCCCTTAATACTGTAACACCACTATTATAACCGGTACTTCCACTACCTGTGTTGCCAAAAATACCATCATTACCACTAATTTCTACATAAGAGGCGTCAATGGTGATAGCGGATAAATCTGTAATATTGCCTATAGTTGCAACTTTTAATGTATCACATGATAAATCTGTAATATCTAATACGTTTTCATGAGTAAATGTTTCAGCCCATAAATTAACAGCGGATAAATCAGTAAAATATCCTTTGTTTGCTGATAGGTCTCCATATACAGTTAAGTTTTCTGATATATCTACATTTGAAAATGATATATCTACTAATGGATTATCATTTGGTGTATATATATTACCATATACAGTAATATCATTATTTATAATAAGATTATTACCACATATATCATTCGCTGATAGGTCACCTTTTACTGTTAAGTTTTCTGATATATCTACAATTGCAAATGATACATCTGTTCCTATTTCTGCTGTTATATTTGTAGTACCATAAAC
>Ga0114933_10000951_pt1 | contig 33725 bp, 46 predicted proteins | sample 4SBtaG_FD_89691 | JGI IMG/M metagenome (GOLD analysis project Ga0114933, IMG submission 89691) | Deep subsurface microbial communities from Kolumbo volcano to uncover new lineages of life (NeLLi) - 4SBTROV12_W25 metaG | ecosystem: Environmental > Aquatic > Marine > Volcanic | place: Kolumbo... | reverse complement strand
TCGACCAGAACATCGTCCGAAAGGAGGGCACGAACACGCAACTCGACGCCGTGCAGTCGGCCGGGACCATGGGCGACTTCCTGAAGGCCGTTCGGGGCGGTTGACCTCGACCAGGACGGGGCGCGGTTGACATCGGCCGCGCCCTGTCGTATGGCTGAGGATACATAGGCCACGGGTCGCCCCCGAAATCCAGCGCAGGCCACGACTTCCCACTGCGCTGGAGATTCCCGAATGGGCGCCAATGATCCCCTGAGAACGACCACCGAACCAGGAACCGACCTTCTCGTCGCGTCCCTGACAAAGGCCCTTCTGCTCACCCTGGCCGACCGCACCGCCGGCGGCATCCTGGCGAACCCGGTGCTCGCCTCGGGGTTCCTCGGACGTGAGCGCCTGGCCGGCGCCCTGGCAAAAAACATCGTCTCGGTCGCCTGGGGCGTCGACAACTTCGTCGCCGCGACCGAGGGCACCAACGCGACGATCTTCGACGTCGCCTCGGATACCGCCTCGGTCACGATGGCGCGCCGGGTGTTCGCTCGCCAGCTGTCCGACATGTTGCGCAACTTCGACCACCTGGGCCTGACTCAGATGGTCAATTTCGTCATGGACACCACGGTGTCCTGGCAACAGAGCGTCCTCAACCTGATCGCGGCCCTCTTCACGTCGTTCTCGGCGACCGGCGGCAACACCGGCGGCGCGGCGACCTGGGCAACCGTGGTCGCCGACTTCAACACTCTCGGCGAGGCCCTGGTTCCTGGCCCGTACATTTTGGTGACCCGTCCGAAGGATTGGGGAAACATGGTCGAGGACGCCCGCACCCTCGGCGGCGCGGTCGCGAACGACCCCGAAATGCAGGCGATGAAGGGGGCCACGAACCCCGGCTTCAAGGGTATCTACATGGACGGCGACCTCTGGGTCTACACGTCCACCGAACTCCCGACGTCCGGCGGCGACACCGTCTCGGGGATGTTCGGGATGAACGCGATCAACTGGGACGCTCAGATGCCGACCCCGTCGCAGGCTACCAACGTCGTCGTTGCTACCCCGCTGTGGATGCTCGAGATCGATCGCGTCGTCCTGCTGAATGAAGACCAGCTGGTGAGCTCGTCCTACTTTGGCGCGTCGATCATCCAGAACGCCGCCGGAATCCAGCTGCCCTTCCTGACCTGATTCGCTCCGCTGTAGGCGTCCCGGGGTTGTCTCGGGGTGCCTCGACGGCCCCGCTCGCCTTCCTGAGGAGGAACCATGGCGACCCGACCCAAGCCCGCCCCCGCGGCATCCCCGACCCCCTCGACGGCCATCGCCGTCGGTGAGTCGGTATCCCTCGGCGCCCTGCCCTCACCGGCGGCGACGAAACGCAAGCGGATTCCCCTCCCGGAGAACTCGCCGTTTCGGTATTGGGTCGACCCCGTTCGCCTCAGGTTCATCAAAGGAAAGGCGGCCGCGAACCCGATCGCGATCGCCTACATCCCTGGCGCGCAGGGCATCGGCGACAACGCCGACCCGGTGCTCATGGACGCCTATCAACGGAACCTCGGGCGCATCCCGGTACCGATGTCCGCCCCCGTGCGCGCGTTCGGCCAGGACGATGCCGGGACCCTGCGCCGTATGCTGGTCGGGACCGACCGCAACGGGAAGCAGATTTTCCACTATCACTCCCCCTGGGACCGAAAAACGGTCGTCGGAAACCGGGTTATCCCGACCTTCGACCGGGAAGGGTGGGACGAGTTCTGTATCAACTGCACCGACCTGATTCCCGAGGGTCTGCACCCTGAGGTCGTCAAGGGCTCGAAAACGGCCCTCCGCAAGACGGCCCGACAGAATGCCCGAGTGGCCGCGACTCAGCCGGCCGCGGCCGACGTGGCGAACAAGATCCTCGACGACATCGGCGAGGGCGCCCCCGCGTAGCGCAACCCCCGACCCCGGGTGTAGGCGCTGCCTGTCTCCAAGTGAGGAACCCTGAATGTCTCTTTTCCCCAGCATCGGCCGCATCTACTCGATGCTTTTCAAGACCTCGGGCACGTCCGAACGCGACGCCGAGGTCGCAGTGTTCGCAGGCACCGGCGACCCCTCGGGGACCCTGGTGCCCGGCGGTCAGGCGATGGCCTCGACTCAGACGGCGCTGAACCTGAAGCAGGACGCGTCAGACTCGTCCGACCTCCTCTGGTTCACGACGGACGGCGGTACGACCTGGGCATCGATCAACGAGGGCGGGATTCAGTCGGCCACGGTGTCGATCACCGCGACCGAACTCCGGGCCATCGAGACGACGCCGATCGAACTCGTCGCGACCCCGGGCGCCGGGAAGTGGCTCGAGTTCATTTCGGCGCACTTCTTTCTCGACTTCGGCACCATCGCATTCGATGACGCGGCCGCCGATGGCAACCTCGACGTCACGTATACGAACCTGGCCGGCGAGTCGGTCGGGGGGCTTGAGGCCGACGGGTTCATCGACGCGGTGGCCGACGCCCACAAGATCACGAAAAACGCCGACGTCCTCGAACCCTGCGCCGACATCGCGACAGCCACGAACAAGGCCCTCGTCCTCAGCAACGACGGGGCCGCGTTCACCGGTGCGACGGCCGACTCGGTGCTGCTCGTGAGGACGTTCTACCGGGTCCATGACCTGACGATCGCCGTCTAAGCGGAGGCGCCCCCGTGGCCGTCCTGAACGACACCTATGCTCTCGACCGTCGTGTGCCCTACTTCCTCGTGAGGGGAATCGAGCAGACGATCGAGGCACCGGTGCGCCACGGGTCGACGGGTTCCCTGGTCACGCCCGACTCGGGCACGGTCACGATCGTCAAGCCCGACGGGACCAACCTTGTCTCGGGCGCGGCGGTAACGGTTTCCTCCTCAACCGCTCAGTACACGTTGACGCCGGACGCGTCCGAGACTCTGGGCGACGGCTACGAAGTGCGCTGGACCCTGGTCTTTTCGGCCGTGACCTACCCGGCATTCAGGACGGCCGGCTACCTGGCCGAGTACATGCCTGCCAACGTGATCTCGGCGACCGACCTCTATGGCAAGTGGCCATGGCTGGCCGCGCGCATTCCCCAGCGCCAAGGCGGGACCGACCGCGGGGGCGACGGGACGGGGTGGCAGCGTCAGATCGACGACGCCTATTACGCGTTCCTGCGCCGGGTCCTCGACGACGGGCGAAAACCCTGGTTGATCCGGGAAGTGCAGGGCTATTACGGATGGCTGCTTGCGAAGGCCCTGTCGAATTGCGTCGAGGCCATCGAGTCCCTTTCGGGTTCGGTCATCGAGGAACGCCGCCGGTCGGCCTACTTCATGCTTCGAGCGGCCGAGGCCAATTTCAAGCTGCAATTCAGCGACGACGGCCCCGGCTACCGTCGAGGCGGGACGCCGATCACGAACCTCGCGCCCGCGGGTAGGCCCCTGTGGTAGGCAACCGCGCCACGTATCAGGCCGCCTTTGACAGCCTGTACGACCTCGTGACCGGCCAGAACGTCGACGGCTATCGGGTCCTCGACTCGGACAAATGGACTCGGGCCCGGCGCATGGTCGCCGTCGGCGGGGGTTCCGATCACCTGGAAACCTGGATCGCGGTCGGCGACGTCGTCGACCTGCAGCGGGGGTTCCTGGTACACGATGCGGCGGCGCAGTTCGTGTTCGTCTACAACGCCGACAACGACTCGTTTTCTCAGGCCTCGGCCCTCGCCGCGGCCTCGTCCCTCATGCTCGCCCTAGCCGAATGGCATGGGGATCGGGGTGAGAGGGCCATCCCGGTGCGGTCGGTCGTCGACGGCCCGTTTCGCGATCAGGGGGATTACCTCTTGATCGCCGTGAATTTTCAACTGTACGTGACGAGGTAGCCCATGGCGACGACTGCATACGCAACCCTGACGATCGCGGTGAAGGCGGAAATGACGCCCGATTCCCCGCTCGAAGGGATCATCAAAGGCGACGCGAACAACGGGTCGAAGGGCCAGTCGTGGACGAACGGTACAGGGTCGGGCCAGATCGGCCAGGTCTACCGCGCGCAACACACGATCGGGGCCGCCGCTACGGTGAACTTCGACACCCTGGCCGCGGGGGCCCTCGCCGACATCGCAGGCGACACGATCGACCTCGATGAGTTGAAGTGGCTCTACATCGAGGTCACGACGGGGCAGGTCGAGTTCATCGCACCCGCGACGAGCTTCCTCGACCTCTTCAAGGCGACGGGCGACGCGATCGACCTGAGCGCGAACCATGTTCTCTGCCTCGAGTTCGGGGCCGCTGGCCTCGACGTCACCACGAACTCAAAGTTCGATATCACCGACATCGCAGGCGGTAGCGGCTCTATCGTCGAAGTGTCCTTCGGAGGTGCCAAGTGAGCGGCGTTCCTGCAGTACTCAACGACGGGCAGATCACCGGATCCGACGACGGGGGCAACTCCGCCACCCTCGGGAACGCGACCGGCGATTTCACGGCCTCGGCCCTCACTCCCGACGGCCAGGAAGTGGTCCTGGTCGACTCCCGAGGGGTCTACATCGGCGACCGCCTCGGCCCCCGGGTGCCCGTGACCGGGTCGTTCTCGGTGTCCGCCTCGGACCCTGGCGACGCGTTCGCGCAGCTGTCGATCGGCGACACGGCCGGGTATGTCTCGACAACGGCCGCGATCGGCGACGTCAAGCGGATCGACCTCGTGTTCGATTTCGGGTACGGCGCCGAGACCCGGCAACTCGTCCTCGACGATTGCCACTTGACGCGCGACCTGTCCGAGGGGAACCCCTCGACGTTCACGTACAACTACACGGCGATCGGGTACGTCGCTGTCGTGAACGCCGCCGGTACGCAGGTGATCCGCTCCGGCCTGTAGGTCGCCCTCGCCCGACTCTCCCTTGCCATCCTGAGGAGGACACATGGCACCCACGACGGCCCCCGAGGCCCCACACATCACGTTGTCAGACGACTGCAGCGCCACCCTGGTAAAGCCCCGGCCGTTCGTGGCCATGGCCCTGGCCAAAAACCGCGCGCAGCTGCAGACCGACAACTCGGTCGCCATGGGCGTCACCTGCGCGGCCCTGCGCCTGACCTGGCCGCCGACGCGCAAATTCCCGGGCATCCCGGGCAGGCCGTGGAAGCTGGGCGACTCCCTGGTCGAGTTCGGGGCCGAGGTCTTCGACGCCCTCTTCGATGCTGGCATCCCCGTGGCCGACATCCTGGAAAAGGCAGGCGACGCCTACACGTTCGCCCTGCAGCGCCTCGGCGAAAACGAGGTCGCGGCCGCCGAGGATTTTTCCGAAGCGGCCCCCGAGGACGGGAACGCCGAATGATGCTTGCGGTCGCGCGCCGCTGGGGCGTCCTCCCGGGTGCCTTCGACGCGTTGCCCCGGGAGACGCAGGCCGAACTCGTCGCCGACTACCGCATCGAATGCGACGACCGCAACCGGGCCGCGCGCCTGGCAAAGCTGAGGAGGGGCAGTGGCCGATAGGGCCGAGATCGCCGTCAAGGACGAACGCCTACTGCGTCACATCGACACGGTCACGGGCGGCGCGTTCTCGTCGTTCGTGGCCGGCGCGCGACGCGTCCTCGGGCCGATCATGGCCGACGCGGCCAGGCGCGCCCCTGTCGACCTCGACGGCGGGGGCACGTTCGCCCGGGGGTTTCGCATGGTCGAGGCCCTGCGCGAGGATTCGATCTCGGTTTCGGTCGTCAACACCGCGGTTGCGGCGCCGTTCGTCAAGTTCTCGGTGCGCCTCGAAAGCAGCATCAAAGCCGAGGCGGCGAGGAAGGCAGGCGAGCGCCGGCCCAACAGCCCGACCGCGGCCGACAAGGTCGAGGCCGCCCTGTTGAATCCGAAGTTTCCCCGGTCCCTGACGTGGTGGCATGGCCGCGGCGCGCCTGAGGAGAAGATCACCGGCCGCAAAGCCCTCGTCGCCCTTGTGCGCACGCCAGGCCGTCGGGCGTCCCGGGCGTTCATCGACGAGCAGCGCGCCGCCCTCGCACGCCTGGCGCAGGGGTCGACCTGATGGCAGCGAACACCGTCGCCCTGACGTATACAGCGGAGTTGAAAGACCTCCGCAAGAAGCTTGCATCGATCCCCGACATCACGGCCGCCGAGGCGAGGAAGGCGACGCAGGCCCTCAACAAGTCGATCAAAGCGGCCGGCCGTGTCGCCGACAAGGTCTCGAAGGAATCGGCGCGGGCGGCGCGGGCGGCATCGAAGGCGGCCGAGGCCTCGTCGAGGGCGACCCGGGAGGGCTTCAAAGGCGTTGTCGAGCTCGCCGGATTCAGCGGCGACAAGATCGACAAATTGAACTCGGTCCTCGAAGCGACCGCCGTACCCGCCGGCGCCGCGGCCGCTGCAGTCGGTGGGGTTGTCGTCGCCGTCGCCGCGGTCGCCGCCGGGGTCACGGCCGCCGGGGTGGCCATGGTCGGCCTGGTCAGGTCGGCCGGCGACCTGCACGCCGAGGTGAACGCCCTGTCGAAGGTCGAAGGCCTCGGGGTGTCGGGCGCGGCCGTGGCGAACATCGAACGCGCGAACCGTTCCCTCGACGCGGTCGCCGTCCTGGGGAAACAGGTCGTCGTGGTCCTCGGCGCCGAGGTCGCCCCCGCGGTCGAGGGCCTGTCTCGCCTGCTCGTCAAGTTCGGACTCATCGCGATCGACGCCCTCAACAAGGCAGCGCAGGGCGGCGACCTCTTCAGGGAAGGGGTGATCCGCATCGGCGACGCCCTGATCCAGAACTTCCTACGCCCGTACGCGTCCCTGGCGAACAATATCGCCCGCCTGGGGAACCTGGCCGAGGCCCTGGGGCTCGAGGACGTCGGCAAGGCGCTGCAGTCGGTCGACGAGGGCTTCGACAACTTCACCCGGGGCATCGCCGAGTCGGCCGTCGACGGCCTGGTCGATGGCTTCGAGCAGCTGGACACCGCGACCGGCGACCTCGACGGCCGGGTCGATGCCCTGGTCGGCAAGCTGCAGACGTTGAAGGACGCCGAACGGGACGGGGGGAAGTCGGCCGAGGCCCTGACGAAGGCGCAGGCCGACGCCGACAAGGCCAGGACGAACCTCCTCAAGACGATCGCGCGCCAGGCGCAGGCAGAATCCGACCTGGCCGCGGTACAGCATTCGATCCGGGTCGACGCCCTCGAAGGCATCGAAGCGACCACGCAGGCCATCGAGGACGCGTTCGACGCTCGCCTCGAAGCGATCTCGAAGGTCGCCGCCGTCGTCGGGGAGACCGAGGCGGTATTGGCCGCGGTCGACGCTGCAGCTGCAGAACGGGCGACGGCCCTCGGCGACGCATGGACAGCGCAGGCTGACCTCGTCGACGACGCGGCCGAGTCGATGACGCAGGCCGTCGAAGACCTCGGGCCGCTGCTCGACCAGATGCCTTCACGCTTCGAACTCATCGCGGCCGCGGCGTCGGCGACGTTCGACAAGGTCGCCGGGGTGGCTGGGGGCGTGACCGGCGCCCTGGAGAAGGCGACCGGGGGCGCGGTCGACCTTTCGGTCGGGGGCATCCTGGGGGCCGCTGCCGAGGGCGAGGACGCCGGGGCCCTTGTCGACCAGGGCCTCGCCTTTATCGAAGGCCTCGTCGACAACTTGCCGATCTTCCTCGATGCCCTGATCGCCGGGGTCCCCCGTCTGATTCACGGGCTGATCAACGCCGTCCCTCTGCTGATCGAATCCCTGGTTTCATCGATCCCCGTCCTGGCCGTGACGCTCGCGACCGAGACCGTCGCCGCGATCATCAACAATCTACCGGCCATGATCAAAGCCCTCGCCAAGGGCATCGTCAAGGCCATCCGGGACGGGTTGAAGACCCTCCTTGGGTTCTTTCGAGACCTCGTGAAAGAGATCGGCAGCGTCGGCCGCAAGAAGACGAAAACATTCGGGGACACCCCCGGGCCGATCCGTGTCCCGGCCGGGGGCTTGCGGGCCGACTTCGGGTCGGGCGACATCGTCGTCGCCTCACGGTCCCGGGAAGGCGCCGCCGCTCAGCTGGGGCTACCCTCGGGCGCTTCGAGCTCGAACGCGTCAGGCGGGGGCGGGGGCGGTATGCGCGCTGTCCGCCTCGACATCGTCGACGGGCACGTCGGCCTCGACCGGGTTTTTCGCCGGAACATGATGAACGGCGGCGCGTTGTCCCGTCGGGCGACGACTGGCCAGGTCGACGTCTACAACCGGGGCCGCTGACATGGCGAACGAATTCGACGAACAACAGCACATCGGCGTCCTGATCGCCGATGACCGGGTGAACCTCGACAACTTGACGACGAACGACGCGACGGCGTCGAACTCGGACTACACCGAAAACACCCCTCGGCCCGGAATCCCTGTCTATGCCCGAGGCGCAGTGGCAACCGGGATGACCCCTGACCGCGGCCCCCTGGCTGGCCTCGACGCCCTCGGGGACCAGGACGGCGACACGTCGTACACAGTGAAGGCCGTCGAACCCGGAATGCCCTCACGGCGCGCTCAGGTCGTCATGAGGCCATCGCTCGACACGTCGGCGCAGTGGCGTGGCCACAACACCGCGAACGTCCTCGAGTGGTTCCTGCAGGACGAACACATCGAGGTATCGACCTCGGTGGCCTCGGCGACGAAGATCGGCACATGCCGAACCGCGGTCGACACGATCTGCTGGGTCTATGTGAAGTCGACCGACCTCGTCGAGTCCGTCATCTACGATCCCGAGGCGCACACCCTGACGTCGCCGGTCACGGTCGCCGACTTCGACGCCGACCCGAACGTCGATGAGGCTTCGATGCCGGAGCCGACGCCCTGCGTCGACGTCATCCTCGGCCCCGGCGGTCGCCTGCTCGCCTACTACCTGACGCGCCAGGTCGACCCGATCGTCGCGGATACGGTTCGGATCGGTTGGGCCTACAGCGACGACAACGGGGCCAACTGGCGCACCGGCGGCGTGCACGTCGTCAACACCCGGGTGCCTGACACGTGGGCCGCTACGGTCGTCTTCACGCGCCTCCGCGCGGCCTACCACAACGGCCAGGTGTTGATGCTGCTCCACTGGCAGCCGGACTACACCGACGGCCAGGTCGAACCCGTGACCGCGGCCGTCGACGTGTGGCTGCAGCTGGCAAGCGATGACGCAGGGGCGACGTTTCAACTCGTCGACTCAGGCCTCGACCACGTCACGGGGAACCACCCGAACGCGGCGCCCCAACAGATCCGATCCGAGATCGTCGTCGACCGCGCGACCGGGATTTTCACCGTCGTATTCGAGAACGACCCCGGCGCCGGGACGAACACGATCAGCACGAAGCGCATCGGGTCGCCCTTCGACATCCTGGCGAACGTCACGCAAACGGACATCGTGACCCTGTCGGGCCTGCAGGTGCAGGATATCGCTGCCTGGGAATCCGAAACAGGCAGGTTGATCCTGTCATATCTCGAACTCAACCGCGCCAACATGTGGTATTCCCGTGACGGGGGTGTCACCTGGCACGAGTTCGGGTTCACCCCGGTCGCGAAAGGGGGCGGGACCCTCTTCAACCGCTACACCATCGCCGAGGCCGGCGGCCGCGCCGTGTGGGCGATTTGCGACGAGTCTTTCGCGTATTCGTCAGGTGAGCGGTATCTAATCGTCGGGTCGGGTGGATGGTGTTCGGTCGAGCAACCTCGGTCGAGTCGCACGATCGACGACTACCCTCAAAATGCCGGCTGGGGCGTCTACCAGGGCGCCTCAATCGTCGGGGCGACGTGGTACCCGCCCCAGCTGCCGACCACGCAAGGATGGACCGGGAACGGCGCTGGGGCCGAGGCCATCACGTCGCCGTCGCCCTGGGAAGTCGTGTTGACCACGACGACCAACGCGCGCAGCTACTCGAAGGTGAACGTCGTTCGCCGCGCGACCTGGCAGCTGCAACTCGACACGGCCGGGTCGGTCCTCGCCAAAAACTGCGCGGTCGAGGTGAACGCCGTCGACTTCGATATGTCGGTGCGGTTCAAATCCGACACGGTCGCGATCTTCGACGAGACCGGGGTGCCCTCGCAAAAGGCGACGGTGGCCCTCGATACCAGCGTCGCCCGGGTCTACCTCCTCGCCCTCGGGTGGGTGTCCGGGACGGCATACGCCGTGCTCTATTCGCGACTGCCGACGTCGGACGACTACACGGCGATCCTGATTTCGTCGTGGGCCTCGGCGGCCGCCTCGGGGTCGGGGAACCTCGTCGAGTGGGGGAACATCGCGAGCGCGACCGAGACGTCGAGGTGGGGTTACTTCCACCACGGCGAATACGCAGGGGACACCGGCAACCGAGACGCCTACTGGCGCCGCGACATCACGACGCACGCCCCCCTGACGTTCACCGGCGCGCCGATCCCGGCGCCGCCCTACCGCCTCTACATCGACCAGGGCCTCAAGCTGCAGGGGTCGAGTGGTCCGTTCGTGGTGGGCGACACCTGGGATGTCGAACCGCATTCGGACTACCCCGCCGAGGTCATGCTGCCGGACGTGTCAGGGTCGCCCCGGCGCGTGACCAGGACGACCGGGACCGGGACTGTCCGCTATGTGTGGAACGTCGATGCAGGCGATGACACCGCGTTCGGCGACTCGTCGTATGGTATCGCCGTCCACGGGATCAACTGGAAAACCGGCCGCCTTCGCGGGTGGACCGGCGCCGCCTGGGTCACGATCGTTGACCTCGACTCGGCGATCGACTTCCCCAGCTGCAGCTACACCCGCACCGGGAACCGAATCACGGTGAACACCGGCGCCGGCCCCTTCAACAGCGGCGGCCGCTGGATTCATTACGACGAGTTCGCCGGGGGCACGATGGATCTCGGCAGTGGGAAGCTGCGCAAGATCCGGTCGAACACCGAAGGCGCCTGGGTGACCTCGACGACGAAGCGCCCGACGTTCATCCTCGAAGGGGTCGACGGGACCGAACCGGCCTCGGGGGATTGCGTCATTTGGGCGACCTCGGCCGTCGCCCTCATCCATGAGAACACCGCGGTCTACCAGCGGTACAGCCTCGAAATCCTGACACACTCGACCGTCGACGGCTACTTCGAGACCGGGTCGACGATCATTGGTCCCGTCGTCTTCTTTGGGCAACGCTACAGCTGGGGCCGAAACCAGGCGCTCGAGCGCGCGTTGACGATGTCTCAGACCCGGGACGGGCATCGACGCGTGCGAAAGGACGCCCCTGACCGCCGAGTGATTTCGGCGGCCTGGACTGAGGGGGTCAACCAGGGGACCATTGACGGCGCCTCGCCGGATCCCCGCTACATCGCGATGAAAGCCGGCGGCGTTCCCGTGGCCGCCCTCGGCGATCAACCAACCCTCGTCGAGGGCTTGACGCGGCGCCTGGCCGGCCGTCTCGGGGTGTTGATCGCTCGCATCGACGACGCCCCGGCCGGCGACAAGACGCAGCTTGCGGGCCGGGAACAATACGTCCTCGGGCGCCTGCTCGCGAACGTGGAGAGCTCGGTGAACCTCGGCGACGAGGGCCGCGACGAGTTGACGGTGATCAGTGGCCTGCAGTGGTCCGAGGAGGTCTGACAAGTGGCCGACCTGCGCCTGCCATGGTCGACGGTTGCCTCGGGCGACTGGTCGTGGATCCTGACACTCAGGGTCGCGGGCCGTGACGTGCGCTTGACCTCGGGCGCCGACGTCGACGTGACGAGCAGAACCGAGGGCACCCTGCGCTATCTGTCGGGCCTGTCGACCGAGGGTCTGGCGCGGACCCTCGACATATTCGCCGACGGGCCATCGGAGCGGGCCGCGTCGTTCGCGGTTGCTGTGTCGTTCGACGTGGCCGAGGCCATCGAGCAGGGGCACCTATTGCACGGCGCGACGGGTGAGCTCGCGCAGCTGTGGGCCGGCCAGGATTTCGACGACCGGCGCCGGGTCCTCGAAGGCATCCTGCGTGAGCCTGCATACGGCGACGCCGACGAGCTCTTGACGTTCACGATCCGGGAAAGCCTCGGCGAGGACCGGGGGCGGTTTTGGGCGCCAGGTGAGATCGTGTCGCGCGACACCTTCCCGGCCGGCCTGCCCAACAGCGGCATTGCCGGGTCCGAGGACGTCGACGGCCTCTGGGGGAACGCGTACCCGATCGTCATCGGGTCGCCCGGGGGCGGCCACGTCGAGGACGTCGGGGGCGTCCTGACATACTTCGACGTCCCGGCGACCCCGGCCCTACTGGTCGAGCAGCAAGAACCGTCGACCGGAACGGCGACCGATTATCGCCTCATGGTCTGCAGGGGCGTCGCCCGAGACATCGGGTCGAAGGTCGAGATCGTCAACGCGTCGGCGGCCTCGTCGAACTTCGCGGGCACGATGGCTGTGGGCATCGATCGCCAGGGCCGCGACTACACCTATGTCAACCCGAACGGCGCCCCGGGCATCCCTGCCAAGTCGGACAATTTGTGGGCGATCTGGATCGACCGCGCCGCGGCTGTCATCGAGTCCCGGTCGACGCAGAACCCGTTCGACGTCGGCGCCCTTCGAGGGGCCGGCGACGTCATCCGGTGGGCCCTCGGCCTGTCGACCCTGCGCGTCGACCGGTCGCAGTTGGGGCGCCTGGCCGCGTTGAACGGGTTCCTCGTCGACACCTACCTGAACGACCCGACCGCGGCCCCGTGGCCATGGGTGCGCGATACCCTGCTGCCCCTGCTACCTGCCTCGGCCGTGTTCGGGCCTGATGGCCTGTACGTCGCCGCCTGGCAATACGACGCCACCACGGCCGACGCCGTGATGCACCTTGAAGTCGGCCGCAACTGCTCGAGGTCGATCGACACCCTGGTCACGTATGGCGACGAGGGCGCCGTGTTCAACGAAATCACCCTGCAGTTCGCCCTCGACGCGTCGACTGGCCAATTCGCCAGGTCGAAGACCCTCGGGGCCGTGTGGGATGACCAGGCCGCGACGGTTCACCATCCGTCGATCTGGGGCCGGCGGTCGCAGCAATGGTTCGACAAACGCTCGAAGACGATCCCTGTTCCGTGGGCGTACGACGATGCGACCGTCGAGGCCATCGGCCAGGCCATGTTACGGCGTGAGGCCTTGCCCCCTCGCCGGGTCGCAGTGACCGCCGGCCCCGAGATCGAGTGGCTGCGCCCGGGCGACGTCGTCGCGTTCACCGATGCAGCCTTGTCGATGACGAACCGCGCCGCGCACGTTGAAGCCGTCGCATCCCTTGAAACGGGGCAGGTCGAGGTCGGCCTGCTACTCTTCGATCCACTCGCGTTCACCGATGGGTAGCGCCCGGGAGACACCATGGCAGTAGACCATTCCGCAGTGCAGCCTCAGGGGGGCACGACATCGGCGATCAAGGTCGCGACCCTCGACGCAACCCCGGCGAACTCGACGGAGATCACTCCGCCCCCGTGGGCCGCTCGTGTGACCGTGCGGTTCAAGACCTCGGCCGACGCGAACGACGACGGGCATTTCGCATTCGAGGGCACCGACGGCGCGGCCATCGACGCCGACCATTTCCCGATCGCCTCGGGCGAGGCCTTCAGTATCTCGACGGCCCTGGTCGGTCGGAACCTCGACGCGTCGCCGACGTTCTACCTGACCGCGACCGGGGTGTCGTCGGTGGCTCACATCGTGTACGAGCGCGAAAGCCGGGGAACCTGAGGTGGCCGGGTTCAAATGCGAGACCTCGGGCGCGGCGACCGGTGGGGGAACCTCACCTGTAGCGGCCTCGACGCTCGCGACGACGATCGACACGACATCGCCCTACGCGTTCGCGCCGACCCTCAGTCTCGACTCGGGCACGGCCGGCGGTACGTGGAACACGGTCATCACGAGGACGTCAGACGCGTCAAGCGTGACCGTGACCGACCCGACGACGACAACGCCGACGGCGACCCTCACCGCGGCATCGGCCGGCGCCGGGGATTCCTTCCTCTGTGTCTCCACCTACACCGACCCGGACAGCTTGACCGACTCCGTCGAGACAGCGGTCGGGATGGCCGGGACCGGGGCCGGTTCCTGGGCTACTCAGGGGACCGGGCTCGACTTCACGGCCGACGTGACGAATATCGCCAGCCTGACCGAGGGCGCCGAGAACACCGTCTACCTGGCCGACGGGACGACGGAAAAGGCTACCGTCCGATTCGACGAGCGGATCGTCGGCGCGGTCGGTATTGCCGATGTGACGAGCGGGACCGGCCTCACGTTGGGCAGCCATGGCAACACCAGCAACAAAGCCTCCTCTGTCGCCGTGAAGTTCGATTCGGCCAGTGTCAACGCATGGGAGGATCCCGGCTTCGACATGGCGGCCGTCCACATCGTGGCGGTCGATCTCCTCTACAGCGGCCTCAAGTACGACGTCGCGAACGGCGACCTGTTGCAACTCGGAATCTGCGACACGGACGACTACAGTTCGGTCAACAATAACTTCGGGATCTATCTCCACCGAGCAAGCGGGACCGACTACGAGGAATACTGGCGCCGAACCCTCGGCGGCGCCGCCGGTGAAGTCGGCGAGGTCAACGCCGAGACCACGCAGGGAACGACGGTCGCGGTGCGGATCCTGATTTTCAACGGTCATTCGGCGATCGTGTTTTGGGAGATGGGGGCGACCGCGTTCCTCGAAGGGATTCCCACGGTTGCGGGAAGCCTCTACAGCGCCGTCCTGTATGGCTACGCCGCGGCCGTGGACGCATCCAAACCGATCCCGAACGCGTTCTGGATCGTGTCTGAGGTTTTGTCGAACGGCTCGAGCACGACCGACCGCACCTTGACGCTCGAAAAAATCCGATTTCAGGTGTTCGAATGAAAGCAAACACCCCTCGTGCGTCGACCCTTATCGGTCCCGACGGCGCCACGTCGGCGCCTGGCGTCGTGTTCACGGTCGCGGCCCCCGCCCGCGACGACAACTATTCGGCCGCCTCGTGTCGGGACCCTGACGGGCGCCTGTATGTAGTGGTCGCGATCGACGACCCCGGCGACGTGGACACCGACGCGGACAGCATCGACGGGTCCCGGACGATGCGCGCAATCCGCGCCGCGCTCAAGACGGAACGGGGGCGGTAGTGGCAGGCACAAGCGGGGGCGGCGTTCCCCCGAACAAACCAGACGCAGGCAACTCCACGACGGCGACCCTGGCCGGTAGCGCCACCTGGACCGGTACGGCGGTCGACGTGTCCGCGTTCGGGGGCGTGCTCGTGCAACTGTTCTCCGACGTCGCCGGCAAGGATCTGCGGCTGCGCAACCGCGCGAAACTGAGCGCCGCCGGTCTGGTGCTCATGGCGAACCAGATCGACCAGGGGGGCGGCTCGTCGCTTCTGCCCCTTGACGGGTTCCCCCTCGCATTCGGCGGGGGCGGCCGTCTCGAATGGACCGGCGAGGGCGTAGCCGGGACCGAAGACGCGAACGTGATCATTCTGGTGCAGATCGCGACCCACTTCCAACACGCCAATATCCCGGCCCTTTTGCCCTGATTCCGTCCTGAGGAGGACCCGTGGCCCGAGTTTGCATCGACGTCCAGCACATCGGGAAGCCGAACAAACCGCGCGACCGCGGCGCCGCCTGGCCTGCTGACGGGTCGGGCCTGGTCGAGGTTCACCTGACCCTCGGCTATGCCGTGGCCATGGAGCGCGCCCTGCACGACCTCGGCCACGAGGTTTTCCTGCTCGTAGACGGCTACTATGGTGACCGCCACAAGCGCGTGAACGCCCTCGCCCCCGATCTCTACCTGGCCTGTCACGTCAACGCAGGCATGGGGGGCAAGCCCTACAACCGGGGCGAGTTCTACCACTGGCCGCAGAGCTCGAACGGCCACGCAGCTGCGCAGGCCATTGCCGAGGCCGTCGCCGCGGTCGCCCCCTGGCGGTGTGAGGTCAAGCCGGCCGACTCAAGCCGGACTCAAGCGACCATGGACGGCGTTCGGGCGCCGACGGTCCTGCTCGAGCCTGGGTTCCTCGACGGCCTTGACGCGTCCTGGCTTCAACAGTCGCACACCCTCGGGGGCGCGATGGCCTCGGGTGTCGACGCGTACCTGCGCCGGGTGTCGTGATGTTCAAAGGGTCGAACACGACGATGTTAGGCGCCGCGGCGCCCGGGGCGGCCCTGGTTGTCCTGGCGACGTGGACGATCTTCAAGGTCTTTGAGGTCGACATGACGCAGTCGGATCTCGACCTGCTCACCACTGTCGCCAAGTGGGGCGCCGGGGGGTCCCTCGGGGGCGCTGGGGCCAACGCGGTGCGCCACCTTGGCGAGGGGTGGCGAAAGCCAGGCGCGGCCCCTGCGCCGTCTGAGGGCGCCCCGTGAGCGGCGACGCCCCGTGGTGGGCAAAGCCGGCCGCCCTCATCCTGACGGCCGCGGTCACGGCCGCCCTATCCGGCGGCGCCGTGTCGCAGGCGACGGGGAAGTCGGCCGAGGTCGACGGCCTGGTCGCCTACCTGCCCCTGCAGGCCGAACGGGCGGCGACGACTGAAATCGCCCTGGCCGTGCTAGAGCATCGCGTGGCCACTCTGGAGGACCGATGCAACGCGGCGCCGTGACCGTTTCCCTTGTCGTGGCCGTCGGCCTCGGGTGCCTCATCGTTGGCGGGGGCGCCGGCGCGTTCATCGTCAAGCGCAACACGCCCCCGGACCAGACCGCCGAGACGGCGCAGGCCATCGCCGATCAGACGGCCGCGATAGCCGACCTCGCCGCCGAGGTGAACAAGCCGGCGGTGTTGTCCGAAGAGGTCAAGGCGAACCTGGCCGGCGACGTGCCCGCCGGGTGTCGTGAGGCGGCCGCGTCGATGGAGCCGATCTGCATAGCGATGGCCTGCCAACGGACACAACAGAGCGCCGCCGGCCGGTGCGACACGTCCATGGTCGCGCAGCTGGTCGCCGAATACCTCGTCGAGCGGCGCGAACTCGCGTGCAACGGCGATACCGACTGTGTCGACCGCCGGGGCGACCTGGCCGACAAGGTCAAATAGTGGACGACTCGACCGCCATCGGTGCAGTCGTGGGCGTCGTATCTGGACTGTCATCGGCCGTAGCAGGCGCGGCCGCCCTTGTGAGACTGGTCGTCAGGCCAGCTATCACCGAACTCCGGGCAGAGTTCGCAAGCCAGATCGGCGCGGTCGGGGGCCGTGTCGACGCTGCCGAGGTGGCCATAGCGGCCGCCAATCGGGATACTCAGAATGCCCAAAACCGCCTCGACGGCTATCATGAACGACTCAGAGATCACGACACCTGGCGCGCAGGGATCGACGTCCGCCTCGAAGGGGTCGCCGACGGGATCGGCAGGACCGAGAAAGCGTTGGACCGACTTCGAGATCGATCGACTTGAGGAAGCGCGCGCCGGCCTGAGGTTCGCGCGCATGTGCGCCGGCGCGCGACTGGTCAGGAAGGTGTGACCAGACCGAACACCGGCGCCGGCTTCCCTCGCCTGGCCGGCCGTCGTTCGACGATCTCGACCAGGCCCCGACTGCAGAGGCGGTTCGCGGCCCGCCAAATCGACGGACGGCGCCCCCCTGTCCGTTCTGCGAGCTCGGTCGACGTACCGGGCCCCTGACGCAGGGCGGCCAGCAGGGCGCACTGTAGCGGCCCCGGGGGGTATTCCCGCCTGGCGACGACCCACACCCCGGGCACGGCCGGGTCGGCCCTGACAAGGTGCCCCCCCTGCCACAACTGGCGCAGGGCGCGGTCGAACTCGTCGAACATCGTCGTTCCGTTGCGCAGGGCGGCGCGACGGGCGAATGCCTGCACGGGACCGTCGAGGGCCATCGCATCGCGGGTGTTTGTCCCGACGGCGACGGCCGACAAGATCGCGCCGCGCAGGGCGTCGAGGGGGCGGCCGGTCATCCTGGGGCCTCGACGCCGTTCCGGTAGGCCCTGGCCGCGTCGGCGAACGGTTTCACCTGCTCTGGCCCCGGTTGCGACCCGACCAGGACGTCGCCGCCCGTGGTCAAAAGGAGGTCGCACACCCTGAAGGCCTGGTCGAGGCGCGCGGCCGTGCCCGAGGTCTCCGTGCGCTCGATGCAGCCGCCGGCGTACCGGACGACCCACCGAAAGGACGAGCCCCCGTCGACGACCTCGGCGACCGTCGCCCCGTCCCGTTCCCGACGCGTCATCGAGGGCCTGTCGAAGCGCAGGTCGACCAACCAGGGGCCGACGAACCGGTGCGGGACGTCGGCAAGGGCGTGCAGGGCCCGGTCGAGGTCGGTGAATGCCTGCGCGGCCTGCTCGTCCTGGGTGAGGTCGGTCGCGATCCAGGGCGCAGTCAAGAAGCACCCCCGGCCCCGATGCGCTTCGCCTCGGCGTCGAGCTCAGACTGCAGGGCGTCGCGATACTCGGTCGCGGCCGTGATCCGTCCCTTCCACGACGTCACCGACTCGGTTCCCGGCGGCCCGAACTTCTCTCGAATGTCCGAGACGGCCGCCCCGTGCAGCTGGCTTTCGAGTCGGGCGCAGTCGGCTTTGACCTGTGCGAGCGTCTGGTCGCCGGTCGGGGCCTGAGGGTCGACGGGGGCCTCGACCTGCGCGTCGACGACTGGGGGCGCGCCGGCGGCGACCCGTTCCCGTTCCTCGGGCCGCGCGTGCTCGAACTCGTCGAAGGTCGGCCCGTTGTCAGGCAGCGCCGGGGCCTGGCGCTGGGGAAGTTCGCGCCCCCGTTCGGGCAGTTGCTCGACCGCGCGGGCCGTGCCCTCGATGACCGCATCCCCGATCTCTTCGGTGAGGGCGGTCGCGAGCTCGGGCGAGTCGAGGGGGATGATTCCGCGCGCCATGGCGTACTTGATAGCGGTCTTCTGCGCCATTTCGATAGGCCACTCGCGCCACATCTTATCGGTGCGCGCCATATCTCGGCGGCGCACGATGACGTCGAGGGGGACCCATGCCCGAATGACGTCGTGCCCGTGCTCGAGGTCGCGCACGATGACGGCGACGCCAGCGATCTCACTCAGGTCGACCGGCCAGTATCCGGGGTCGCCGTTGTGTTCGACGACCTCGCCGAGGCTCACCTGCAGGAAGTCGTTAGCGCCGACGGGCACGGCCCGAACCCCGAACCCGTTTCGGGCGGCGAGGATCGCGATCCCCCGGGTGGTGATCCGCCACTGCAACTCGGGCGGCGCGCCGCGCCGGGGCGCCTGGGGCACGAGGTACACGGCCGGGTAGGGGCCGCCGGGCATGAGTCGGGTCTGAGCCGACAAGGCGATGCAGGACGACAAGGAAAGGTCAGTGCAGTGGAAGAACCCCGAGGGGTCCCGGGCCGCCTGCATCGACGAAAGGATCGCCATCGTGATGCGCTGCGCGACCTGGCGCCCGGCCTTCGACCCTAGAAGCTCCTCGCACTGCGGCCGCGCGCGCTGGTTGACGCGAATCCCGAACGCTTCTCGGTCGGTGAGTTGGCGCCCGTCGCGCCGGCCCTGGTTGCGGTTCCTGTGGTTCGTCATGGTCTATCCGTGGTGGTGGTGGGTGTAGGTGATTCGAGTTCGGGGGCCATCGTCGCGACGAGGTAGACGATCCACCCGAACCAGGCGGCGACCAGGACGCACCCGACGATGACCGTCGGGGCGCGCCTCATTGCGGCGCCGTGTGCAGAACGCGGCCGAGGTCTTCGAGGCAAAGCCACACCCCGGCGAGGTAGGCGTCGACCTCTTCGAGCAGGCGCCAGTCGCGGGACACGACGGCGCGTTCGCCGTCCCGGCGCACCCTGGCGAGGCGGCGCCGGATCCGTTGCGCGATGACGTCGTCGGCCTCGGCGATCCGCTCGATGGCCTCGGCGACCCGTTCCCGGGTGCGAACCCACCGTCGAACGCGTAGCTCGAAGGCGCCGTCGGTCATGGGGCGGGGGGTCAAAGCTGGCCGCCGGCCAGGTCGTCGAGGGTCAACCAGCGGCGCCCCCGGATGACGCCGACGACGTCGAGGGTCGCCTGCTCGGTATCGTCGGGCGTCGCCAGGCATGGCCACGTCGCCGGGGCCGTGATGACCCCGATCGATACGGGGGTTCGCTGTTTCGACGTGCAGGCCAGGATATCGCCGGCCTCAAACTTGAAGCCCTTAATCGTGCCCGAGACAGTGACGACCAGGCCGCCCCCTCGGGGCCGGATCTGCGGGGCGCTCAAAGGTGCACCGACATGACAAGGAACCAGGACGAGACGAGCAGGGCAACCCCGGCCGCCGCTTCGATGTGTTCGCGCATTTGACCTCCGGCCACGAATAGAACGCGACGCGCGCCGCGTGTCAAGTGTCCCGCCCGACTTGACGGATCGGCGCCCCCTCGCTACCGTCAGGCCATGCACACCGGCCAACGAATACGGCGCGCGCGCCGAACCGCGGAAGTCTCAGTCGTCGCCCTGGCGCGCGTCCTGGGGATCACTCGTCAACAGCTGCACCGCATCGAAGCCGGGACGAGCTCGTGTCGGGCGTCCTGGTTGCCGGTCATCGCTGCACACTGCGGAGTCGAGACCGCCGAACTCGTGCCCCCGGCGGCCGAGGCCTCGACGTGATCCTCGGGGTTGACACCGGCGCGGCCGGGGGGATCGTGGGCCTCGACCCGTTCGTCGGGATGTTCGCGGCCAGGGCCGACGGCCCCGACGGCTACCACGAACACCCCGAACGACTGCGCGACCTCGTCGCCGGATGGTGGCGATCGACCCCTGCAGGTTCCCCTGGCGTCGTCGCGTTCATCGAGCGCCCCGGCGGCGCCAGGTCGGCGAAGGCCGTCGCCGGGATGCATCGGTCATTCGGCGAGGTTCGCGCCGTGTTGCGGTGCGCCGGCTTCGACGTCCTCGAGGTCACGCCGAACGAATGGCGCCGCGGCCTCGGCCTGCCCCTGCAGGGCGGCCAAACAAAGGCCGACGCCCTGGCGCACGTCGAGGCGACCCTGCCCCGGCTACCACTCATCCCGGCCCGCTGCCGAGTCCCCCACGAGGGGATCGTCGACGCGGCCTGCCTCGCCCTGTATGGGCGCCTTTTCTACAACCGGAGGGCCGTGAATGGCTAAGAACAAACCCCAATATCTTCAGGCGCCGTCGTTCTACGGCGTGCTCGGGCTCAAAATCGGCGTCGATCAGTCGTCGTTGAAGTTCGACTACCCCGACGCCGACAAGGTGCGCCGCGCCTGGCGCGAGTGTGTCGCCGACTCGCACCCCGAGACGGCCAGCACCGTCGAGGAACGCGACCGCAAAGAGCGGCGCTTTCGCTCCGTGATGGAGGCATACGGGACCCTCTACAACCCGTCCTCGTGTGGGGAATATCGGGCGTACCTCGAAGCCGACGGGGGGAAGCACGAGGCCTGGTTGAAGTCAGACGATCGGCGCCCGTTCGTGTCGCCCGTCGAACCCTGCGCGGTTATCCTGCTGCGCGATTCCCTGGCCGACGCCATGGCCGCCGAGGGGGAAGACGCCCTGCAGCGATCCGAGGGCGTGTCGGTCGTCGGCCTGCCTCGGTTCCTCGCCGGTGAGGCCCTGCGCGAGGTCAAGGGCCTGGAATCCCTCGATGTGTGGTCGATCCTCGACGAGGTCGTTCGGGACTACCGCGACCACTTCCCCCGCCTGGCCGCCTGGTTGCACGATCACCCCGAGGGCATCGGGTGGACGTGGCGTAGGGATCCGTGGAAGTCGAAGGGGCGGGTAGCGATCGGCCACTCGCGCCGTGTGTCCGACCGCGACCGAGCTCGGATGAACGGCGCCGGGGGCGCGCCGCCGTATGGAACGCTGGACATCGCCCTGTCGTGGTGGATGGCCGCGACCCACGACGAACGGCGGCGCATGATCTTCCACGAGTTGAATCACTTCGAGGTCGTCGACCTGCGCCTGCGCGTGGTCGCCCACGACGTCGAAGCATTCGCGGCCGAGGTGGCCGCGTTCGGCGTGACCTCGCCCGAGGTGGCCGAGGTCGTCGTCGAAGCCCTGCGCCGGGAAGACACCCCCGAACGCCTGGCCGAGTTCGGGTTTCTCGGCGGTGATCAGCTGCGTCTCTTCGAGGGCATGGCCTCGGGGTTGCGCGGCGAGTCGTCGGCGGCCTGATTCAACCCGGGGGCGCCTCGCCCCCTCTTCGGAGAACACGATGAACACCCGCAATCCGCCCTCGGGCATCCTGACGTCGCCGGTCGGCCGATGACCGCCCCCGCTCCCTTGTGGAAGTGGGTCGGGGGCAAGCGCGCCCTACTCCCCGAGCTCCGTCGAGTCGTCCCTGCTGAGTTCGGGCGGTACTTCGACCCGTTCGTCGGCGGGGGCGCGATGTTCTTCGACCTGGCCGCGCAGGGGCGCCTCGAAGGGGGCGCGGTCCTCGCCGATGCGGCCCCGGCGGTCGTACAGGCCTATCGGGGCATTCGGGACGACCCCGAGGAGGTGATTCGGCAGCTGCGCGACCTTTGGCCCCTGAAGCTGGCCGCGACGATGAAACGCGACGAGGTCGTCGCCGGCCTCTTCGAGTCGTTGCGCGCGTTCCTGGCCGACGCTGCTACGCACCCCTCGCCGAGGGTCGCAGCCGCCCTCATCGCGCACCAGCAACTCGGGTTTAATGGCCTGTGGAGGGTCAACCAGGCCGGCGCGCCGAACGTCGCCGCCGGGAAGTCGGCCAACGGTGCGCCGCTCGAGGTCAAAGTCGACGCCGACTTGATTCGCGCCTGCAGTGTCGCCCTCGACGGGGTTCCCGTTGTCGAGCAGGCAACCGCGCGCGCGCAGCTGGGGCTATTCGCCTCGTCCCGGTCGACCTTGTTCAACAAGGTAGAAGCCGGCGACCTCGTGTACTTCGACCCGCCATACCTCGGCGACTTCGACGGCTACACCCCCGAGGGGTTCGGCTTCGACGACCACTTGCGCCTGAGGTCGATCGCCCTCGACCTGGCCGCCCGAGGGGTGCACGTCATCGTGTCGAACTCGGGTTGCCCTGAGGCGGTCGCGATGTGGTCGGTCGAACCGTTCCACGTGACACGCATCGAGCGGCCCGGGACGGTGAACTCGGACACATCGAAGCGGGCGCCAGTGGGCGAGATCCTGGTTCACACGACGAGGCGCACCGGTTGACAGCCGGGGCCGCGTCGTACACGATGAGACTTCAAGCCGTTGCACCGGCTACTCGAATCGGCCCCTACGATGTGGGCCGCCCACCCGTCCCGGGGTGCAACTCGGGGCGGGTGGTTCCCTGGATCGCTGTCGATGGGATTTGAACGCGTCGAGGACGAGTGGCTGCAGGCCATGTGGGGGGCCCTGCCTCGGCCGTGGCCCCTCGGCGCCGCCCTGTCATGGCTCCGCTACTCGATGCGCGCCTCGGCCGCGGGCCGGGCCTATTGGGTGCCTGACTCGGCGCCGGTCAAGATGCAGGCCGCGGCGTTGTCGGCCAGGCCCCCGGGTCGCCGAATGCTGGTTGCGGTCTCGGGTCTCGGCGCGAAAGTCGCCAGGAACCTCGTCAAGTCGGATGTGTGGCGCGACCCCTTCGATCAGGGTCCCGCCAGGTTCCCGCCAGGGTCCCGCCAGGGTCCCGCCAGGGTCCCGCGTACTGCGCGATCTGCGGCGTTGGATGTAGGTCGGGGGTCCCGCCAGGGTCCCGCCAGGGTCCCGCCAGGGTCCCGCCAGGGTCCCGATCGCGCGCGTTTCCTTACACCAGACACCAGTCACCAGTCACCAGACACACACACACCGCCGGGGGAAGCCCCCGCCGTTCACCCCCGAGGCCCGACCGATGAACAAAGCCCTCCCGATCGACACGACGCCCCCCCGAACCGCAGCCGAGAATCAGCGCGCCCACGATTCAGCGCAGGCCGAGGCCCGACTGCTCGAAGCCCTGGCGATGCGTCCGAGGGCAACCAGAGCTCGGGTGGAGCTCCACCGTCGCCGCCGCGCCGCAGCCGACCAGGCCCGACGGGGCCGGTAGATGGCCAGGCGAAAGCGGTCAGGGGCAGCCAAACGCCGCGCCCGACGTCGTCGCCTGGCGATCCTGGCGAGCAGGTCGCCCCCACCATCCGCCCAAAGCGCCCCCGCGCCCCTTCCAGCTGGGGAACCTGGCCGAAACGAATCGACCGCGCCGACCTCGCCTCGGCCGTCGGCGAGTTCACCGCCCGAGTGACCGGCCGCCCCTGGCGCCACATCGAGGGCAAGGGCCGCACCCTTCCCGACGTCGTGCCTCGCACCACGGCGCGGGCCGTCTGCAGCCTACTGCGCGCCCTCGAGTGGCCCGACCTGGCCGAGTGGTCGCAGGACGCGCGCCAGGTCGCCGAGGCGGCGCACACATGCCCGCACCCGCTATTCGCCCGTGATGTGCGGGCCGTCGGCTGGCCCGAGGGCGTCGATCGGTCTCAATCCGTGTCGACCCTGGCCGCCTCGACGCGGTGGGAAGACCGAGTTCGGGTTGCCCTGCAGTGGGCCGAGGCAGGGAAGCCCTCGGCCGACTGGCCGGCCCCGATGACACCCCCGAACGGCGGACCCCCGCCGGGATGGAAACCGCCGATCCGCGATCCTGCGGAGTGGTTCGACGTCAAGTTCTGAGGAGGACACACGATGACGATCAAGACGATTCAAGCCGGCGATCTGCCGGGCATCCTGGCCGGATGGGTCGGCCCTGTCAACGTCGACGGGCGCCCTATGATCCTGTGGTTGGAGTGCCCTCGCGAGGGACCAGGGGTTTTCCGGTTTGTTGACGGAACCAGCGGCTATCGGGTGTCGATCCCGAAGCTGGTCACGATCAACCTGGCGTGGGCGCCGGTCCGCGACCGCATCGTGCGGTGGGCGGCTGAGGGTGAGCGGTGCGCCTGCACCATCGAGGAGGGCGATTCACCGTGCACGGTCCATCCAAGTTGCCCCGCGTGCGGATCGCTTGCGGGCTCTGACGGCACGTGGCGCTGGTGCGATGGTTGGCAGCATCGATGCGCCGATAGTCACCCTCAGGTGGGGCATAGCGCGATCGCTGCGGCAGTCCGACCGCCCGCTGACATCGCCTGGGCCCGCGACAAGCCCGCCGCGCTGCGGTGGGCGGCGTTGCGGGTGGCGAGGGGGTTGCCGGTGTTGGGGGCGATGGCTCCATGGGTAGACGACAATGGGACCAATTCCTTTCCTCACCTGCGTATGGAGGGTGGACGCGACGTTTACGGGGTCGACGATGATGGGTGGCATTGTTGGTACGCCTACGCCGGGCAGGCTGAGTGGACCCGTGAGAAAGGCCCCGAAACCGGCGACCACGGCAAAGCCGCCGCCGACCGCGCCGCCATGGCCGCCGGATGGTGGCTTGAGGGCGGCCCCTTCGAGGTGTCCACATGACCACGAAAACCGGAATCCTGGCATTCCTCGCCGGCCTCGAAGCGGCCGGCCTCATGGACGCCTTCAAAGGCGCCCCGAAATCCCTCGACGCCCACTCGCCCGACGTGCGCCGCCTGGCGAAACAGCGGGTCGCGAACCTCTGGCTCGGTCTGACCGAGGACGTGTCGGACGAGGGCCTGGCCTCGGCCCTGGGATCGTACCTGCGCGATCCGAAGGTCTGCAGCCGCTACCCGCAACCGGGTCTCATCCTGGCGCGCGTCCCTGGCCGGGTCGACCCCCTGGTCGATGACGCCGACGAGGCATGGGGCGACGTGAAACGGGTCGTCGACGATCTCGCCGTGACGATCCTGCACGGCAACCCCGAGCAATGGGCCGCCCTGGTTCCCGAGGGGGTCGAGGAGGACCCCGAGGGCCGCCGGGGCGGCCTCGTCCCGGCCCTGCGCCAGTTGATCGGCTCGCGCCTGTCGGGGCCCCCTGCTCGTCGTGAGGCGGCCCTGCAGGCCCTCGAAGCGGTCGGGGGCCCTCAGGCCTGGCTTGACGCGGCCAACTGGCGAGGCAACCGGGACCCGATCACCACGGTGCGCCACTCGTTTCGAGGGGCCTACCGGAGCGCGAAACCCCGGGTCGTCCAGCTGCACGCAGCCAGGCGCCTGCAGGGGAGCGCGCGGGCCGCGATCGAAGCGATCCCGAACCCCGAGGGGGCCGTGCTCGACCTCCCGACGATCCGCAGGATGGACTCGTGAACCTCGACGACTACCGCGCAGGCCTGGCCGCTATCCCTGACCTGACCCCGGCCGAGGCAAAGCGCGCGGCCGCCGACCTGCGCCGCATCCTGGCCGAACACGAGCGCCGAACCCTCGTGTCGGTGCCTTCGGTCCCTCGCCGCCGGCCCTTGCCGGCGATCCTGTGGACCGACCTCGGGGGCGTGCTCGCCCTCGTTGCGGGGTCGATGTGACCGACGCCACGACCCCGATCGACGTCCTCGATTTGTCCGTTCGGGCTCACAACGAGCTCACGAACATGCGGATCACCACGATCGACGAACTTCTGCGGATGGACCCGGCCGCCTTCCTGCGCCGCCGTTTCGGGTCGCGCCGATGCCTGGCCGAGATCCGGGTAGCCCTCGGCCTCTGGTTCCTGCTCGACTGGCCGATCGGCGAGGACGTCGGGACCTGCGAATACCCGCGGGGATTCTGGCGAGGCGAACGCAGGCACCACACACAACGATAGCGATTCCTGAGGAGGAACCCATGAAACCCCACGAGATCAAGACCCTTTTGACCGACCTTGTCGAGGCGGCCGTCGACGCGACGGTCGCCCTCACGGACACCGACACCGACACCGACGCAGATACCGACAAGGTCGCTATGCGCATGGCTGCGCATCGGGTCGGCCCCTGGCGCTATGGGCTGCTGCCTGCGATGTTGCCGCCTGGTGAGAAGGTGGTCGAGGTCGAGTTCGACGGGAGCCTGCGCCAGTTTGGAGGGCCGTTCTCGGACCTTCGAGTGAAGAACCCGGGGGATCGCTTGTGGTGCCAGATCGGGGCGTCCCTGTGACCGGCCCCCGCTACATGCTCGTGTCAGACGCCGATCGGGCCGCCCTGAATGCGGCCGCGGCCATCCTGCTCGAGGTCGGGGAAGACCAGACCGGGGGCGGGTGGATGGGGTCGACCTACAAAGGCGACGACCTCGTCGACCTACTTCACGAACTCGCCGCCCGTCCCGCGCAGGCCTCAGACCGTGAGGTTGGCCCGGCAACCGCGGCGCCAATCGACAACGAATCGACAAACCGCCCCTTTCTCGCCCCGGCCGCCGACCGCATCGGGGCGCGCCTGGCCTGGGATCCAGCCCATGATCCAGCGTTTCAACCCGACCCCGAGGCGGACACCATCGACACCCCTCGCCCCCTCGACGTCCGCCCCTTCCTCGCCCTGGCCGCTTTGATGCACGGGGCCGGGGTGCTGGTGCTGGCCCTGGCCTTCCTCGGCCTGGTTGTGCGGGCGTGGTTGTGAGTGGCCCCACACGACCACAAAACCCGCACCGGTGCGCCTCGGCCGCCTGTGTCCTGCTCGTGCCTGGCCGGCCCCGAGGCCAGGGACACTCGGGCCCGTGCCGATGTCTAGAGCAGTCAGAGAACCGGCATACCCGCCGTCGGGTACAGGCCGGTATCCGCTGGCTCGTCGACGAGGTGAAAGCCTTCGACCACATGGTCGAGGCGATCCCATGAGTGGTCCCGTCGCACCCTGGGGCGCCCTATGGTGGCCTCTCATGGCCGCCGGGGTGTTCTCCCTCGGGTGGTTCTGTAGCGCTCTGTGGACGGTGCGCCAGGCAGCTGCAGAACGGCGCAGGCGCAACCGCGCCGAGGGGTCGCGATGACGTGGCCCTGCATCCCCCTGGCGAGCAGGGGTGGCCGTTGTGCGGCATGTGGTCGCCAGGCCGGGTCAAACTGTCCGAAGAGGAGGGCGAAACGATGACGACCGCCGAACGCGCGCGCCAGGTGAGGCAGGCGATCCTCGACTGCCTCGACGACAAGGCGAACCCGGGCAAGCCGACGATCCTCGGGCGCCGAGTGTCGAGGCCCTGGCCAGGCGAACCGATTCTATGCTTCGATGATGACCGGACCCCGGTTGATACCGTGGCCCTGGTTCAACTTGGCTGTGGGTGGCGCCGTGGGTGAACTCTGTTTTTTGCTGTGTGCCTGCGGCGTGTCGTTCGGCGTCGGGTCGTACCTGCGCGGCTACCTCGGTCGCCAGGTCGCGGCGCGAGCAGCGACGGTCCTCGACACCGTCGCCGCGTCGCCGGCCATCGACGCGGCCGACCAGGCCATGCAGTCGCGGATTCTGCGGGCCGTGGCAACGTCGCTTCGAGGGGATCCGGGGCCTGCGCTTGCCCTCGGGGCCGAGTGCGAGGCCATCGCGGGCCGGTTTGGGGGCGCCGATGGGTGAACCCCGCGACCGAACGGCCTGGCACCTTCAACGCATCGCCGAGGCCGGCGCCGCCCTGGCGCGCCTCAAGCTGCGCAACCACCTAGCAGAGCAGGTCGAACACCGGATGGCCGACGCGGCCGAGTTCATAGAGTTGACTCTCGAAGAGTACACGGAGCACGCACGCCACGAGGCCGCCACATCGCCGGCCCCGGGCGCCGCCCCGTCGCCGCCCGACGGTGCGACCCGAGGCCGAGGGGCCGACCAGGGCGCCGAGGGCGGGCCCGAGGCCCATAGACCCCCCCCGGGGGGGGTAGGGAGCCCGGTGGTAGATAGCTTGTCGATTCTCGACCCCCCCGAGGGTCTACTATTTCCATGAGGAGGGTAATACCGTGGATGTGAACGATGCTAAAAATGGGGTCGCCTCAACCGCGCCCGAAGAGGGTCCCCGCGGGGGCCTGGCCGCCCTCGGCGCGCGCGCCGTTGCGTGCGTGCCTCTGACATCCTGGTTGCCTGGCGTGCGCCTGCTCGAGCAGCGGGGCCGAGTCGAGGGCGAGTGGCGAGGGATGCGCGACCAGGCCGGGAAACTGGTATTTGTGTCCTCGGGTCGGGGAAGGCTCCGGCTTCCCTACTTGCCCGACCTCACCGACCCGGCGACCGTCGGATGCTTGCGGTCGCTGGTTCGGGATGCTTGGAGTGATCAGCTTCTTTCGACCGAGTTCTGCCCTGCAGACAAAGACTGGCTGGTTCAACGCCTCAACCCTGGCTCGGATGGGTGGCGCGTCGAAGCTATCGCCCCGACCGAGGCCGCGGCCCTGGTCGCCGCCCTCGAAGCGGCGCCCGACGGGGGCGCATCGTGAGCGGGCCGCCGACCGCACGCCGCTACACATTCGAGGTCGAACGCGGCGACGGTGAACCGATCGACCCGAGCGCCGTCGCTACGGCGCTGGCCTCGTGTGGGTTGCGTGTGATGGCAGCGGCGCCGGGGTGTCATCTTGTCGCCAGGGCGACCGCCGAACGCGTGATCACCGCGGCCGACAATGTCGTCATCATGCTGCGCCAAACCCTCGACGGGGGCCGCTAATGCCACGCCGCAAAGGCCACGGCGGCCTACCCCCGCCCGACCCGGCCCGGAAACGCTGGCTGCAGAAGGCAGGACGCCAGGTCGCCGCCGACTGCCGCGCGGCCCGCAAATGCGAATCGTGGTCGGCCGTCGCCGCCCTGCATCGCCAGGGCCAATCCCTGCGCCTTGAATACGACCTCGCACGCGCCGCCGAACGCGCGGCCGTCGAAGAGGCCGACGAGGCCGCCCCCGAGGCCATGACCCCCGAGGAGTGGGGGACCCTCATCGATGAGGACGCGGCCGCGGCAAGTGATGACGACCTCGAACGGTACGTCATCGAGTGGGCGCGGCGCCTCGGCCTCACCTTCGACGGGACGACCTCGCCGCCGACCCTGCGCCGTGTGGGCCTGCGCCTGGTCGAGGGGGATTGACGGTGGCAGCTGAAAACCTACCGATCACCCGGCAACCGTCGCCCCCCTTCAAGGTCGGCGCGACTGTGTGGTGGGTTGTCGACAATCCCGGCGGCCCGCCCCGCGGCCAGGAAGGCCGCCCCGTGTCGGTCATAGCGATCCGGTCGCAGCGCAATTGCGGGTCGGGGTGGATGGTCGACACGCGGTTCGGGTGGTGGGATTCCGGGTGGTTTACGACGACGGCGCCGAGGTGAACGCGCGGCGCGCCCTGGTCACGGGTGCGCGGCGCCGTCGGGCGCTTGCCCGGGGTGTGCCTGTCCGGTGCTGGACGAACCCCCAACGCCGGATCCTCGAATCCGACTACCGCCTCACGGTCGCCTGGGGCGCGAACGGCATCGGGAAATCCGTCGTCCTGGCCGAGCTCGTGCGCCGGGCCATCGAGGGCACCCTGCACTGGCAGAACTCCCGGTCACGGGTCGTCATCCTGGCCGGCCGAACGTGGAAGCAAATCGGGGCGACCCTGGGATACTTGTGGAAGTCGGTCGACAAATCCTGGTTTAGGCCGAAAGTCCGATTCGAGGACGGCGCCCTAAAGGGCCAACGCGAAACCGTGTACGACATCGTCGGCGGCCCCGGGAAGGGGTCAACCCTCGTGTGCGCCGTCTTCAACGCCGAGACCCTGGCCGGCCCCCGCTCCGAAGTGGTGATCACCGACGAGCCCCTGCCCCGTGACGTGCACGACGAGCTCTGGCCGCGCCTCTTCGGTCGGGGCGGCCGGATGTATGTCGGGTTCACGCCCACGATGGGAACGTGTACGAAGCTTGACTACCTCTGGGATCTCGTCGACGACCAGTCGAAGCCGTTCGCCGGTGAGATCCACGTTCCCCTGACCCTCGATGCCGTGACCCCCCGCGGGGGAATCGTCGAGGTTCCGTGGGTCACGCAGCAAGAAATCGACGACCTCGAAGGCGGCCTATCGGCCTTGTCCGTAGAGATGCGTATGGGGCGCAGTCGCTACCCCGTCAAAGACACCGCGTTTTTCATGCGCGTTTGGGGCCCTCACCTGGTCCGCACCCGCGATGTGTCGAACGGGTGGGATCTCGGGATCGGCCTGGACTACGGCAACAAACCCGGCGCGACCCGGGCCGCCCTCATCGCGTGCAACCGCCGCAAACCGATCGCCCCCGTGCACGTCGTCGCCGAGTACAAAGCGACCTCGTCGAAAACCGAGGACCACGCCCGGGGTGTCCTGGACATGATCGACCGGGCCGGCCCCCTCCTCGGAGGCGATTACGACCTGCGCGATATCGACGTCTGGATCGGCGACCGGGCACACTCCAAATCGTCATACGGCCCGAGGCAGTCGAACCTCTTCCTCAAGCGCGCCATTGCCTCGGCCCTCGGGCACAAAGTCGGCAAGGGGCACCGGTGGCTCGAGAAGTTGCCCAAAGCCCTGCAGCGCATGTATCAACCGGCCAAACACCTACACCCGATGTGGGAAGGGTTCGCAGAACTTCACGGCATGATGGCCGACGGGCCCGACCGGTTCAGCATCGACCCGTCCTGTGTTCACCTGCGCCGGGATATTCAGGAATGGCAGGGGTCTACAAAGGACCCGTGCAAAGATGGCCTTGACGCCCTGCGTTACGTCGTCATCGACATGACCGAGGGCACGAGGAGGTAGACCCATGGGCGCACTGGTACAGGTCGGGGGCGCGTTCGCGGCGCCAGGCAACAAGGGCAACGTCAAGCGGTCGCCCCGTGAGGAGTTGGCGCTACGCGTCAGGATGCTGCGCGGCCGTCATGTGGTCGACGTCCTCGAAAGGATTCAGGCCGAACTCGGCGAGGGCGCCGCGACCCTCGGCCCGGTCGACCTCACTCGGAACCCGTTGAAGGCCTACGTAGGCCGCCTGGCGCAGGCCTACCTCGTACCCCCTCTGGTCGACGACCTCGACCCCCGCCTGGCCGCCATGATCGGCGATATGTCGGCCAGTGTGACCGTTGACCGCTACGCGCAGGCCGACGGCCGCCCCTTGCCGACGCGCCTCCTCACGGTGTCCCGTGAGGTTCTGCGGTTCCGCCTCGGGTGCAACTTCGCAGGAACCCTCCTCAGCTGGGGCGACCGGTCCCGCCGGCCGTTCGCGCAGCTGGTCACGCCCGACGACCTCGACGTCGAGTATGCGTCCGAGGACCCGTTGGCCCCGACGGTCATCCGGCATCGACGGCGGCGCCTCATCGACGGGAAGGCGGTCGACGTGCTCGAGGTGTACGACCTGACGAACATCGACGACCCGTCTTACCGGATCTTCGAGGGCAAAACCGACGTCACGCAGGCCGCGACCGGCCGCACCTTCGAGGGCGACGCGTACCCCTGGCGCTACGCCCCAACCGACCGGTTCCCGATCGGGCGACCCTTTCACCGCATCGTGATCAGCGGCGACCCTCGCGAGGTGTACGAAAACATCGAGCTCGTCGAGGGCACCCTGCGGACAGCCGCCCTCTACACCCACTGGGGCGCCGGTGTCCGGGATGCGGGACACCCGCAAAGGAACGTCGAGGGCGCCGAGGTCTCAGGCACGTCGAGCGACGCCGAGACGAACACGAAAGGGATCTACACCGGCCCGTCGACCGTGGTGATCTGGCAGCGAACCAACCCCTCACAGGCCCCGGTCCACTGGCAGGACAAACCCGGGGCCGACGTCGAGGTCACGGGCCGCGCCGTCCGCCTGTACGAACTCGGCCTGCTGTCGGCCCTCGGGGTCCCGGTCGACTTCGAAGGCACCGGCGGCGACCCGACCGAGACCGAGCGCCGGGCCATGGAACGGCTCATCGCTCAGACGTTCCCCGACTGCAGGGGGCACGACGGCCTCGTGCTGCGCCGCCTGGCCGCCATTGCCAACCGCGCCTCGGAAGCAACCGAGGGCATGGAACCTCTCAATCTCCCCGAACGGGCGCCCGGGGTGCTGTACCTCGAAGAGGTCGCGCAGGCGCTCGACAATCCACCCGATCCCGATCCTGAGGAGGAATAGACTATGGGTGACGAGAAACCGCAAACCCCCGACTTCGACGGGTTCCTGGCCAAGTTCACGCAGCTACTCGACCGGACACCGAAAGGCGACGACCTCGACGACGAGGGCGGGGGGTCGGGTCAGACCGTGCCCTATCGCCAGTTTTTCAAAGCGAACCAGCGCAGGAAGGCCGCCGAGGAGGCCCTGCAGGCCATGCGCGGCGAGTTCGACACCCTGCGCACGAACGCGGCCGCCGAGGTCGACCGCATCAAAGCAGCGGCCGCCGACCAGGCCACGCAGCTGCAGGGCCGGCATCAAATCGACCTCGGCCTGGTAGACGCTGGCCTCGACGGCCCCGGCCGGACTGCCCTGCGCGCGCACCGCAACAGCTTGCCCGAGGACGCCCGGGGCGATTCGGCCCTTGCCTGGTGGCAGTCGCAGGTCGAGGCCGTCAAGGCGCACCGGGCCGACCCGAAAGCGGCCGAGGCCCCGGCCCTGCCTCGCACCCTGTCGCCCTACTTGCCCGAACCCTCGAAGGCGCCGCCCCCGAAGACCGAGGGCAACCAGGGAACCGGGGGCGTGGTCGTTCCTGGGTTCGCTGCAGGCGCCTTTCGGGTCGACCAGAACATCGTCCGAAAGGAGGGCACGAACACGCAACTCGACGCCGTGCAGTCGGCCGGGACCATGGGCGACTTCTTGAAGGCCGTTCGGGGCGGTTGACCCGACCAGGACGGGGCGCGGTTGACATCGGCCGCGCCCTGTCGTATGGCTGAGGATACATAGGCCACGGGTCGCCCCCGAAATCCAGCGCAGGCCACGAACCTTCCTCGTGCTGGAGATCCCCAAATGGGCGCCAACGATCCGCTTCGAACTACGACCGAACCAGGAACCGACCTCCTCGTCGCGTCCCTGACCAAAGCCCTTCTGCTCACCCTGGCCGACCGATCGGCCGGCGGCATCCTGGCGAACCCCGTCCTCGCCTCGGGGTTCCTCGGGCGTGAGCGCCTGGCCGGCGCCCTGGCGAAAAACATCGTCTCGGTCGCCTGGGGCGTCGACAACTTCGTCGCCGCGACCGAGGGCACGAACGCGACGATCTTCGACGTCGCCTCGGACACCGCCTCGGTCACGATGGCGCGCCGGGTGTTCGCTCGCCAGCTGTCCGACATGCTGCGCAACTTCGACCACTTGGGCCTG
>Ga0114933_10000946_pt1 | contig 33875 bp, 26 predicted proteins | sample 4SBtaG_FD_89691 | JGI IMG/M metagenome (GOLD analysis project Ga0114933, IMG submission 89691) | Deep subsurface microbial communities from Kolumbo volcano to uncover new lineages of life (NeLLi) - 4SBTROV12_W25 metaG | ecosystem: Environmental > Aquatic > Marine > Volcanic | place: Kolumbo... | reverse complement strand
GCCGTTGAGCATTTGACCTTCTTCAGTAAGCACATTGTCACGTCCCTGTCTCTCAAACAGCTCTGCCCCGACCTGCTCCTCCAGCTTCTTGATCTGCAGACTCAACGCAGGTTGTGATCGATATAGTTTCTCTGCTGCCTTGGTATAACTGCCCGTTTCAGCCACTGTTATCAGTGTTCGAAGCTGTTCGGTTGAGAGAGTATCCATCATGGGAATGTCCTTTTTAGTCCCTGCTGGGCCTTTTCGGTCTATCTATAAGTTTTACTGATAATATACATGAATATTATTAATGAATCTTATTGACAGGGAGGTCATAGGACGGGAAAAGCGCCTCCATAGTGGCTGGCCAATCACCTTCAACCCGGTACCTCCTATGAAACACCGCCGTGTCAACTCGTCGAATCTTGCCCTGATCGTTGCTTTTGCAGCTGTTTATCTGATTTGGGGTTCCACGTATCTGGCCATTAAGATCGCGCTCGAATCGATGCCGCCGTTTTTGATGATCAGTGCTCGATTTGCTGTGGCCGGTGTTGTGCTGTATCTGTTTTTACTGATCAAAGGGTACAAGAGCCCCAGCCTCCTCCAGTGGAAAAACTCGGCCATCATGGGTGCGATGACACTCGCCGCCGGAGTAGGAGTCGTAGCGTGGGCCGAGCAGTGGATCGACTCCGGACTCGCCGCCCTGCTGGTGACTTCGGTTCCGCTCTACATGATTCTGCTCGAATGGCTCTGGAAAAAGGGACCCCGACCCGATCACCGCGTAATATCCGGTCTGGTCCTGGGCCTCGTGGGTATGGTGATTCTTCTGAACCCGATTGAACTCGCCGCATCGGTGTCGGCGGGTGGTTTTGCCGCGCTCGTAATTCTGGTGTCTTCATTGAGCTGGTCTTGGGCATCCATACTGGGGCGCGACCTGAAGCTGCCTGACAATGTGTTCATGTCGACGGCCGCCCAGATGATCATGGGAGCGGTGGCTCTGCTCATCATGGGTCTGATCTCGGGTGAGGCTTCCCAGGTGAATCTTGCGGCTTTCACCTTTGGCTCGTGGAGCGCCTGGGCATACCTGGTCGTCTTCGGATCCATCGTGGCGTTTTCCGCCTATGTGTATCTGATCGGGCGGGCCTCGCCGGGGCGCATATCGACTTACGCCTATGTCAATCCGGTCGTGGCCGTCATACTGGGCGCGTGGCTGGGCGGCGAGCAGATCGGGCTTCGCGTTAGCGTCGCTATTCTTGTCCTGCTCGCAGCTGTCTTTCTGATCTCGGGATACGGATCCACGACCGTGCCCGTTAAACGCCGTGTGTCGAAGGATTCCTGGCTCACGCGCATGTCACTGAAGGCTATTGCCGACCGTCCCGCTGAACCTGCATCAACGGATCGCGTGCCCTGGGTACTGAGAAAAAGAAGCTGACCTACAAGCCGAGCGAAGCCGTTTGAAACGCACCATTTCCCTCTTTCCGGCTGGAGTGACGCCGGAAAGGGGGATGGAATTGCCTGCCCGTTTTCGGAACAGGCACGACGCACGCGCCTTAACACTCGAATACCGGTTTTTTACCCGTTTCCGGTAATGTATGGCGCGTTTTTCTCCCCACATACTGATACTGACGCTCGTTACGCTGGCTTTCGCAGGTCCGCAGGGTGCCAGCGCGCAGTATTTCCAGTACGGAAAGAACAAGGTCCACTACGAAGACCAGGAATGGTCATTCATTCAGAGTCGGCATTTTACCGTCTACTATTATGATGAGGGCGGCTATCTCGCAGACTTTGCTGCGCGTGCAGCCGAAGAAGCGTTCCTTCCACTGGCCAGGCTGTTCGACTTCGAGCCGGAAAAACGATTCTCCCTTCTCATCTACCAGAATCACGGCGAATTTTCTGTCACGAACGCAATAGACCTTCCGACCTATGCGGATGGAATCGGGGGCGTCACGGAACTGTTCAAGAACCGTATGGCCGTGCCCTACCTGGGTGACTACCGTGACTTCCGGCGCGTCATTCACCACGAGTTGGTCCACGCTGTCGTGAACGAGGTCTATTACGGCGGATCCATCCAGTCCCTGATCCAGACGGGGCAGAAAATGCGCATTCCGCTGTGGTTCAATGAAGGCCTCGCCGAATACCTGGCCCTCGGATGGGACACGCAGTCCGACATGTACATGCGCGAGGCGATCATCGAAGATCACCTCGCCCCCATCAAACACCTCAACGGTTACTACGCCTATCGCGGCGGCCAGAGTGTGTGGGATTACATCGCCGAGCAGTACGGCCAGGAAAAGATCGGCGAAATCCTTCAGCGCCTTCGCAATTCCAGATCGGTTGAACAGGCCATCGTGCGTTCCATCGGGTTGAACCTGGAAGCCCTCTCCGAGCGCTGGCAACGTGCGCTCAGGGAAGTCCATTTTCCTGAGGTGACCGCCCGCGAATCGCTTGACCAGATCGCGCGGCCCATCGTCACGGTAGATCACGGATTCTACAACACCAGCCCCGCGCTTTCGCCCCTGGGAGATCGGATCGCATACGTATCAACGACCAGTGGTCTGTTCGATGTGTTCGTGGCCGACGCAGATGACGGCGAGATCGAGAAGCGGTTGATCAAGGGTCAGGTCTCCCGCGAGTTTGAGTCGCTGAAGGTTTTGTCCCCGGGTCTCTCGTGGAGCCCCGACGGCCAGAAGCTGGCCATCGCGGTAAGCAGCGGAAGCGGAGACTCAATTGTTCTGGTGGACGTGCTCACCGAGCAATCTGTTCGCATCGACGCGCCGCAGATCGATCAGATTCTGTCTCTTTCCTGGAGCCCGGATGGCGAGCGGATTGCTCTTGGCGCAAGTGACGGAGTCCAGAGTGATATATGGATGCTGAACATCGCTGACGAAACATTTGAAAATCTTACCAATGACGTTTTCAGCGACTATGAGCCTGCCTGGAATACGGACGGATCGAATATTGTATTTCACTCTGACCGCGGCACCAATACTGAACTGAGACGATTCACGAGGGAGCGCACGCGCATTTTCGAAGAGTCGTTCGATCAGTTGGACCTCTATTTGATGGGACCAGATGCCCTTTTTGCCAGGCGCCTTACTTCAAACGAGACGTGGGACGACCGAAGCGCACGATTCGGCGCAGATCCGGAAAAGGTGGTATTCGTCTCGGATCGCAACGGCATCCAGAACCTGTACGAGAAGCATCTTGTCACGGGGCGGGTCCGACCACTCACCGATCTTGACGTGGGCGTCATGCAGGTCTCCGTGGCCACCGGAAGTGACATGGCCGCGATCGTCAGCTTGAAAAAGGGAACGCCTTCCATCTACATGCTTCGTCTGCCGTTTGATCGAATCATGCCCCGCGATCCTCTCACTCCAAATGTCTGGGCACAGCGAATTGATCAGAGTGAATTCCGGGAATCTCCGGCAATGACGGTAGCGGGGCGAAGCCGTGTCGAAGAGAATCCATTCCTTCGGGACGCAGCCGATGGACTGGCCTATCAGCGGGGCCGAGAGAGGCTGGCTGCTCCCGAGATTCCCGACATCTCTGCGATCAGGGATTCGATTGATCTGCGGGTTTCGGACGAGCTGGTCGAAGAATTGATCGCGCTGAGCAATCGGGATCCGGTGGATCTGCCCGTTGATTCCTTCGCGCTCGGCATGTCCGTGGACTTTGATTCCTTTGTCGGGGCAAGCGACACACAGGAGTTTTCCGAATTCAATGCGTTTCACTCACCCGCTTCGGGCCCGCTCGTCAATGAAGAAGGCGATTTCATTCCGCAGCGTTACAAACTTCGGTTTTCACCCGATATCGTTTATGGCGCGGCCGGATATGACGCATTGTATGGCGTCCAGGGAGTAACACAGATGATGTTCAGCGATATGCTGGGCAATCATCGCATCATAGTGGCGACGAACCTGCTTCTGGATCTGCGAAACTCGGACTACACCCTTTCTTATCACTATCTGCCACGCAGAACAGACTGGGCAGTCTCAACTTTCCATCTCTCCCGCCTTTTGGCGGATTTTACGGAGCTCAATCCGACCTACTACCGGTATCGTCAGTATGGCGCAAACGTGCGCCTCAGCTATCCTCTGGACAAATTCCATCGACTTGAAGCCGATCTCGGCATCATCGGGGTCAATCAGGCGGACGTAACCGACGTTACTCGACCATCGGTCACACGCACGCTCCTGGTCCCGCGGATAACCTACACCAAGGACAGCACCACGCCCGGGTACATGTCACCCATCGAAGGCTCTCGTATGGCGGTATCCCTGTCCGGCTCCCCGACCAATTTCACAGATTCGTCGATTCGATTCGGAACGGTGCTCTTCGATGCTCGCTCGTACAATTCCTTTTCTCGAAGCCGCTACACGTTTGCTTCTCGTATTTCACTCGGGACGTCGTTTGGACGCCACAAGCAGGTATTCTACGCATCGGGTGTTCAGAACTGGTTGAACCGGAATTTTGACGACCTCAACGGATTCCCGATTGAAGACGTCGCCGACTTTGTTTTTGCCACACCGGTCATGCCTCTTCGAGGATTCGACATCAACGCGGCGAACGGCTCAAACTTCGGACTCATCAATGCCGAGTTCAGATTTCCGCTTGTTGCGGCTCTGCTCCCGGGCCCGCTGCCATTCATTCCATTCTACAACATTCAGGGGCAGGTCTTCGCCGACGTCGGAAACGTCTGGGGTGGACGCTCCGCAGGCAAACGTTCGAGCGATAATCTGTTGGGCTCTCCCGAAGACCGCCGCAGCATAGAAGACATCCTTGTCGGAACCGGTTTTGGACTGCGAACACTGTTCCTTGGGTATCCGGTCCGCGTCGATTTCGCCTGGCCTTTCGACGGCAAGGAGTTTGGCAAACGTCATACCTATCTGAGTGTCGGCCTCGACTTTTAGTCGCAGCGGGGCGGACGCGGTGTTGCAGGCGCAGCGTTAGAGACGCAATGTTGCCAGAAGTAACGCGCCGGCGCAGCGTTAGAGACGCAATCTTATCAGACGTGATGTTCGGCATTTTTCCTGTTCCCTGGCCGTTTCCAATTGTGAAAAGCGGCTGAAACAGACCTCATCTCCCATTTCGGGCCGAACCACGACCTGAATGTGCCGTTTAGTATCTGCTCTGCCAAAATATGCCTGTTAGATGCTGTTTTGGCGATTGCACCACCCACAGCGACTAGTACTGGAGACTATCTGCGATGCAGACTGAGATCAAGAAAATCAGCGATGTCGAGTTTGAACTCGAAATCAACGCCCTCGCCGCCGACCTGGCCGAAGAATTCGAAACAGCTGTTCGCACCCAGCGTGCGCGCACCAACATGAAGGGATTTCGTCCCGGAAAGGTGCCCTCTACGGTCGTCAAAAAAGTGTACGGCAAAGCGCTCGCTTATGGCGTTGCAGAAGAAACTGTACAGCGGACGTTTCAGACTGAAGTGGTAGAGGGCAAGGAATACGAAGTCCTCGGTCAGCCAACGATCACCGACCTGGAATACGAATACGAAGGCGACCTGAAAGCCGTCGTTCGCTTTGGTGTGCGTCCTTCTTTCAAGCTGAAAGACGTTTCGAAAGCGAAGGTCTCGAAGTTGGTTCACGAAGTAGGCGAAGAGGATATCGACAAGGAAATCGATCACCTTCTTTCGCATCACGCTGAACTGACTCCGGCTGAAGGGCCGGCCAAGAAGGATTCCTACGTCATCGTGGACATGCAGCGCCTCGACGCCAAGACGGGCGAAGCCATGGAAGGTGAATCCCAGGAAGGAGTGCCGTTCCTTCTGAGTGACGAAAACCTGATGCCGGAGCTGAAAAAAGCACTCACGGGCATGAAGGTCGATGCGACCAAAAAAGTGAAATTTCCGGGCCCCGACGCTGATGAGAAACGCGTCTACGAAGTAACCCTCAGAGAGGTCAAGGTCCGCGAGCTTCCCGAACTGGACGAAGAGATGGTCAAAAAGGTGACCAACGATCAGGTCGAGTCCGTCGAAGATCTTCGCAAACAGCTCTCTGAGCAGTTGATCAGTGGATGGGAGCAGAGAAGCGGTGAGTATTTCCAGACGGACGCCATCGCCAAGATGATCGAAATACACAGTTTCGATATTCCTGCATCGGTGGTCGAAATGTACCTTGATGCTTTCGTCAACGATGTCAAATCGAAGAGCGAAGACAAGGAACTGCCGGCAGGATTCGATGTCGAGGCTTTCAAGGAATCCCGTCGCGAAGAAGCTGAAAATCAGTCACGCTGGATGTTTATCCGTGATGCATTGATTGAAGCTCAGTCATTCGAGGTCTCGGATGAAGACAAAGATGCCCACTTCGAAGAGATGGCCAAGCAGGGTGGATTCGGAGCAGACATGATGAAGTCCTATTACGAGTCGATGCCACAGTTGATGGATCAACTCAATCAGGCACTGCTCTCGAAAAAAGTGTTTTCCTGGCTCGAGGAGAACATGAAGGTGACAGAAAAAGACAAAAAGGCCTACGAGAAGGAAGCGAAAAAGAGCTGATCCGTCATGCGGGATCCCTCTACAGAACCACTGATCCGGCCGGCGACATTGCACGACCTGCCGAGCGTAGTGGCCATGCTTATGGACGATCCGCTCGGGCAGCAACGCGAAGCTGCTTCATCTGACATCGATCCCGGATACGCCAACGCGTTCGCCGCCATCGAAGATGATCCGCACAACCGGGTCTGGGTGGCAGAGCGCGATAGCCGCATCATCGGATGCTTCCAGCTGACCTTCATTCCCAACCTGACCTACAAAGGGAGCTGGCGGGCGCAGATCGAAGGAGTGAGGATTTCAGCGGACCATAGAGGCACGGGAGTCGGCACGCTCATGATCCGGTACGCCATCGAACAGGCGCGCGACTTCGGGTGCAGCCTTGTCCAATTGACGAGCGACAAGGCACGCCTGGAAGCGATCGGATTTTACGAAGCGCTTGGCTTCACGGCGTCACACGAAGGCATGAAGCTGCGCCTTGAGCAGTGAGACAGGTCCGTTTGAGTTGAAAAGAGCCGAAAAGCGCTCATAAACGGCCGTCTCCCCTTCAAAATGTTTCCTTAGCATTCTTCGGAACCAGCCGATAACAGGACTGGTTCGACAGGCTGAATCTGCCTTGATGACTTTGTCCTGAATCGGGTCATAGTTATCCTCTGTCGCACCGTTCATCACTTTTGATTTCAATCCAGCGTATCGATGGTCGAAGACTTTCTAAAATTCTCGAAAAGCCTCCACAGCACTTCCCTTCCAAGCGGAATTCACAGTGCGCCGTTTCAGGAGACGCCCATGGCTCAGCTCGTTCCAATGGTGGTAGAGCAGTCCAGTCGTGGTGAGCGCGCATACGATATTTTCAGTCGCCTTCTCAAAGACCGCATCATCATGCTGGGCACGCCCATCAATGACGCTGTTGCGAATCTGATGGTGGCTCAGCTGCTGTTTCTGACCTCTGAAGATCCGGAGCGCAGCATCAACATCTACGTCAACTCGCCCGGTGGGTCGATTGACAGTGGCCTGGCCATCTACGACACAATGCAGTACATCTCCTGCGATGTATCGACCATCTGTGTTGGCCTGGCAGCATCAATGGGTGCCGTTTTGCTGGCAGCAGGCACGGCCGAGAAACGCGCGGCCCTTCCCAACTCACGCATCATGGTGCATCAGCCACTGGGTGGTGCTCAGGGCCAGGCTTCCGATATCGAAATCCAGGCACGTGAGATCATGAAAATGAAAAAGAGCCTCTACGGCATTCTTGCTCATCACACGGGTCAGACTCAGGAAAAAATTGAATCTGACGGAGACCGTGATTACTGGATGAGCGCAGAAGAAGCCAAAGATTACGGGCTCATCGACAACGTCCTCGTTCCTGGATCACAGAAAGCTTCAGAGAAAAAAGACTGATCGAACCATCTGTCTCTTTGGCGCCACAGAATATGTGGCCGCCATACGAAAGGGCCGGATCGCTTGCGCGATCCGGCCCTTTATAATTTGCCCAACGAGGCAAGCCTCTATCTATCCAGCGGCAAACACACCTCAAACGTGGTGTCGCCCGGCTCCGAGGTGATATTGATGGCGCCGGCGTGCTGTTGCGTGATGATGCGATGCGCTATTTCAAGGCCCAACCCGGTTCCTTCTCCAACATCTTTCGTGGTGAAGAAGGGTTCGAAGATGCGGGGCAACACATCATCCGGTATTCCGGATCCGTTGTCGTGTATTCTGACGAAATAGTTCGATCCCTTGACGTCCGTCTCGACCCTGACCTCGCCACCCTCGGGAGCAGCGTCGATCGCGTTGTCAATCAGGTTGGTCCAGACCTGATTCAGTTCACCGGGAAGGACGGAAACCTGCGGAAGATCCTCTCCGAAGTTTCGCTCAACCGAAATGCCTTTGCCTCTGACCTTGTGCCCGAGCATGGTCAGCGTGGATTCGAGTCCATCGACTATGTCCACCTTCTGCTTCGTGGTGGCGCGATCCATGTGGGAGTAAGATTTGACAGATCCGATCAATTCAGATATCCGTTGTGCCGACTCGAATATTTCTTCCACTATCTGGGTGGTAACCGCCTTGTTTTCCGCCCAGGCGACGATATCCGATATCGCGCCGGGGGCAATCCCCTCAGTAAGTGATTTCAGGTCTTCTACCCCGAATCCAGCTTCCACCAGAGCAGGGCCCTTGAGCCAGGATTCATCGACCTCCTGTTCTTCCAGCCAGTCGATGACGGCATCCTCTACCTCAGAGCGTTCGACCGTCGACATCTGCTTGGAGTCAGCAGATGGAGGCGTTACAGCAATGCATACCTGATCTTCAGTCAAGTCGTGATGGGAGAGTCGCGATATGACGCGTGGCAATTGCTCCAATCGCTGACGCATAAGATCCGCTGCCCGTTTGATGGCGGCTGCCGGATTGTTCAGCTCGTGAGCGAGCCCGGCGGACAGTTTTCCGAGGGCCAGCATCTTTTCCCGTTGCTGATCATTTTTGGCTGCATCCCGGACACGGTCCGACATCATCGCGACCAGCCGCTGCCCCAGCACCGGGATCTCATAGATCATGTCCCGGAACAGAGACTTGTGAATAAAGCCAACTTTCGCCGTTTCGATCACCTCGAACCGGCCCGGGATATGGGTCATTCTTGAAAACGGTAATACGCCAAGAATTCGGCCAGCTCTCCACGTGTCGAAAAGGCGGAGTTCGCCTCCCTGACGGAGATAAAACTGTACGGCGCCCGAGAAGACAATCCACATGTCTTCGATAACATCGTCTTCTTTCCAGAAGTCGTCTCCCGGCTCCATAACCTGCTCGCGCGTGTTATCTGCAAGCCACTTCAGTTCGTGCTCCTGCAAGTCGGCGAAGGTTGGAATCGTGCGAATGTCTGCTTCAGTGATCACGGGCACTACCTACAATGAAGCCAGATGGCGATGTACGAAATGGACAGAAACTGATCCCTCCCCAACTGCAGAAGCAACACGTTTCACTGACTCGTGCCTGACGTCCCCTGCCGCAAAAATGCCCGGAATGCTTGTTTCCAGCAGGAACGGCTGCCGCTCAAGCGGCCAGTCATTGAGGTGTGCCTCCTTCAGGTCGGTCCCCGTCAGAACGAAACCATGATCATCACAGGCCACTTGCCCTTCGAGCCAGTCGGTCCGAGGCCTGGCACCGATGAATATGAAAACCCGTTCTGCTTCTTCGATCCTTGTTTCTCCCTTTTCCAGGTCTTCCAATTCCAGTGCTTCGAGGCGCTCTTCGCCCTGGAAAGATTTGATCTGGGTACGCAAACGCACTTCTATGTTCTCTGTCGCCGCAATGCGATCGACGAGATACTGAGACATTTTCGCATCAAGAGATTCGCCCCTGACCAGCATCACAACTTTTGAGGCGTACTCGGAGAAATACATGGCGGCCTGACCTGCCGAATTTCCCGCACCAACGGTGTACACCACGCGGCCCTGGGCAGCCTTTGCCTCGGTCAGTGCAGCTCCGTAATACACGCCTTGATCCTGCAATCGATCTGCACCATCTGCAGCGAGCATGCGCCACGAGACCCCCGTTGCCAACATGAGCGAATGGCATGATATGGTAGTGCCATCTATCAGGTCGAGATGCCGATAAGGACCCTCGATCCGCAGCGTCTTGACCGACTGGGGAGACAATACCTCTACACCAAATCTCTTGGTCTGAGTCAGTGCGCGACGTGCGAGATCAGAGCCCGACAGTCCCGATGGAAAGCCAAGGTAGTTTTCAATCTTGCTCGACGTGCCGGCCTGTCCGCCCGGGGCCTTTTCTTCAACCAGAATCGCCTCGAGGCCTTCAGATCCAGCGTAGACGGCAGTTGCGAGTCCGGCCGGTCCTGCGCCGACTATTACCAGATCATAAAATGGTCGATCTGCCTTGGTCTGCAGCCCGATTTTGTCGGCAACCTCCGCCACCGAAGGCCGAGATGCCCGGCTTCCATCCGAAAAGACGACAACCGGCAATGACCCAGATTCTTCCGAACTCACCATGCTGCGAGCTTCCTCAGACGATTCCACATCCAGGAACGAGTAAGGAATATGATTGCTCGCCAGAAAATCCCGCAGTCTGTGCCCGAGAGCCGACCACCTGTCACCGACGATCTTGAGACCTTCGAATCCGGGCCGGAATCCGGCTCTCCAATCCTGGAGCATGTCATCCAGAATGGGATACAGCTTCTCCTCCGGCGGATCCCACGGCTTCATCAGATAGTAGTCGACATCTGACTCATTGATGGCCGTCACCGCTGCGTCGATATCGCTATACGCGGTTAGAAGCGCTCGTTTAGCTCTTGGGAAGTGCGGGATACTTTCCCTCAGCAGCGTCGTGCCGTCCATGGACGGCATGCGCTGATCCGACAGAACCAGAGCGACGTGATCGCCGCGACTCTTGATCTCTTCGAGTGCTTCGAGCGCCTGGGCGCCACTTTCTGCCGAGAGAACACGATAATCGCGCCCATACCTGCTTCGCAGGTCACGTACGATTGATCTCAATACCTGTGGATCATCATCCACAGAGAGAATAATTGGTTTGGCCATTTCCGTAGTCGGCTGAGACTTTATTCAGGACCCGCAACATAGCACAAACAGATGCCTTATACACGCCCGATCTTCGCCCTTCAGTCCGTACGAATCGCCTTCACCGGATCGAGTCTGGCGGCTCGCCAGGCCTGAAATCCCGTCGTAACCACGCCGAGAGTCAGCGCAATCAGGCTCCCGATCAGAATACCGGAAGAACTGATGCCTCCGGAATAGGCGAACGACTCCAGCCAAGATCTCCCCAGATAGATGACCCCCGGAGCTGCAATCAACAGAGAAATTCCGACCAGTATGGCCGTTTCTTTCGTCAGGAGCATGATTATGCCGAATTCCGAGGCGCCGATGACCTTCCGCACGCCGATCTCCGCCTTTCGACGCTCAGCCGTAAACGCTGCGAGGCCAAACAGGCCCAGGCAGGCAATAATGATTGCGAGAAATGTAAACCGCTGGAGCAATGCCTCCACACGCTGATCAGCGGCATACAAAGAGTTCAGGCGTTGATCCATGAATGAATAGCTGAACACGTTGTTGACATCGTATCGCTCATAGATTTCTGCCATCTCATCGAGCGTTTCGGTGGTCAGAGCAGGATTGATTCTAACGTTCAGCATCGAATACCATTCCTCAGGAGCGGCAAACAAGATGAGTGGCCCGATAGCCTCGTGAAGCGAGCGGTAGTGAAAGTCCTTCATCACACCAATGATCTCAAACTCCCTGCCCACCGCGGTCATGGTGACCTCCTGCCCGATGGGATCGTCCCAGCCCAGCTGACGAACGAAAGCCTCGTTGACGAGCAATCCATTTTCCTCATCAGCCGGTCTGTCTCTGTCAAAATCCCTTCCCTGAGCAAGCTCCATTTTATAGACATCCAGATACCCGAAATCGGCGACGAGCATTCGCGAGGAGGGAACCTCTACACTTGTCAGGCCGGGAATCTGAATCGGAATCCCGTAGTCTCCTCCTCCAGGCCGATTTGCAGATATAGCGATCTCTTCGACACCAGGTAAACCTGCCATTTCATCTCGAATGGCATCGTATTGGGATCGCAGAGAATTGTCCTGAATCGGTACACCAACGATGTGATCACTTTCAAAACCAAGGGGCCGATCCTGGATGTACTGGAGTTGGTCCGACACGATGCCCGTGCCCATGATCAGGGCTCCAGAGATCACAAATTGAAGCGTAACAAGACTTTTTCGAAGTCCCGCTCCACCGGGGCTCGTTGTGACTCCTTTCATCACACGAACCGGATTAAAAGAAGACAGCACAAACGAGGGATACACTCCGGCTGCAATTCCGACGGTCAGCAGAACGGCGAGAGATGCCAGCAGGACGCCTCCGGTCAAAAACCCGCCGAACTCAAACGCTTTTCCCGACATCGTGTTGAATGTCGGCAGATAAAGCGCAATAAGTCCGATCGCTATAATCGCTGCAATAAAGACCGTCAGGACCGACTCAGACAAAAATTGTCTGATCAGCACACCCCTTTTGGCCCCGAGGCTTTTACGAACACCCACCTCTCGAGAACGCAGGGATGAACGGGCCGTGGACAGGTTGATGAAATTCACCGCAGCGATCAACAAAATGAACACGGCCAACAATCCGAACACCGTCACGCTGCGCTCATTGCCGGTCACAGAGATCTCCCTGAACATATTCGACCGCAAATAAATGTCCGTCAGCGGCTGCATCCCGACCATCCCAAACGAAGATGCCGCTTCGGCATCTACATTGGCCGCGACCATGTCTGTCGCAGCGGCCGACACATGGGCAGGATCAACCCCTGCATTCAGTTTCAGGTAGGTGTAGTACTGATTCCAGGTCACCCAGTCGTCGTGTCTTTCGCCCGTGTACGAAGACATCGAAGCCAGAAAAGGGAACGTGAAATGCGAATTATCGGGCACGTCTTGAATGACGCCGGTTATGGTGTACTCGACCGTCTCATCCAGAAGCACTGTCTGACCCCGGGGATCCTGCCCGGGAAACCATGTTTCTGCCAAAGACTGGGTCATGACCATCGAATTGGGTTCGATCAAAGCGGTATCGGGATCCCCCAACAACATCTCCCAGCTGAACACATCGAACGTGGTCGAGTCCGCGTAAAATCCCCCATACACGTATTCCTGCCTGTCTTCCAGCCGGAAACGGGTCTGCCCGAAAAACATCACGCGGGTCAGACTTTCAATTCCCGGAATCTCGCGAGCAGCCGTCACCCCCCAGGCCCCATTTACTTTCGCGATGCCATCATACTCTCCCGATGCTCCCGCCGTCATGCGATAGATCCGATCAGCATCTGCGTGATACTGATCAAAGGAGCGCTCATCGGCCACGTAGACGAGAATCAAAAACGTACAGGCCAGTCCAACCGCCAGTCCCAGCAGGTTGATGGCTGAATAACTTATCTGCCGGCGCATGGAGCGGACGGCCACCTTCGCGTAATTTTTCCACATGATGCTCCCTCTAGCGGTATATGGATCGCGCCGACGGATCGTGTGGGCACGGATGAACAACAATACTTCCAGCCAATAAATCAGGCCGGCGCGCAGTCTTCCTTTTGAATCAAAATCTTCCTGCCAGGCCTGGTCCAGATCTCCCTGAATCTCTTCGGCGAGTTCTGGTCTGCAATACCATTCGAGAAAGGCATTGGCAGCAATAGGCGGTTTGGGTGGGCGATTGGGCACGAGGCAGTTATCCTTCGATCTTCAGAATGCGAGCCGGGTTGATCGTGGCGGCCTTCCAGCTTTGCCCGGCGACCGTCAAAAACGCGACTGCGGCAACGAGCGAGGCCGTTGTCAGGAATACGCCCGGCCCCATCTGCATGTGGTAAGCGAATCCGTCGAGCCATCGCTGAAGAATCCACCATGTGACGGGCGCGGCAAGAAAAAATGACACCGCAATCAGAACCATGAACTCCTTCGAAAGCAGGGCAAGGATTCCGGGGGACGATGCTCCGAGCACTTTTCGGATACCGATTTCTTTCATGCGCCCTCGGACGGTGAGCATGGCCAGGCCGAACAATCCCAGGCATGCGAGAACGATGGCCATCATCGCTGCAAACTGCATCATCCGGCCCCAGCGCTCCTCATTTCGATACAACTGATCGAAGCGAGAATCCATGAACTCAGCTACAAATGGTTGATCGGGCGCGGAAGCTTGCCAAGCATTCTGAATCATGCCCATGGATTGACTGAGCCGATCTGTTCGTAGGCGGATCAACGCAAAGTTGAAGTCGCCGAATGACGGGCTCATGTGCAACATCATGGGAGAAATCGCTTCTCGCATGGAGAGAAAATGAAAGTCCTCGACTACCCCAACGATCCGCACACCATCCTCCTCATATCCGGGCAACAGCTGCCCGATGGGGTCTTCAAAATCGAGTTGAGCGGCAAACGTTTCGTTGACAAGAACGGCCTGTTCAATGTCTGTAACCAGATCTTCAGACAGATTCCGGCCCGCTACCAGACTCATATCCATCACATCGAGATAGGATGGGTCCACTCTGGATGTCTGGACGATCAACTGATTGTCGCCCTGCGTAATTACCTGGCGCATACCACCATTCGCCATGCCGAATGAAGAGGCCGATACATCCATGATGGATGATTCGTTGTCCAAAGAACCTTTTAATCTCTGCAGTGTCAGGCCGGCATCCTGCTGGTTGGCCTGCAGAGATACCACAATGATTTCTTCACCGGCGAAGCCGAGATTGGCTGTTTTCATCCAATCGATCTGCTGAAGCATAACCAGCGTGACGAGGATCATTCCAATCGAAACAGAAAACTGAACGACGACCATGGAACGAGAGAACCATCGACCCACACGTTTAACTTTTTGTCCTTTGAGAACTCCCGATGGCGTAAAACGGGAAAGGACCATCGCTGGATAACCACCGGCGATTAAACCGGCCGCGAGTGTAAGAATGAGTACCTGAAGAATCACGGTAGAATCGATCATCGCCAGGGCAATACCTGTTTCCGCCATTTGGTTGAACCGCGGTAACAGAATTAACACGAGCGCAAGCCCTGCCAAAAGCGACAAACCGCTCATCATAATGGCTTCCCCCCAGAATTGACGGGCGAGCTGTCCCCTGTTGGCGCCAAACGTCTTTCGGATTCCTACTTCGGCGGCTCTGCGAGTAGATCGACCCGTTGACAGGGTCATAAAGTTGATACACGCCAGCAGGAGAATCACGAAACCAATCGCCATGAGAATCCGGAGGCCCGAAAGATTGCCCGTCGAGGCAACCATCGATCTGACATCCGAGGCGAAGTGCACCTCTTCGATGGGCATCAGGCGTAGCTGAAAGGCATTGTCGCCTTGCTGCCACCAGCCCGATGATTGAAACATCTCGATGGCTTCGGCAAATCGCATATCCACAAGCCGGTCCAATTGCCCCTGCACGCGCTCCCGGGCTACACCGGGATGAAATCGCACAAAAGATGCCACATTGAAGTTGACCCACTGATCTCGCTGTGCCTCATATGACGGCCAGTTCTGGATGGGAAGCAGAATCTCGAATGCAATGGATGAATTGGACGGAGCATCTTCGAGTATCGCTTCCACAATGAAGGGACGCGCCTCTCCGGCAATCCTCAGCTGTAGAGTTTCACCCAGTCCTTCCCGGGGGCCGAACAAGCGCAACGCAGTCGTTTGGGACAGTGCCACCCCGTCGTGACGGTTAAGCGGCGCTGGCTCCGAACCAGGAACGGGTTTGAAAGAAAAGACCTCAAAAAATCCTGGATCCACGAAAACAACCGACTCATCGGCCAGGATGCCGTCGGTTTCGATCTGAACCACACCCGGTCGCATGCGTGTTGTTGAATAAACCTCAGGCATTTCTTCCAACATGGTCGGCCCAAGCGGCATGGAAACGCCGGCGGACAGTCGTTCGCCTCCTCTCGTTCGATTTTCGATTCTATGGACCCGATATACATCTTCGGATGCCTCGTGGAAGGAATCTGCCGTCATTTCGTGACGGGCATACAGCAAAATCAGAATGCTGGCCGCTATACCGACCGAGAGGCTGGCGAGGGTGATCACGGATTGAACCTTGTCACGCCTCATGGATCTAAATGCGACCTTGGAGTAATTGGAAATCATGATGGTGCTCGCGGCACGGTAGGGATCCTTTCGCCTTATCGTGTGGGATCGAATGAATAAAACAACTTCAAACCAGTAAATGAGTGCTGCCCGAAGGCGCCCTTTTTGATTCACGTCTTCCAACCAGGCCTGCTCCAGATCTCCCCGAATCTCCTCGGCGAGTTCCTGTCTGCAGTACCATCCAAGGAAACGATTCGCCAGACGGGGCGATGTGTGCTTGGAATCACTCACGCGATGCTGGTGGACATCTTGCTGACAGACATAGCGCTGCCAGACATCGAGCCTCCTGGAACGAGGTGCCAGATTCGTTCGCGTGTCTCGCGAGCACCTCTCACGGCCTGCTTTCCAGCTCCGGTCACGAGGAATATTCGCTTTCGCCTACCGCCCCTTGCGTTCGTGGACCCTTCCATGTGCGAATCGAGCAACCCTTTATCTTGCAAACGATACAGGGTAGCGTGAATGGCACCGAGAGCCGATTTACGACCCGTATTTTCGATCAGGAAATCCCGAACGCCCAGCCCGTAAGCGGCATCACCAAGTATGGCGACGGCCATGAGGACCAGTTCCTCGAATTCTCCAATGTGATTTCCGCGCTTCATTCTTTTTGGTTCTGTGAATGCGTTCCGATGCCGAGTTTATATGCAAAATATAAACAAATGTTACAGCGGCCAGAAATTTGTAAAATGGAAGCCCGGCTTCGGCCCTGAACTCCAACCGTTAAAAACGGCAGCCACGCAGCTACTATGCTTGAACCTGTAACTCTCGAAGGCGAATACGTCCGGCTCGAACCGCTGTCCATGGATCATCTCGAAGGACTTTGTGAGGTAGGATTGGTCCCCGAATTGTGGACCTGGATCACCCATCCGGTGCGAACTCGTGAGGACATGCAGCGCTACGTACAATCAGCCATTGACGGTAGGGAGCGCGGTGAGATGATGCCGTTCGCGACCGTCGAGCGTTCGTCAGACCGGGTCGTTGGTTGTACTCGATTCGGGTCCATCAATCTGCCTCATAAACGCATGGAAATCGGCTGGACCTGGATCGCGCCTGATTGGCAACGAACATTCATAAACACCGAAGCGAAGTTGCTCATGTTGCGATACGCCTTCAACGACGTCGGGTGCAATCGCGTCGAATGGAAGACCGACGCCCTGAACGAGCGATCTCGAAAGGCCATTTTGCGCCTCGGAGCACGTTTCGAGGGCACACTTCGGGCGCACATGCAGGCCGAGGATGGCAGGTTGCGCGATACCGTTTATTACTCCGCCCTCAGAGATGAGTGGCCGGACGTGGAACGCGGACTCGTCGAGAAAATGCTGCGGTGAGACGTTAGATTGGCGTGATGTTTCTAGACAATTCTATGGTTATCTAATAAAAAACATGCGGACGGAATGATCATGAAGCTGCTGAACATACTTCTTCTGACCCTCACAGTATTCGCGCTCGGTTGCGGATCCGACACCCCCATGACTGCTGTGAACACGGACGAAATGGAGGAGGAAAACACAGCCTTGTTTCGACGAGGTGCATTCGCCCCCACACCGGACATCGGAAAAGAAGCCATGGGTTCAGCTACGCTGAATACCCTCTCGTCGGCGATGTTACGCGTCGAGTTTTCCCAAGACTTTTCGGTCACCGATGGACCCGGTCTGTTCGTCTTTCTTTCGAACGCGGAGTTTCCAACGAGTGATGCCATCAATCTGGGCTCATTTCTGACCCCGATGGGTGCACAGAACTACTCCGTGCCCGACGGCGTGTCCCTCGACACGTTTACTCATGTCTTGATTCACTGTGTGCCGTACAACGTCACATTCGCATTCGCAGAACTGAAGTAGACTCGTCGGCTTACAGATCCACCTCTCGTTTGCGCACCAGATACAGTCCTTCTCCCTGACTCGAAACGGCGATGATGCCGCTTTTGAAGTACGGATAGTTCGACCAGGAGCCAGCGAAACCTTTCACGTCAGGCGCGGCAGGTGCCGTATCAAAGTGACCGACTTCGACGGGGTTTTCAGGATCGGATATATCCAGAATGCGCAGCCCCGCCTGGTAGTTTGACTGGTACATGTACTTGCCTTTCACATACAGATTGTGATCAGAAGCACTGCTGTCCAGATAAAATTCGTTCACCAGGATGGGTTCATCCAGATCGCTCATGTCCCAGATAAGGGTACGCGTGTGATCCACGACGTCGTTCATTTCGTCGAGCTCGTCGTTCATGAAGAAGTAATTATGATCCTCCGAGAGCCAGCCCTGATGCGTGTAGTTGGTATTTGGGTAATAAGCGACAGACACGGTGGTGGGATTCGATTTGTCGGATACATCTGCCACGATGAAAGCGGAGCCATTCGAATTGAGGCATACCTCCTTTCCATTGTAGTCAGGATCTGCGCCGTGATAGACGACACATTGAGCGTCATGTGTACCACCGAATTCAGGATGCGTGTAACACCCAAGAAACTGTGGATTTTTCGGATCTTCGAGGCTGATCATGTGCAGTTGTCCGCCACACGATTCACCACCTGAATCATTGCCGACTGCATATGCAAATCCAGTGTCCTCATTGATTATGATGTTGTGTGAACTCGCAACCCCCGTGTAGTGGCCACTCGGCTCCAATTCGATTGGCATATCTGCAGGATCGATGTCGCGCAGGGTGGTGAGATCGAGAATCTGCATGCCGTGCTGGCGCGAGCCATCAGCCACAACGTAGGCGTGATCCTTGTAGACTTTCACATCCCGCCACCAGGCTCCGGGAGAACCATCGGTACGCATCATATTGCCCACAACCACGGGTATTGAGGGATTGCTGATATCGACGACCGACAGACCATCGGTACGACCTTGCAGGACGTACTCTTTACCGGTTTCAGGGTCTTCCCATCCCCAGATATCATTGAGCTGGGCACCGCGGTCATGCGCCATTTCAGATACAGAAAGAAAGGACACCAGATCAACTTCATCACACGGCCACAGGTCGTTTACCATGCCGTCTTCGCATTCAATTTTGTCTGTTCCTGTCACTGATTCCATTCGGTCCACGTCACCCATCAGGTATCCGTTCTGATTCCAGGATCCTTCTTCGTCGCGTTCAAACACAGTCGCGAGGCCGAATCCATAGTCGCCCGAAGGAGATCCTATTACAGCCACGCCGCCTTCGATGGCAAGACCAGAGCCGAAACCAAGGCGGTTGCGATCTTCTGAGGATTCGAGACGCACAGGCTCTGATTCGGACCCGTAGATATCGTAGATGTAGGCCGCGCCGCTCGCACCGACCAGCAGGCTCGACCCGTCCGTCGCCAGACCGCTTCCAAAACCTGGCCGGCGACCGTCTTCTTCCTGTTGCCAGGTAAATGCATGTCGCCACGTTCCTTCATCAGAGGCCTTGAACCCCATCACTGCGCCGAACTGCTCATATCCGGACGCACCCACGTAGGCCCAGTCATCCCACACAGCGATAGAACGCCCCAAACGGGCTCCTGAAGGCAATCCCTCAACGATCATGTCACCCATCTTGACCCAGTTCCGGCCGTCAGGGTAGTCATAGGCGATGACGCCACCTCTGGCCGAGTCTGCTTCGGCCATACCGATGAGAAGTCGACCCCCGTTGGCGGCGAGCGACCAGGCTCCGACTTCCTCCAGCTCACCCATGTCCATCCACATCATGCCCATCTGGTGAATCATATGGACTCCGCCTTCATGGCTGGTCTGGTCGTAGGAGGAGACCATCACATTATTTTCGACTACAGCAATATTCTGATTGCGAAGGCCGCCTCGATTGTAAGAGCCCGCGAACTCACGACCCTCCGGGAGCGCAGTATGTGGACTCACCTTGGCTGTCTGTGACCACGAGCCGTCTTTGAGATTGAATACATATATCGCTTCAGCGCCGGGTGCTCCCACCACCATTTGACCGTCAGTGATATTGATCGAGCGACCAAACTCGTCCCCGTGTTCGCCGTCGTCGGCAGAAATGCGTCCGACTTCGACCCATTCGCCTGAATCACTCTTCGAAAATCGAATTACTTCACCGGATGGATCTTCACCGGCCGGCCAGGTCACCGGCGCGGCCCCGATATAAATGTCGCCTTCATACATGGCTATGGCGCCACCAAATCCGAGGGGCTTGATGGCTTGTTCTGAATAAAAGGACTGTCCGAGTGCTACCGGAACAAGGAAAAGAGCCAATACAATAGTTGATACGAAGCGCTGCATGACTGCGACCAGAATTGATTTCACGAATACGGTGGGGCCGGACCTGCGCCGGACTCCCGTACACTACTTCAAAACCGGCTTTCAAGCAACCGATAGTTGGGCACCCCTTTCGCCCTGCTCGGAAAGCAACTTACAGTCCTGTTCGCCGTCAACGCATCGATCAGAAAACACAAACCCTTTCCAATCATCATGAAGCGTCTACTCGTAGTCCTCTTTCTCACCATTCTGCCCCTGGCCGCTCTGGCTCAGAAAACCGCCAAGTATGAAGTCACCGAAGTAGTCGAAACCATGTTTGATGGCATGCGCGCCAACGATGGCGATATGGTGGCCTCTGTCTTCGCCGACGGCGCCGTCCTGAATTCTTCAGGCTCAAACGACGGAGTGCCGTTCGTCCGGAGTATGCCATCGTCCGCATTCGTTGGGGCAGTTCGAAACGGAGCTGGTGGTCCAAGCTGGGACGAGCGCATCTGGGATCTGGAAATAGAAATAAAGGACAATCTTGCCACGGCATGGATGGACTATGTGTTCTACGCCGGTGAGACATTTTCCCATTGCGGAGCCAACACCATGCAGCTGGCAAGAAGCGCTGACGGCGCGTGGAAAATCGTCGCCCTGGCAGATACGCGCGTAATGGGCCGCTGCATGTTCGATCAGGACAAGAAAGAAGAAGCCATGGTGCGAACCGCACTTCGTCACTACCTGCGCGGACATGCGACTGGTCTGGCTTCAGAGCACGAACAGGCATTCAACCCCATCGCCAATCTGTACTGGATCACGGAAGACGGACTGACCACGCGCACCAGCGAAGAATACATTTCACGCGCCTCAGGATCGGCCCCGGACAATGAAAGCGAACGTGTGCGCTACATCGAATGGGTTGACGTCACGGGCACGGCGGCCATGGGCAAAATCGTACTCGACTACCCGGGTGTATACATCGTCGACTACATGCAGCTTCTCAAAATTGACGGACAGTGGCAGATCGTGAACAAGATCTTTGATATCGATCGCGAATGAAGCCTCACACCTATCACGAAGCAGTCTTTAAAGGGCGGCCCGACGCAGTCGGGCCGCCCTTTTTCGTGACTTTAGGCACACTGTCGTGGGCGAAATGGAATTTATCATTCATGTGACTAACGCTCATGGTCACAATGCTCAAACGTACATACCTCATATTGGCCGTATTCGCAGCCACATCTGCGCAAGCACAGGTCGACTCCACCCGGGTCGGAACGTGTGAGCCGGGATCGGCCACTGCTGTGCTGGACGTCGGCAACGTACAGGCCCGCGTTTTCAATGGCGGAAATCTATTTTATGGTCGCGGGTTTGGCGCCCTTTATGAAGTGCCCAAGGGATCCGGATTCAATGCTACATTCGCCGATAATCTGCTGATCGGAGGCATGGTAGATGGGGAACTGAGAATGTCGGCTTCATCTTACGGGCCGTACGAAATGTGGCCCGGACCCATTCCGGCAGATGGCTCGCCTCCCGCAGACTGCGCCCGATATGACAAAATATGGAGCCTCGACTCAGGCGCTTTTGATATTGGATCGATCAACCATGCGCCGGGACCTCAAATTCTGGAGTGGCCAGATTCACTTGGAGCAGAATATCATGAATTGGACGGCATACCGGGATACACTCCGCTGACCGGGGACCGTCCCCTCATGCGAGGAGATCAGATGCACTGGTGGATCATGAACGACCTGGGCAATGTCCATGATCGTTCAAAAGCCAATCCTCTCGGGATAGAAGTCCGCGCGTCCGCCTACGCCTTTAATTTTGAAAGCATCGATAACGTGACCTTTTATCGATACAGGATCACCAATCGATCCAGTGACACGATTCGGGACACCTATATCGGTCGTTTTTCAGATGTCGACATGGGCGATCCGTGGGACGATTATGTGGGCTCCGATTCAACGCTAAGCCTGATGTATTTCTACAATGCCGTCGACGAAGATGGTGGCGCGAATGGATTTGGATACGGTGCACCCGCCCCGGCTTTTGGTCTGACGATGCTCGAGGCGTCCCATTCTCGGGGCGGACTCCCATCCGACATGAAAGCCGGCCCCGAAGCATTCTTGACTAGCATTATCGCTCCCAATAAAAGCGGCCCGTTCGGCTTTGCCAGAGACGCAAAGGAATACTACAACTACCTGCAGGGAATCTGGAATAACGGCCGGTCCATGACATATGGCGGTTTTGGATGGGATTGGGAAAGCCCGACAACCAAATACATATACACAGGTGATCCGGTCACCCGGAGTTTCTGGACCCAGATGAACTACGATGAACAGGGTTCACAATTTGGCCAAAATGACAAGAGAGCCATTGTAGGGTTCGGTCCATTCATCCTGGAACCCGGAGACAGTGCCACATTCACCTATGCATTTGTCTGGGCACGCGGGACAGATCACCTCGATTCGGTGGTTAGATTGAAGAATCTGACTGCGTTCATTCACGATCGCAAAGATGCCCTTATCGGACCACGTACACCTTCAGGCACACGCTTCATTGACGGAAATCCGCCAACACGACCCCAGTATCCCTTCTGGCTGGCCACTCCCTATCCAAATCCAACCTCCGGATTGGTGACATTCGAATACAGCCTTTCTCTCGATGGACACGTTGAGTTGGAGCTGTATGATGTTATGCAGAGAAGAGTAGCTCGCATAGACGAAGGCAGAAAAATCGCTGGTCGTCAAAAGGTTCGATTCAACACATCCGATTTGGTACCCGGAGTCTACCAGCTGCGGCTCACGCAGGGAAGAAGGCTCGATTCCGTTCTGTTCGTGGTCCTCTGAGCATACTTTGCCTTGTAACATGGCACTCGAAAATGACACTTACGGTCCGAAACTGTAAATATCCAACACTCGAGAGAAGACCATGTCCGAACGTTCAGATCAAGGTATCCGGGCACTCACCAGGCGACGAAGAGAAAGTCCCAATGGTGCAGGACACTATCACATCAGCGACCTGTACAAAAACCGCGTCTCCGTATCTATCCAGGGTATCGAAGTCGCATCTTCGTGCTCGACTGTAATCCTGAAAGAAGTAGGCAAATCAGTCTACAACCCTGTCTTCTACTTTCCGAAGGCGGATGTAAATCTCAACCTGCTAGAAGCGGTGACAGGCTATTCAACCTTTTGTCCTATAAAAGGCGACGCCTCGTACTGGAATTTCATTGGTGGAACGAATGCGATCGAAAAGGCTGCCTGGAGCTATGAAACTCCGTTGGAGTATTCCGGAATGATCGAAGAACATCTTGGATTTGATCAACGATACGCGACTATACAGATCCACCCATCGTCGTGAAGGACGAAAATCCAGAGCCTTACCAGCCGATCAATTGTTCATTTCATGATCGACTCGAACATCATTCCGTACGGCAGGATGTGGTAGAAGTCGTGTTTGAATGGAAAGGACGGACTCTCACCCATCAGGCACAGATCAAAGATGTCTTCGCCTGGCAAGGAGCCGATTATGCCTTCGTGATACCGATTGAAGACGTCGAGAGAACTGGATTCACGGTCCGCCTCGATCGTATGGTATCGATAGAGGGAATCAAGCTCCCCCGGAATTGCTGAGTAGGGTATCCGGTACTGCCCCACCCATACGCGTAACAATGGCCTGGAAACGGCCGTAGGGGTGAATTCGGAAGAAGGCAGCGTTCATTGGCTGCGCACCAAGTCCAACATCTCCCCAACCAACCGCGACCCAGCCCTCCTCCCTGGTCTATTCGGTTGCCCTGAATCAGTTTACGCATGTTTCGTAATTATCTGCGCGTTGCATTTCGCAACGTCTTCAAACACAAGGTCCATTCTTCCATCAATGTTGTTGGCCTGGCCATTGGCCTCGCGTCTTTCGTATTGATCTTTCTATACGTGCAGGATGAATTGTCCTATGACGCGTACCATGAAAAAGCAGACCGAATCTACCGGGTAAATTCCGATGTCAAGGGGGCCGAGTATTCTGCCAGCATGGCTTTTCCGGTCGGCCCGACTCTCCTGGTGGACTATCCAAACTTTGTCGAAAACCAGGTCCGATTTTTCAATTTCCAGGCTCCTACCCTGGCGATGACGTACCAGCCAGATGGCGGAGAACAGATTCGATTTAACGAGCCCAACTTCTTTTTTGCCGATTCGATGCTCTTCGATGTGTTCGATTTTGAGCTACTCGTTGGAGATCCTGGGACAGCGCTGACGCAACCGAATTCGATCCTCTTGACCGAACGAATGGTCGAGAAGTACTTCCGCGACGAAGATCCCATCGGAAAGACCCTCCAGTTGGACAACCAGGGGACTATCAACTTTACAGTCGTTGGGATCCTGGCAAATGCCAAGACCAATTCACACTTCGAATATGACTTTCTGGCCTCAATAAACACGCTCAATGCGTTTACCGGAGGGCAGCCATTCCTGCAAAACCAGTGGTATTGGAATCCGGTGTGGACCTACGTTTTAATGGCCGAAAGCGCCAATATGGACACGTTCAAGTCGTTTTTTCCGGACTTTGTCGAGAAATATTGGCCCCAGCAGGTGAAAGATCAGTCCGAAATGTACTTGCAGGCACTCACGGACATTCACCTGACCTCACGACTCGATTTCGAGATTCGTCCCAACAGCGATATCGCCTATGTGTACATTTTCTCGGCGATAGCGTTGTTCATTCTGTTGATTGCCTGTATCAACTTCATGAACCTCACGACTGCCCGTTCCGGTCAACGAGCTCGGGAAGTAGGATTGCGTAAAGTGCTCGGAGCAGTGAGACCTCAGCTCGTGCGTCAATTCCTCAGTGAATCGATCCTTCTTGTTTTCCTGGCTCTCGTTGTAGCTCTTCCCATGATATACGCAGCGCTGCCTGTTCTCAATGGGTTCGCCGGCAAAAGTCTGTCGTTCAGTCCGACGACGAACCCACTCCTGTTCATGGGCTTGGGCGGAATCGTGTTGCTGGTGGGAAGCATTTCAGGGCTTTACCCTGCGTTCTTCCTTTCATCTTTCCAGCCTGTACTGGTGCTTAAAAACATGCTGACGGTTGGCAAAACTGACGTGTCTGGGATACTGAGAAAGGGATTGGTCGTCACACAGTTCAGCATTTCAATTCTGCTCATCATCGGAACGTTTGTGGCCTATGATCAGCTTGAGTTCATGCAGACCAAGAACCTGGGATTTGATCAGGAAGAAGTCATTCTGATTCCTATCTCCGGAACGCCAGTTTCCCCCCAGTACAATGCGTTCAAAAACCAAATTCTGCAGGATGACCGGGTTCTCTACGTAACAGCTCTGGAAGATATTCCAGGCAGCAAGTATCAAACAGACAGCTATCAGTTTGAAGGACAGTCAGATCCGACACAGTACCCTCGACTCCTGGTTCACGACGAAGTGGTGGAGACGCTCGGGTTGAACGTCGTAGCGGGTCGAGGATACTCAACTGAATTCGCCGCGGATTCTGCTCGGTCAATAATGATCAATGAGCAAATGCTGAATACGCTGGGCATAGCTTCTGCGGAAGAAGCGATTGGGCACCCTATTACTCTAAGGGGACAGCAGAAAGAGATAATTGGAGTGGTCGAAGATTTCCATTATGCGTCTCTGCACAACCCAATCGGTCCGTTCGTAGTCGAACGCTTTTACGCTCCCGGCATCTTCCGGGGATTCGGTCGATATGCGGCCGTTCGCGTGCTTCCGGCCAATATCGCCGGAACCCTGGCATTCTTGCAGGAAACGTGGAGCGCATTTGCCCCCGATCGTCCGTTTGAATACAAGTTTCTGGACACGGAACTCGAACAACTCTACACCGCCGAGCAAACCCTTGGACAGGTGGCAACCGCGTTCTCATTCATGGCCATATTCGTCGCCTGCCTCGGTCTCTTTGGAATGGCCTCGTTCACGGCAGAACGACGGACCAAAGAAATCGGCGTTCGCAAAGTTATGGGAGCTTCGGTACTGGGCATCATCGGACTCCTGTCAAAGGAATCCGCGAAACTGGTCCTCGCAGCATTCGTGATCACAACACCCATCGCCTATTTCGCAATCGACCGATGGCTTCAGACGTTCACGTTCAGCACTGAGATCGGATTGATTTCATTCGCCATTGCCGGAGTCGCCGTCATGTTTGTCGCACTGACAACCGTGGGGCTTCAGTCGCTCAAATCGGCGACCGCCAATCCTGTCAAAAGCATCCAGTACGAATAGGTAAGCCCATGTTGAGAGTTCGGAAGACTTTCGCCCTGTTGAGCCTGATGGTTGTTTGTATGCCTGTCTGGTCGCAAAACTCGACCATATTCGGCCCTGGAAGCATCACTCAGGAGGGGATCAGCGTGTATCGTGGTTCCTTTTCGCCCGATGGAAACACATTCATGTTTTTCCGGAAAGTGGCTCCTTCCGGTGAGGATTATCGCATTTTCAGATCCGAAAAAAGCGACGGTTCATGGTCCGAACCTCAACAGCTGAGCCTGGCTGGGCTGGATGATTCAGAACTCTATCCTTCCTATTCTCCGGACGGAAAGTGGCTCGTTTTTTCATCGTATAGAGAGCTCGACGGAGTCGATGAACGAAACGCCAACCTCTGGCGGGTCGCCGTGCGTGAGGATGGATTTGGAGTACCGGAGTACCTGGAAGGCCTTTCAACACCTCCCAACTACGATGCCGGTCCCTGGTATGATCGGGATGGACGAATCCACTTCGTTTCGACATCAGCCGACTGGCGTACACGATATCCGAAAGTGTCGGATGATGCCCTTCAACAGACGTTCGAGGACACCATCCTTGAGCCATGGAAAGGGTGGCGCGAAGGAGAAGCATACATCTGGGCAGGTGATCCGAGTCCGGATGGAAGCCTCATGATTCTGGGTGTCTCCGAAATTGACGAGAATGGCCGACGACTCCCGAGTGACCTGTGGATTTCGAGAAATTCCGAACAGGGATGGAGTGCTCCCTCCAAACTGGGACCCGACGTTAATACAGATGCGGACCACGAGAACTTCGTTGTCTTCAGCCCCGACGGCTCATCGGTGTTTTTTGTACGTGGATTCCGTGAGTACCGGGAAGTGCGCGTTGCTGATCTACCATGATCGAGTCGCGCCTACCGGCTTCTCTCGCCGGTGCGGCTGGCCTCAGACTCTGAGGAGAGGTTCTCTTCATCCAGATCTTTCAAAAGATCTGAAGTCGTTGTTTGAGGCCCTTCGAGCGCGACCGGGTCCGTCTCTTCGAGCGCGACCGGGTCCGTCTCTTCGAGCGCGACCGGATCCGTCTCTTCGAGCCGGGAAGTGTCAGGACCGGTTTGGATTTTCGAGGCAATTACCTGGGCGTAGGCCTGAAGCCGTTTTCGGTGCTTCTTTCTCCAAAGACTGAAAATCGCTCGCGCCGTCGACATCGTGATCAAGCCTCCCATTATGGCGAGAGTGAATGCCAAAGGACCCGAGACGCCCAATGCACTCACGAAGGCTCCAAACAGGACAAATCCGCCCACTCCGGACATCAAAAACGTAAAAAAGGCGAGTATCCCGAAGTGCTTCTCCAGGTCAATAGTGGTTTCCCCTCTATTCGGGCGCAGCGTGACCTGAAGACCATGAAGCGTCATGTCCATGTCTTTGATGATGCGGCTCCATTCGCGGATTCTGCCTATTTGAGTCGTTTTTCCGCTTCCGCCAGTGATCCTGCGCAGTTCCAGAACGATGTCCTCCCACTGCGCGTCGTTCAGTTCGCCCTCAACGACGTGGCTGTATTGTTCGCGGAACGGACCACCGAAAAGGGTGAATTTATCCGACATGATGGCATTCAGATCCATCTCTTGGGCAGCAGCCTGAACGTGTTCGGATGATACGCCGAGGTCCCGCGCGATCTGTTCGACATCCTTCAGCGACAGACTGTGTTCCGTGCTCCCCTCCTCTGCTTCGTGCAATTCTGTTGCGCGCTGAATGAGCTTACCGATCTCCCGGTCATTGTACTGGCGATCGGAGTGTCCCGATGATGTCATGGCTCTGATTGGATTGGCGTCAGCGTAGGTCTACGGTGTACGAAGATAATGGGTTCAAGAACTCCTGCGTTAAAGAACTCCTGCGTTCTCTGACGCTCCTCAATCCAGAATTGTCACGACGCCCGTCTCCATCGAATACACGGCTTTGACGACTTGAAAGCCGTCCTCGAGAGTCTTTCGTTGGAGAAGATCAGATCGTTCAACCAGAGAACGGGACGCTGCGCGAACGTTGGCCTTTACGCATTCGAATTTTACTGCATCAGAAGACGTATCACCCTCTTTTTCGAGTACGGGAAGAATGGCCGTCGCCACACGATCGGCAATTGAACGCATACTCGTCGATACAGGAGCGCTTGGGTTTTCGAGCGCATCAATCGTGGCCTCAACGGCGCCACACCGATTGTGACCCATTACCATCACCAGCCTTGTCCCAAGCTGTTCGACGGCAAATTCCACGCTCGCCACTTGAGTCGCCCCCGCAATATTTCCGCCAACGCGAATGACAAAAATGCTCCCGAGACCCTGATCGAATACCAATTCCGGAGGAACCCGAGAATCAGAGCATCCCAGAATGACGGCAAACGGGGACTGCTCCCTGGCGAGTTCATTCCTGTCTTTCTGATTGTCGAGAGCGCTTTTGGATTTTGCGCCTGAAAGGTATCGGCGATTGCCTTCTTTCAGGCGCAGGAGTGCATCGTCCGCTGAAATCATTCTTCCCTCAATTTCTCGAATTGCTGTTCGCCGGGAGAGCGAAATAGCACCCGGCGAAGAACGGCCACATTACCAGCTGGCGGATGAATAGACGACCGGTCCATGGTCGACCAAATCAATAGCCGCCCGAAATATAGTCTCCGAGATGCTTAATCGTCATTTCCTGATCAGAAATAATCTGCTTGACGACATCCCCGATGGTAACGATACCGGCAACCCGTCCTTCCTCCAGAACTGGCAGGTGTCGGATTCGCTTTTCGGTCATCACCTTCATGCATTCCTCGAAGCTCGCCGACGGACTCACATGGATAACATCCACTGTCATCAGATCTGCGACAGCTGTGCTCTTCGAAATCTTGCCTTTCAACACGAGCTTTCTGGCATAGTCCCGCTCCGAAAATATGCCCTCGAGCATGCCCTCCTTGTCCACGACCAATAGAGCTCCGACGTCCTTATCGGACATCAGCTCCAGTGCCTCGAAAACACTTGAACGTGGCGTGATCGACCAGACGTCGTGTCCTTTTGCGTCTAATAGTTGTCGTACCGTTGCCATAACGATAACCCCTGAATCTGCTTATCCTCTCAGTTTCTCTTCCGTTTCTTCCGCATATTTCTGTGCTTCGTAACGTCTTGCAACGTAGGAATTTCAAGCAGAAAACGCGAATGAGCTCCTTGGAACGGCCCCCTTCAAGTGGAGACTCTCAAACCAACAGGGTTATTCCGACCGCATGATATCGGCGGGACGAGCCCGATTGATGCTCCGGACCTGAGTGGAAATGGTCAAAAGAGTCGTTCCGAGAATAACCAGATACGTGATAATGAATGGCAAGGCATTCAGAGGCATTCTGTACGCATAAATGTCATCCAGCAACGCATCAAGACCGATGAACGCGAGTGGTGAACTCAGAACAGCCGCAAGGGTCAGGATGATCAGCAATTTTCGATTCACAAGTCGGGCTATACTTGATGACGATCCACCGAGCACCTTGCGGACACCAATTTCCTTGAGTCGATTGACCACGTTTTGCGAGGAAAGTGCGTAGATACTGAGGCAAGAAATCATGAGAGCAATCGTCGCTACGAATATAAAAATCGATGAGATTCCCATGCTTTCCTCGTAAAATGCCTGGAAGCCAGCATCCTGAAAAAAGAACCGAGCCTGTTTGTCTGGAAAAACCGCAGTCAATTGCTCGTCGATGAAACCTGAAGTTGCTACTCCTGCACCTTCCTGTAATCGCAGGGTCACGAATCGATTGTCTGTCTCGGGAGTGAGCTTGAACAATACAGGCTGGATGATCGAGAAAAAGTCGTTGTAGTGGAAGTCTTTCATCACCCCGGCAACAGCATAGGATGTTGAATCCAGGTTGACGAATTGACCAACCGGATCTTCCCACCCGGCCTCGGCGACAAACGTTTCGTTAACCAGAATGCTCTCTGTGCCCGACCTTACCGTCTCATCATCCAGCAAAGTGCCTGCCGACAATTCAATGCCAAGAACGCTGGCATATCCTTTCGACACTCCGAATTCAATCGCTTCAATTTCTTTCCCATCAATGATGAGATCTACATCCTGGTCATTGTAGCCAACCGCATCGCGAGAGAGACTTATGTCCAACACACCCGGTGCTTGAAGCGCCGAAGTGTGAATGACGTTCAGTTCTGCAGGGTTGAATGCTTCAAAAAACAGAATGTGTTCGCCTTCGTACCCCCAATCACGATTGGTATGGTAGCGACCATTCAGCGTCAGCACGATTCCTGACGCAAGCGTCATGAAAGCAAGCATAAACTGAAATGTGAGGAATCCATGTGTGAGTGGTCGACGCCTGCCCAGTCGTTCACGGCCCTGGAAGATGATAGTCGGCCTGAATCCTGAAACATAAAGTGCGGGATAAGCGCCAGAAGCGAGACCGGTCACGAAAACCAGCGCAATCAAAAACACCCAGATCTCCCAACTTTCCAGCAAGCCGATTTCAAAATTGACGTCTGCAATAGCATTGAATCCCGGAAGAATGAATTGCCACGCCATCCACAATCCAAGCACCAACGACATGGCACACAATTCGACGTTTTCCGCCAAAAACTGAAACACAAGCTGCTTCCTGCTTCCGCCAACCGCTTTTCTCACTCCGATTTCTTTCAGTCGTCTACTGGCTGTGGCAATCGTGATATTCATGTAGTTGAAACATGAAAGAAGCAACAGCAGTCCTGAAATCAGGGAAAGAACAAATACCGGGGCCATCGAAATACTTCCGGAAATGGTACGGCTGACATTTTGCGAGTTGTGTGTCAGATTCTGAAGATTATCCAGCTCAAATCCGGTGACTTGCCAATCCAGATCCGGGGCATTGACGCGATCGATATAGGCTTCATTCAACTGCGATTCAACCAGGGCCTCATCCGCTGCGTTTCTCAATTGCACGAAGGTGGCTGCAGTAAACGTAGCCCAGTTTTCAGAATCGATCTCGCCCGCCAGACGAAGAGCATCATAACCCATCAATATCGAAAACTGAATATCCGCTGCCGCGGGAAACTCCTTTGTAACACCCGTTACAGTCAGCTCTGCGGGGTCTCCATCACCTATCCTGACCCGAAGGACTTTTCCCAACGGGTCTTCCATTCCAAAAAAACGTTCTGCGTTGGAATAGCTTAGAATGACCTGATCAGGATTGGTCAACGCGCTGTATGTCCCCGCTTCGAGAGGAAACGTGAACATGTCCATGAACTCGGGATCCACGAAACGAAAGGATGCCCGGATATCAGCATCTCCGTACGAGACGTTTCCTGTGGACTGAGCCAGGCGGACCACTCGTTCCGCCGCGGGAATTGACTGAACAATCTCTTTTCCGAGAGGCATGGGTGTATTCCCCCACCACATCACACCATCCTCTTCCTGCGTAACCTGATGAACGAGAAAGATTTCATCGGAGTTTTCGTGGAACGCGTCCTGATTCATCACGGTAGAGACAAACAGGTAGGTCACAAGCGCCACTGCAATGGAAACCGACAGGCCGAGGATGTTAATGGCGGAGCTGACCTTGTTCTTTTTCAGATTCCTGAACGCTACACGGAGATAATTCGCCATCATGGTCAGGAAAAAGCTGATTTCACGCATCACCTCCTTTCGATCCCGAGTCTTCATCCAGGCAACTGATCGATAGTCGGTTTCCGTCTCATGGTAGGCACCCAGTTCTTCCACCGCTGTTCGAAACGCTTCTTCTTCCTCTGCCCCGCCGGATACCAGAAAGGACACCTGATCCCTCAGGTGCTGTTCCAGTTCATCGAGATCTCTGCCTTTGAAGGATCGGCTGTATTTGTATTGGTGGCGCCAGGTAGAAAGCGCAGTTTCCAGATTGAACATCGTGTTCGTCTACTATTGGTCAGTGGTGGTGGTTACCCGATTGCGACTTCCGGTCCCCAGAGATCTCTCCATATGGCGTTTACCATCTGCCATTCGCTCTGCACTTTCGCCAGAGCCTTCTCTCCTTCGGCTGTGATGCGATAATATTTTCGATCCGGTCCCGAATCTGAACTCTTCCAGTAGCTCTCTACCCAGCCATCGTGCTCCATCTTATGAAGAAGTGGGTACAATTTGCTGTTGGACCAGGGAATCTGCCCCTCGTACAGTTGCCGCGCCCGGTAGACGAGCTGAAATCCGTATTTGGGACCATCCTTAAGCATCGAAAGGACCAGCGGCTTCATTGTGGCGCTGGCCAGTGACTTCGAGACCATGTGAAATACAGCTATAATGAATTTTGATATAGGCTATAACAAAAGACGACATAGCGATTGCAAAGTTGCGCTTCGGCTTTAATTGTGTTGAAAAGGCCTCAAGATGGGGACTTCCTGAAATGGCGAAACGCTGTCTGCTGGCCACGAATCAGTCTGCAGACGATCCTTCCTCCCGACCTTTTTTCAATACCAAGATTCCCAGGGAGGCGAAAACGACAGCGAAGATCCACGCGAACCACCGAATGGATACCACGGTAAAGAGTATTCTCTGGAGACCTTCCATATTGGCAGCGTCCTCCTGATCAAGTGCATATCCAATAAACGCCAGTACGGCCGCGGTCACCAGGAAGATCGAACTCAGCAGGATGGGTCCTGCTTTTGAATCGTTTTCATCGGGATTTGCTGGAGTAGATCCTTCGTCTTCCATTTGTCGTTTTTATCGGTAAGCTGTCGTTTTTCAAAGTAATCGCAGAATATGCGACGTCTAAGTAGCGAGCCTGTCTTTTGATTCACGACTCGTCAACTCGGCGTATATTTTTGTATCAAGATTTAACCGTTCACATGGCAAAGCTTCGCCCAGACATTCAGACTATCGCCGACGAAAATCCAGAGCTTGCGAGGCTTTTGGAATTCAAGGCCACGTTCCTGTGGTCCGACTGGAAGCTTTTTCGGGCACAGGACGCCAGGGGACTCGCCAACCAGATTCGGACTCGCACAGACTTTTCAGTGTGGGTGAGCCTCGCGATGGCCCTTTACTTCTTTGTTTTCTGGGGTACCGAGGCAATTTACCTTGTAGCTGAAGGTAGCCTCAAAATGGGCATCACTTATCTGGCAGTCTCACTGATCGCACTCATGGCAGTCGTCACCACCTATAAACGACGAGACAGAGTTACCCATCGTTTGAATGAATTGGGATATCCCACCACTCGGAAGGGAATCATTCAACGCGTTCAAGGTGCGCTTAAACACAACCAGAATTCGACCTATGCTGATAGTCAGCAAGATATTCTTGAAGTGGCAACTCAAGATCCTGACATGGCAAAATTGCTCGAGTTGAAAATGTTTTTCAAGTACAGAGACCATCAGCTGTTTCGGGAAAAAAACAAAATTGAGCTTGC
>Ga0114933_10000945_pt1 | contig 33889 bp, 32 predicted proteins | sample 4SBtaG_FD_89691 | JGI IMG/M metagenome (GOLD analysis project Ga0114933, IMG submission 89691) | Deep subsurface microbial communities from Kolumbo volcano to uncover new lineages of life (NeLLi) - 4SBTROV12_W25 metaG | ecosystem: Environmental > Aquatic > Marine > Volcanic | place: Kolumbo... | reverse complement strand
TAAGGATTTTGAGAATCGAATTCGAGCGGACCTCAAACGTGACGGCAATTTGTATGGCCTCGAATCAGCTGAGCTGTTTAAAGCAATTTTGGATCTTTGAGGGATCGATCATGCCAGATTGCTGGGTTAGAGACACGAAAAGTGAGCCGGGGGTCACCCGACTCACTTACGTTTAAATATCAGTTGAGGCTGAGCCTCAACCGTTCATTCGATCCTTCAGAGCTTTCGCAGCCGTAAACTTCATGCTGGTGCTCGCTGCTATGTGAATTTGTGCGCCCGTCTGGGGGTTTCGTCCCATTCGCGCAGCACGGTCCGAACGTGAGAATTTACCCACGCCGGGCCAAGCAACGGCATCGCCAGCTTTGGCAGCACTTTCCACGCATCCGAAGAACGCTTCAATTACCGCCTCAGCATCCGCTTTGGTGCAGCCAGCACTGCCAGCTACTGCGGAAAGCACGTCGGATTTGGACATATTGGCCATGTGAGTCTCCTCATCGCCGAACATCCGCGCGCCAGACGCGAATGTCATCGGTGTTATTTGACCCTTCTTAGGGCGTCAGGTCAAGTATTTCCGGGCTTTTAAGGCTTTATGATCGCAATATGTCGTTTGGTGGGTCTCATCGCTATTTTCGGTTGCTCTCCGTATTTCAATCTCACAGCCGTTCCGCATCGGGAGGCTAGGTGTCAGGATTAGAACTCTGTTTAGTGGGGGTGGCAGCTCTCATAGGTTCAGCAATTACGGCGGTCGCAGGCTTGGGCGGCGGCATTTTGCTGTTGTCTGTTCTACTTCAGTTCCTGAATCCCCTTGAGGCGATTCCGATCCACGCAGTAATTCAGCTTGCTTCGAATTCTTCTCGGGCCGTCATTTTGCGCAAGGACGTCGATTGGGCGGTTGTTTGGCGCTTCGCTCTTCTTTTGCTACCGGCAGGTGTGGCTGGGCTTCTCGTCGCCGGGGTCTTTCCTGTCAATATCGGCAGAATTCTTATAGCTGTGTTTGCGTTGGCGCTTGTTTGGTGGCCTCAAGGTCTGGGCAAGATCGCATCGCTGCTCGGTAGTGGTCGTCGAACTTTCATCCCTCTTGGGGCGATCGCCGGGTTTCTCAACATTCCGTTTGGCGTGACTGGCCCAGCTATTGCGCCTGTATTCAGAGCAGAACTACCTCTTAGGACTGCCATGGTGGCCACTTTCGCCATGGCTCAAACGTCTGGACATCTGGCGAAAGTCATCCTCTTTACGGGGGACGGATTCGCGTATCTTGACCAATTAGCTTTGCTAGCTATCGGAATCGGTTCGGTGATTGTTGGCACCTGGCTCGGTACTCGGGTCCTCAAAAGGCTCAGCGAGGTCCTCTTCGGGCACTTTTTTCGTTTTGCGCTGACCGCTATTTCCTTACGTGTCATTGTTTCCGCAGTTATTTCCTAACTGCTTGGCTGTGAGGACTCCCGAAATAGGGGGGCAAACTGGATCTGAGCACCTATGAGATCTGCTGGTAAATCGTTTTCTGTGTATACGTGTAAATGGGTGTAGACGTCGACTTCGGTTCCCATTAGGTCAATCCAGGCGAGTACAGCGTCACCCCAGCGCTCATCAAGGAGTGCCTGCTTGACTTCTTCAGTTTCAGCGGCACTCAGAACATCAGCTGGGGTACGTGCAACCAACTCGGTTGCGAGGACCCGATGGAGCACATCTACATCGTCTGCTAGGAACACTTGAGGAGGTTCTGATCTCACAACGGCGTAAGCGACTCCAGGCATTAGCTCATACCAGAAGTAATTTCTTTAGCTTTCCAAAAGCCGGGGAGTGGTTCGCTCATTCCACCGTTGGCATAGCGGATCAGACGTTCCACTGCTTCTTCGTCAAACATCGGTATCGCGTCGAAAACTGTGTAAGGACCCACTGCTCTAAGGGCTTTGTCTCCTTCGCTGCCAGGTCGAGGTAAGTGGGCAGTGAGAACCAAGATTCTTGCTGCAGCATCATGGGCCTTTAGTACCGATGCTCTTCCCAAGGTTTTCCAGATTGTGTCGATACGCAGCAAACCGGGTCGCACCGTCGTAAAGGCCCCAGAAACGTCTATCCACCATTCGTTGCCACCAGCGTCCTCGACTTTGAAGTTGTATTGAACCCCGGCCCGAGGAACCTTTGCGTCTTTTTGTAGCAAGGTGAAGCCACTTCTCTCCAAGAGATCGATTGCTATGTCTTGGGCTTTCTTTCCTTCTTGAGTTGCTCGACGCTGGGAATCCTCAGCCGCTATTTCCTCATCGGTTACCTCGGCTAGTGCCTCAGCAATCTCAGGCAACGGTGGCTGTTCGCCGGGCTGCTGCCGATGCGCCCAAACCCTCGCAAGCGCTACGTTGATCCGTTCACGGGCAACATCTACGTACTCCGGGTCTAGGTCATATCCAACCCCACGACGGTCTGTCAGAGCAGCAGCCACGAGTGTTGATCCCGAACCCATAAACGGATCTAGAACAGCGTCTCCTTCGAAGGTGTACAGGTCAATCAGGCGGCGTGGTAGTTCCACTGGAAACGGCGCCGGATGTCGCACCCGTCGGGCGCTCTCAGCGTGCATATCCCAAACATCAAGCGTTGCTTCCATAAATTCGTCCGTCGGCAGCGTGCTCTTATGTGGAAGGCCTAGTTCGGCTCTTGTCGCTGTTGACTTCGCTCTATCAAAGCGACCTTTACTGGCAACGATTATCCGCTCGGTTGTATCTCGCAACGCCGGGTTCGCGGCACTTCTAAACGAACCCCAGGCACAGGAACCGCTACTGCCACGACTCTTCTGCCAAATAATTTCGCCGCGGAGAAGTAGCCCTAAATCTTCGAGGATCCGAATTACGTCTGCGGAGAGGCTGCGATACGGCTTGCGGCCGAGATTGGCAACGTTGACTGCTATCCGTCCACCGGGTTCCAAAACTCGGACGCATTCAGCGAATACTGAATCAAGCATGGTGAGATATTCAAAATATGTAGTAGGTACTCGTTCATCAGCATCGGCGGCAATTGAGTCCTCGTACTCCTTGCCTACGAAGTACGGCGGCGAAGTCACAACTAAAGCGACACTCGAGTCAGGAAGGTGATGCATATCTCGTGAGTCACCTTCTAAGCACCCGTCTCCTAGATCAGGGAGAGCGTTAACCGTTTCATCGCTAGACAGAACCGGTGGATTGAAACGGGCATAAAACGCTGACGAATCATGTCCTTCGCGTCGAGAAACTCCGAATGACGAAGTTGAAGTGCGTTGTCGATTCTCTGTCACCTCAGCTCCTCCCGAGTTTCATAAATCGTCGGTGAGAGTTACCTCACCTTAAGCCTTGTCGGCGAGTGTACGGGCATGATGGGACACTCAGAACTATCCAGCAATCCAGATAGGGCATAGAAAGCTCTCGGGTACTCAACTGCTCGATATTGCCTACATTCACCCAACCAAGCCTAGAAGACCCAGATACGGTGACAAGGTGCGCTTAGTTACATGGAATTTGTGGTGGCGGTTTGGAGACTGGGAACCTCGACAGTTGGCTATTGCACGCACGTTAGAGGGCCTCAACGCTGACATCATCTGCGCGCAGGAGGTCTGGAGTTCTGAAGACGGGCCAGATCAAGCAGCCGAACTCGCTGAAATACTTGGAATGCATTACGTCAGAACACCTGAACGTTGGTGGAAGGGTCATTCCTTCGGCAACGCAATCTTGAGTAGATACCCCGTCATCGCAACCGAGTCCGTTCAGCTACCACCTACCGATGGTCCCGGATCGCGGTGGGCCCTATCGGCTCTTCTGGATCGGCATGGAACTCACATACCCGTTATCTGCACACACTTGGATTACCGATTTGACCAAAGCCAACGACGGCAGGAGCAAGTCAAAACAATTTTTGAGTTGGTCGCCTCCAAACATGATCCTGAAGGCCACCCTGTCCTACTAGCTGGTGATTTCAATGCGACCCCAAACTCTGATGAGATTCGAATGATCACGGGGGAAGCGCCTACTCCTGTTGAAGGCTTGGCGATGACGGACGCTTGGCCTCAATGTAACGACACTCCTGGATGGACATGGGACAAGAGAAACCCCTACCTGGCCGAGGCGACCTGGCCTCAACGCAGACTTGACTATGTCTTTGTGTCGTGGCCTCGGCCCGCTCCATTGGGCAACATCGAATCTGCACATCTCGCGGGAGTTGAAGCTGTTGACGGAGTGACGGCCTCTGATCACTGGGCGGTCGTAGTGGACCTGGTTGATGAGTCGGGTCGCTAATTCAGCTTTTCGGCCGTTCCCATTTGGTTCCGTCATAGGCTCGCACCACCTTTGCTGGGACTCCCGCTATAACTGAATGTGAAGGAAACGTTCCCCTGACTACAGAGTTTGCGGCAACGACGCAATGTTTCCCAATGCGAGCTCCCGGTAGGACAACAGCTCCAGATCCGATCCAACTTCCATCGCCTATCACTACGGGATCGTCTTGCGGATCTTGAATTCCGATCGGCGTATCTGGATCTTCGTAGCCATGATTTTGGTCAGTTATGTAAACGTTCATTCCCGTAAAAACATCGTCGCCTATATCAATGCGATAGTGACCAACGATCGCACTTCCACGACCTATCAAACATCTATCTCCAATAATCACGACTGGGTCAGTCATCATCTCTTGGTTGGGCACCATTCCAGCCGACAAGGTCACATCAGCGGCAATCATCGTGTCTTCACCAATGCTTATCCAACGTTCTCCGTACATGTTTCCTGTGGGCCAGTTAATTATCGATCCGCGCCCGAAGTGCTTATAGAAGCGAGCGGCATGATCGTTGGGGCCAATCGACGCTGTCCGATTAAGCATCTTGGAGACACCACGGATCGTTCTACCAACAGCTGACCGGCATCGGGAACGAAGTCTGAGCATGGGCACCCTAGTCCGCACTCAGGGCTTCTCGTAGCGACTCAGGAGTCGTGTAGCAGCAGTGGAAGCAAGATCCTCGAAGGGTCCTTTACCCACAACACGTGCGTCCGGCCCAAGTCGTAGCATTAGCCGTTCAAGGAATATGGTGCTCGAAACCGGTATCTCGACCACCAATTTCTCTTCGTCCTCCATGACTGACGCTTCCAAGGGCTCAATCATCCATCGGGAACTGTTTGGCATTTCGATCGTGACCACGGGGGCTTCCTCTTCTCCGGTGAATGCTTCGTTCCCGGGATCCGACCGAGTATGCGTCTCCCCGGCCAATTCGAGAGCTTCGATACGGTCGACACGGAAAGTTCGGTGATCGTCTCGAAGTCGACAATGAGCCCGCAAATACCAGTCGCCAGACACGTTGACTGTTTCATAGGGTTCGACTGTTCGGACCGAAACCTCGTCTGCCCACCTGGCGTAGTACTCGATTTGGATACATTCACGATCCCTTGTGGCCTGTTCAACGACCTTGAGGAATTCCGGATCTGGAATATCTATAGCGACGGACGATCCGACGCCCAATGCGCGCTCAAGTTTCGACACGCCTGTCTTGAGGGCTTCAACGTTAGTGCCGGGTAATCCAAGAGCAGCATTCGCTACTGCTAGAAGACCGAGAGCTTCACTGCGGTCAAGTTTGCGGGGGCGCCCAAATAACGGGTTGATGTCGAAAAAGATCTCTCCGTCATCGTCAACGACGACACCTAGATTATGGAATTCTTCATTTACCGCTACTTCTATTCCCTGCAGGGGGTACAGCTCACTGTAGGCATCATCTACATCAAGCCCGAAGTGGTCAGCTACCTCTGAGACGCTTACCGGCTGATGCTCATGAGCCCAGAGCATCATCGCTAACTGCAACGCTAAACGAGCATCATTCGTCCGCCGTTTTCTCACTTTGAACTCGCTAGTGCCTTCAACCATGTGACCACGTCATTGACCATTTCTGGGGGGTTAAGAACTACAGCATGGTCTCCCATGCCGAAAAGCCATGACCGGAAAGCCCCGGGGCTACGAACGTCAACTTCAATTACCACTGACCCATCTGTTCGTCGTTCAATTACTCCCCCACGATCACGCTCGACCTGTCTAGCCAGCAGCGAGTCAATTAGTACTTGCGCAACGAGACCACTCTCTGGTCCATGCAGCAATGGGTCCTCTGCCATCGCCTCCGCAGGGTCGAGCATTTCGTGATTTGGGGCCGACCCGGCTACGCCGACCGTAACCGAGCTTTGAAAACGTTCTACCTTAAAGTTTTTGGCAGTTCCGTCCTCATGAGCGTGGAGATACCATCCTCCTTGCCTCCAAAACACCAAAACCGGTTCGACTTCGCGGGGCTGCCCTCCATATACGAAACTGACAACGCAGTTCCGGTCAACGGCGTCGTGTAGAGCTACGAGTTCGTCAGGTGCACTCAACTGTGCTCTCAGGGGAGGCGCTGTCGGTAGAGTCCCAGCTCCCAGTTTCGCTAACGCGTCTATCTCCCAAGCTGCATCAAATTGAACCATCGACGCTGCCATCTCAATCGCCAAACTCTCACTATCGGTGAGGTCAAGGTTTAGGAAGACGTCGGCATCTCTGATCGCATATCGAGTGCCTCCAGCTGCCTCATCGTTGCCACCAATATTTTCGGTATGTATCGAGATCCCACATTCGCGCAGATCTTTCTTATCGCGTTCAAAGGTCTTCTTAGAACTCGAATCGTCGTCCGTATACAAATCTGTATCGCGGACAATCTCTGTCCAACTCACAGGAGCCGGGCAGGCTCGCAGATACATGAGCAGCTTCCATATGCGTTCGTTCTTATCCACTCCCCATGACTCTAGATTCCAGGTAGATGAGATTGTTCGATCTTTGAAAGCCCTAACCTGCTGTTGTGGATGACGCTCCAATTTCTCCAGATCAACTGAGTGTTTCCAACGATGATCTGGGACCCCTGCACCGGCGCGACGCCATGAGGCGTCTAGAGGCGGAACACCTAGATGTTTTGGTTATTGGAGGTGGTGTGACTGGGGTCGGGTGTGCCCTCGACGCCGCCTCTCGTGGGTTGACTGTTGCCGTCGTTGAGCAACGGGATTTGGCTTCCGGAACTTCTAGTCGTTCGAGCAAGTTGATTCATGGTGGATTGCGCTACTTACAGCGCTTCGAGTTTGGTCTTGTCAGGGAAGCCCTGTCAGAGAGAAACCTCTTAATTACCCGAATAGCTCCTCATTTGATCAATCGACTTGACTTCCTGTACCCGTTGCGGAACCTCGGAGAACGCTTCTATGCGGGCATAGGAATCGCTCTTTACGACTTGATGGCTGTTCGTGGGGGAAGTTCTCTCCCCCGCCACAGACATTTGAGTCGCAAACAGGTCCAAAACAAAGCACCTGGGTTAGCGCATGATGCTCATAAGGGGGCCATCGTGTACTCCGATGCTTATGTGGATGATGCTCGGTACGTGATTTCAGTCGCGCGCACCGCTGCGCAGTTTGGTGCATCGATCCTTACCTCAACCAAAGTCACGGGGCTCATTAGCTCTGAAGGTCGAGTCTGCGGCGCTTTAATCAAATGTCTCGAAACCGGCCGGGAACTGAAGGTCTCGTGCGGGACCGTGGTCAACGCCACTGGCGTGTGGAGCGATGACATCGAGAATTTTGTTGGCCAGGACAGCTCAAGAGTTAGAGCCTCCAAAGGAATCCACCTAGTAATTCCGCGTGACCGAATAAATCTCGAAACAGGTTTAATTCTTCGTACTTCGGAAAGCGTTCTCTTCGTTATTCCGTCGGGTACGCATTGGGTAGTCGGAACAACCGATACCGATTGGCAGCTTGACCGTGCACATCCTGCAGCGAGCAAGAGAGATATAGATTACTTACTTGCAACGTTGAATCGAGTAGTTGAAAATCCGATAACAATCCAGGATGTCGTGGGCGTCTACGCGGGTCTTCGCCCCCTACTAAAGGGTGATGCTGCTGCAACAAGCAAACTCAGCCGTGAACACGTAGTGACAACTTCCACAGCGGGCCTAGTCTCAATATCAGGTGGAAAGTACACCACATATCGAGTTATGGCACTTGACACTATTGACGCGGTAGGCAGTGATCAGGGGCGTGACCTCTCGAGCTCTCAGACAGCTGAGCTACCACTCATCGGGGCCGAGAAGTACGAACAAGTACACGCCCGCGCCAAGGAGATTGCGCTGAAATCAGGAGTGCCCGTCACCAGTGTCAATCATTTAATTTCCCGTCATGGTGACCGGGTCAATGAAGTGCTCGATCTGATCGCCGCCGATACATTGCTCGGAGGACTGATCGACCCGAACCTGCCTTATCTCCGGGCCGAAGTTATTCACGCCGTCCGATTCGAAGCTGCCTTACATTTAGAAGACGTACTGACGAGACGCACCCGGCTCTCAGTCGAAACTTGGGATCGAGGCACCGATTCAGCCCTAGAAGTTGCTCAGTTAATGGCCCGGGAATTGGGGTGGGATGAATCTCAGATTCACAGGGAAGTCGAGCATTACGTCAAGCGCGTTGAATCAGAAAGATCGAGCAACAACCAACTTGATGATGAAGGTGCCGATGCTTCACGGATCGCCGTTGGCGATGTGCGCGAAAGTTTTGCTTAAGTTTCGATCTGTCCCATCAAACGATGCTTCTGTACTTTTCCCAGAGCATTTCTCGGCAATCTTTCCAGCGTGTACGTCCTCCGAGGACGCTTGTAATGCGCTAATCGCTCACCAACGAAAATCTTGATTTCTTCGTCTTCTATTTCTCGCTCCGCCACAACAAAAGCTACGACCACTTCTCCCCATTCCTCATCAGGAACACCGACTACAGCACATTCTTGGATCGGTTCGTACTCCGAAATTACTTCTTCGACTTCCCTTGGGTAGACGTTGAATCCGCCGGAAATAATGAGTTCTTTTGCCCGACCAACAATGGACAGGTAGCCCTCTGGGTCTATTGCACCAAGGTCACCAGTGCGGAACCAGCCATCAACGAATGCCTCAGTATTTTCCTCAGGGCGTTCCCAATATCCTGAAAACACATTGGGTCCTTTGACTTGGATTTCTGCCGGGTCACCTTCAAGTCGCACCTGTACTCCCGGCAACGGGAACCCCACTGAACCTGGTCGTCGCTCTCCTTCATACGGATTAGAAACCAGCATCGCTGTTTCAGTCATGCCATATCGTTCCAAAACATGTTGGCCAGTCACTCGATGGATGCTTTGATGAAGTTCGGCCGGCAGAGGTGCTGAACCTGATACGCACAACCGAAGTTGCTCGAGTTCAGTGGCTTTCGGAGATTCAAGCAACCTGCTGTACATAGTCGGAACTCCGAAGAACATGGTTGCATCGAATTTTGTTATCGAATCCACTACTTCGTCCACATTGAACTCCGACAGTAAAACCACTTTGGCCCCAACCGCTAGCGATCCATGCAAGCCAACTCCTAGACCATGCATATGAAACAGCGGCAACGCGAGAATCAGGATGTCGTCTGGAGTCCAACGCCACGCTATCTCTAGGCCTCGCACAGACGCCAGGAGATTGCCGTGCGATAGCACAGCGCCCTTGGGTCGACCTGTTGTGCCCGACGTGTAACCAATCAAAGCGGGACTATTGGTCTCCGTGCGATCCAAGCTGACGCTTGTCCCTGCCTCTAACTCGACCGATGGCGATGTCACTACGACACTTGGGTCAGCTGAATGAATCCACTCGCTCCATTCCGGATGTTCGATGATTGCAACCTTGGGTCTGGCATCAGATACCACGTGTCCGACTTCCTCAGCGCGGTAGGCGCCATTAGTGGGCACAACTACGGCACCAAGCCTAAGAATCGCTACATGAGCTACAACGAGCTCTACAGAACTACTGGCGCTGAGGAGCACACGGTCACCGGGTCCTACTCCAGTGTGTCCAAGCCTTTGTGCAACAACCTCTGAACGGTCTAAGAGCTCTTGTCCATGCACCCAACCTGATTCAGGGTCGTGGATGACAGCTCGTTGTGGTTGTTCACGCCATTGGCTGACCCAGACAGAGGGGAGTGTCTCCCCGGCCAAGAGTTCGACTTCGGAATGTTCTGACCCTTTGGGAAAGTGTCGATGCCATGCATTCATATTCGCGAACTTCTCTACGTAGCTAGAGAACCGACCCTACCGTGTTCTCCGAGGTGGTGACCCCGACTCAGTTTTCAACCCAGTAGAGAAAACGTCGGATCGAAGAACGTTTGGCATCCCCAACGGGATTTGAACCCGTGCCGCCACCTTGAGAGGGTGGTGTCCTAGGCCGCTAGACGATGGGGACCAGGTCGGGGACCTAGACCCCCGGGCGAAGGGCCAGCATATCGATCTGCGCCTTTGGCGACACAAGCCGAGAGTTCGTTCACTTACGCAGTCGGTCTTTTCTGCCGATGCCGGCAAGACCGGTAGGGAACAAGAACGTCAACACAATCAAGCCGAGACCGAAGACAAACGCCGATTCGTCCAACAGGTCAAAAAACTCGCCTATAGGGCCTAACCCATCGAAGCCTGCGACAGCATCACCAGCTTTTGCCACGACCGTGCGAGCGACAACCCCCAACACAGAACCCCAAATCGTTCCCAAACCACCTACGACAGCTGACGCGTAAATAACAAGTGACTCTTGTGCAGGAAACTTGTCTTGTGAAACGAACGGCACCAAGACAACTTGAAGGGCGCCGCATAGTCCCGCCAAGCCTGCACTTATGGCAAAAGTTGTGACGCGAGCAGAAACGAGGTCGATCCCATAGACAGCGGCCGCGGTGTCATTGTCTCTCAGCGCTCTCATGGAGCGCCCAAAGCGGCTATTGACGACGTTCCAGGTGGCCCATAAGGCCAGCACCACGATAAGCACACAAAACACGTACCTGTAGACCGATGAAGCCATCCGGCCGTCTCCGGGCCACCAGCCTGGAGCGTCAAATCGAGCCTCAATTGAACGTCCGCTGACTCCACCGGTAATCGAAGGGAATCTTTTGCTCAATGGTCGGAACACAATTGCCAACCCAAGGGTGACTAACGCCAGGTGGATTCCTTTGATCCTCAATGCAGGAATACCTACAAAAGCTCCAGCAATACCTGCAGTGGCCGCCCCCAAAGTAATAGCTAGGAGCCACGGCATCGAAAGGTCATCAACGTAATAACCTGTCGCGAACGCCCCGACACCGACGAAAACTCCGTGTCCCAGACTGATCATGCCTCCATAGCCTGTAGCGACATTGACCCCAAGTACGGCTAGAACGCTCACAATTATTTGGCTGGCCTGTCTCAGGCTGGTGGTCGTCGTGAGGAATGGGATGACGGCCAGAGCCACGCAGAGTACAGCTATGCCGAAAGCGCTCATTCGGCTGACACGTCGCTCCGCGGAAATCATCAGACTCGCTCTATCCGTTTCGTTCCGTATAGGCCTGCTGGGCGTATCAACAAAATAACTACCATCGCTAAGAGAGCTGGAAGCACGCTTAACTCAAAACCGATAAACGGCACATATGCCGGTATAAGTGTCTGGCTCAAACCAATGATAAGACCGCCGACCAAGGCACCTTTAGGCGAGTCCAGCCCTCCGAGGGTCGCCGCGGCAAAGGCATACACCAGAACTCTCAGCATCATGCTTGGTTCAAGTAAAACCGAGTTGGCGCTGAGGCATGCGGCTAACGCACCAAACCCTGATGCGAGTGCCCATCCGTACATCAACGTCGGGCCGACTCGGATACCTACGAGTTCGGCGTTGGAGGGACTAATCGATACTGCTCTGAATGCTAAACCAGCCTTGGTGTGGCGCAGCAGCAACACGAGTAGAACGAGGACCGACAAAAGTATCGCCCACACCCCAACGGTGGAGTAGCGAAGGCGCGCTCCGAGGATTGTGAAATGTTGGCCGGCGCCGGTTGGAAATATCGCGGGAAAGAATCTTGGACCGGTTCCCCACCACTGCGCCATAAGAGAGTTAACGGCCAGTAATAAACCAATAGTTATGTTGACCAACGCTAAGTCCGAAGCGCCACCCAGCGGTCTGATGAGCGCACGTTCGGTGGCGGCACCTGCCGCCATCCCGCATATCACGGCTCCAATAATGGCCAGAGGGATCGTGAAGGGAACTCCCGGAATAATACCGGCGAGGCCTCCACCGGTTAATCGAGGTTGAGGACCGGCTAAGAGAACGAACGCTATGTAGGCGCTGAAGGTGGCCATTTCGCCTTGCGCAAAATTCAGCAAGCCGGTTGACCGAAATATGATGACGAGGGCTAAAGCTAGGGACGAGTAGATCGCGCTGTTGAACAGCGCATCAAAGATTCGTTGGAGCAGGAGAACATAATCCATAACAAAAGACAGAGTGACCGTAGCAAGAACTTGCTACTGAAGTCGCGTTTCGGGGGTGGCTTGCACCACCCCCGAAACAACTACTACCGGTTTATCTTGCCTAGTAGGTCAAAACAAACCTTTGAACTGCATACACAACTACGAACAGTGTGCCTAGGCCACCCAGTAGGCGAGCCATACTGGCTGTGCCTTTGACTGAGTCGGGCCGATTTCCCGCCGCGTGCGCTTTCAATTCATTCGCTCCGACAAGCATTGCTACTGGAGCTAGCAAAATAGTCATTCGCAATCCGAAAGCGAGTACCCCGACAATAAGACTGTCAATAGCCATAAGTAGCCAACCCACTGCCAGTAGTACGGCTGGGATGACCGCCATCTTTACTGCAGTATCCGCTCTCTTTGATTCCATTCCGGGATCAAAGCTCGATAGTGGCTGGATCGGATCTCCCCCTGGGGTCAGAGGGACGACCTTAATTAGTTTGTCCGAGACCATTCTCGCGAGGGAGACAATTCCACCTGGTGCGAAGAATGTGAAAAGAATAAGGATCAAACCGAAGATAGCTTTAGCTAGTGGACCATCACCGTTCAGTGTGTATAGACCGAGCGGTACCGAAATTCTCTTCGTGAGGTCATTGACCCACACCACAAAGAGACCTCCAACTAACCCACCTTGGAGAGTTCCCACTCCACCAAGTACGAGACCAATAATGAGGTCAATGGCGAGGAGGAATGTGAAGTCTTGGCCGGCGACGAAGCCCTTATCTAGGCACCACATCAGGCCAGCCAGTGATCCGAGCGAAGCGCTAATCGCGAAGTTCATCGTTTTAGCTACCGGGAGGTTGACACCATAGACAGCTGCGCCAGCTTCGTTGTCACGAATCGCTAACACCGCTCGACCGGGCCGACTTCGCAGGTAGTTGGTGATTAGCAACATCGTGATGCCCAACATCAAAATGATGACCCAGTACCGGTAGGCCGAACCACCGCGGGCGCCGTCAACGCCTGGCAACCATTCCAGATAGCTAGGGGCTATGACCTCTTCAGATACTCCCTTGCCGTTAGGACCACCTGTTCGCTTAGCAATACCAAGCTCATCGATGTTCACCAACGTTGGGAAGACTGCTGCTTGGGCAATCGTCACCAGCGCTAGATATAAACCTTTCACTCGTAGAGCGGGAAGGCCGATGACCACTCCCATGATGAAGCCGACTAGCAGCACTACAGGTAAAACTTGCCAATAGTCCCAGTTTTCGTCTTGGACCATGGAGGCTGTGACGAACGCTCCGATACCCATGAAAGCTGAGTGTCCGAGGGCCAACATTCCGTTGAAACCGACGACCAGGTTGACCGCCAAAATGGCGACACTCATGATCAAGGCTCGGTTCATTTTTCCGATTTCGAATGGCTCTAGGACCAGTGGCGTAAGCAGCAGGAAGCCCGCTAGGTAGAGCCACTGAACGTATTTCCATCTTTTGTGTTCTGTGCTGTCTTTTGCAACGACAACCAGTGGTGCACTCATTTTGAAACTCCTCTTGTTGTTGTTGGGTTAGACGCGTTCGACCCGTCGGGTACCGAATAGGCCCGATGGTCGGAACAGTAGGACGATAAGGATGATGAGGAAGGCCGCAGCCAGCTGCAGGATCGACATGTAAAGCTGGCCGAAGACCACTACGCCACCCCATGTAACGAGAACGGCTTGGATTAGGCCAACAATGATTCCACCAAGAACTGCTCCGCCAAGGCTGTCAAGCCCACCTAAGGCGGCTCCAGCGAGGGCATAAATCAGGATGGTCGCCATCATGTTGGGGTTCACACCACCAAGTTGCGGCGCAACCAGCACAGCTCCGAGGGTTCCGAAAGCGGAAGCAATAGCCCACCCGAATCCCAAAGTGCGTCCTGTGTGAACACCAACAAGCCGAGCTGATTCGACATTTGAGGAAACAGCACGGAATGCCAGTCCAGCTTTGGTTCTGTTGAGTATCAAGCCAAGCGCAAATAGTGCAATTGCGAGGGTTACCCAGATACCAATGGACTGGTATTTCAGCCTGCTGCCGAATACCTCAATAAATCGGTCTCCTCCAACGCTTGGAACCCAACTTGGGAATTTCCCGAATGGGTTGCTGAGAATACGAACCTGGTAGTTCCATATGTCACCAGCGACGGCGTTAATGATGAGAAACAGTCCGAGTGTGATCAACACAACCGGCAGGTGATCTGCAGGGTCAAAGGGCCGGGTGAGAGATCGTTCAATCAATACACCGAGCCCTGCGCTGATCATCATGGCTAACACCATTGAAAGCCAGAGCCATAGTCCCTGTTCCATGTGCAGTACGTAAACCAAGAAGGCTCCGAGCATGGCTAATTCGCCGGTGGCGAAGTTAATCAGGGTCGTTGCCTTGAAGATAAGTACGAGCGCTAATGCGACGGTGCCGTAAATGGCGCCGAGGCTTAGGCCGTTAAAGATGAAGTCCGGGAGGATATCAAAGTTCCATGTCATTGCTTCTTGCCCTCCTTAAGCACCTAAGTACGCTTCCTGCACTGCAGGATCGTTCTTAAGTTCGTCAGCGGTTCCGTGCAACGTGATCTCACCAGACTCAATCACATACCCGTAATCGGCCATGTCGAGAGCGAGATTCGCGTTTTGTTCCACCACAAGCATCGTGAGGCCTGTCTCTTTATTCAGAGTTGTGAAACGTTCAAATAAGTCTTCGATAATGAGCGGTGCTAGGCCCAATGAGGGCTCATCTAGCAGAAGGAGCCGAGGTCGACACATAAGTGCCCGAGCCACAGCAAGCATCTGTTGTTCACCGCCGGAAAGCGATCCAGCGAGCTGGTCACGCCGTTCCGAAAGACGAGGGAAGATCTCAAACCAACGATCTAGGTCGTCTTTCACCTCATTATCTTTTCTTGTATATGCCCCAACCATCAAGTTGTCCATTGTGGACAACTCGGGGAAGGTGCCTCGCCCTTGAGGCACGTGAGCCACTCCCTTGCGAACAATTTCAGCTGTTCCCGTTCGAGTGATGTCTTCATCTCCCAGAGTGACCATGCCGCTAGTGGTGCACATATTGCATATCGCTCTAAGAGTGGTGGTCTTTCCTGCGCCGTTCGCCCCAAGGATCACAGATACGCCCTTAGCCTCTACCTCGAAGTCCAATCCTCGAAGGACTTCGACAGCGCCGTAGGAAGCGTGCAGATTTTCGACCTTTAAGCCAACCTCGTCAAAAACGTCATCAACCATTATGAGCTCCCTAGGTAGGCCTCGATGACCTCCGGGTCGTTGCGAACGACATCCGGGTCACCGTCGGCGATTTTCCGACCAAAGTTAAGTACGACAAGCTTTTCGCTTATGCCTAGAACCATGCGCATATGGTGCTCAACCAACAGAATCGTCAGATTATGACGATCTCGTAGATCCCTGATGTCCTGGGCTAGTGAGTCCACTTCAGCGTGAGTAAGCCCTGAGGCTGGCTCATCAAGCATGATCAGCCGGGGGTTCGCTATGAGGGCCCGGGCGAGTTCGATTCGCTTCAAGGTACCGAACGGCAGACCAGCAGCCGGATTGTACGCCACGTCTTCAAGACCTAGCTCTTCCAGGGCAGCCCATGCACGGTTACGAAGGTCTTCTTCTTCGGTTCGCATTGATGGAAGCCGGAGGGCAGAACTCATGACGTTCGCTTTGGTGTTGGTGTGGTCACCCACCATCACGTTTTCGATCACGGTCATTCCCGGCCATAACGCCAAGTTCTGGAATGTTCGGTAGACGCCCACACGACTAATTTCGTGAGCAGACATCGCCAACAGATCGTCACCGTCAAAGGTTACTGATCCGGTCGTCGGGTCGTAGATCCGACTCACCACGTTGAACAACGTGGTCTTTCCTGCACCGTTCGGTCCTATTAGCCCGAGGATTTGTCCTTCGTCCATGTCGAACGACAAGTCATCGAGCGCAACAATTCCGCCGAATCGGACAGTTATGTCTGAGACTTCGAGCAACGCCACGCGTTGCACCCCCTCTCTCCTTGAACGCACAGGCTCATTGCCCAGCGAATGCGAAAGTTACCAGCCTGAACCGGTCACGCAAGTTTCGTTTGCCTACTTCTACTATTTCAGTTCTGCTTTCTTAGTCCAAATGCGGACCAAAAGCGTTGATGACGCCGATCTATTTTAAGGATTTCTTTACCAAAAATGGAAATTGACAAGTTTTTTGTTCGGGGAGGAGGACTCGAACCCCCAACGACTGGACCAGAACCAGATGTGTTGCCAATTACACCATCCCCGATCGGATGTGTTCAGTAGAGCAGAACGGTCAGGGTATCGCGACCCATTTGGGCCAACAAACAACGACCTCGTACGAGCACCCAGAGTTTGCCCTATGCCGCGCCAAGCTTCGTATGGGCTGCTTCAAGTCGTTCTAGAACCATTTCACGTCCCAATGCATGCATCGATTCGAACAACGGTGGGCCGACAAGTCGACCGGTCACCGCCACCCGGATTGGTGCTTGAGCTTTCCCTAGCTTCATGTCATGTGATTCGCCGATGGCACGCAAGGTTTCATGCAAGACATCCACATCCCAATCCAAAGTCGCAAACGCTGTTTTCGCGGATTCGAGAATCAACGGCGCTTCATCTGTCGTCATGACCTTCTCCCAAGCACTCTGATCAATTTCGGGTGTTTCAAGAAAGAAGAAATCCAACTGCGGTGGCCCTTCGGACAACACGCGAGTCCGTTCCTGCACCAAGGGAGCCACTTTAGACAAGCGGTTGTGATCAACCGAGGAACTCCATATTTCGTTTTTCAGCCAAGGCGTCAAAGCTTCCGAGAATTCTTCTTGTGTCATCGCACGGATGTAGTCGCCGTTAATCGATTCCAACTTCTTGACATCAAACATTGCCGGAGACGGGTTGACGTCTGACAACTGGAATAGCGCAGCGATTTCTTCAACTGGGCGCACTTCAATGTCGTCTGGTGGTCCCCAGCCAAGTAAGGCCAAGTAATTAATCATTGCGGCCGCTAGGACACCTCGCTCTCGGTAACTCTCAAGGGCAACGTCGTCTCGTCGTTTCGACAGCTTCTTCCGTTGTTCGTTCACGATTAGCGGCAAGTGAGCAAACTCGGGCATGTCCGTGGCGCCAAGAGCTTCTCGCAGCATTATGACCTTCGGGGTCACGTTGACAAGATCCTCACCTCTGACGACATGAGTTATCCCTAGATCAAAGTCATCAACCGCATTCGCGGTGAAGAAGGTAGCGGTACCGTCCGCCCTTCTCACGACGAAGTCTTCAATGTGTTGGTTTTCAAAAATGACAGTTCCTCGAACAGTGTCATTCCAAGATGTGGTGCCTTCAGATGGGACGCGGAAGCGGACCGCCCCGTCATCGACATAGGTCAGCCCGTCCGATATCCATCCTTCAACCGCGTCGTTATATAAGTCGGCCCGTTCGCTCTGCCTGACCGGTTCACCATCAAAGCCAATCTCAAGCCATTCGAGAGACCGGTAGATATTGTCAATTAGTTCTGGTCGGGTGAGTTCAGCGTTGGTGTCTTCGATCCGAAGAATCAGCTGGCCTCCTGTGCTTTGGGCTACAAGCCAATTGAACAGTGCCGTGCGCGCTGAGCCGAGATGAAGGGACCCAGTAGGGGCCGGAGCGAAACGAAGACGCGTGGTACTCACATGCTTGAGGGTACGAGAGTATTTGGCTCGTTCAGACTTCCCTACCGAAGATCTCTAAGAGTTGGGTTTGCTTATCTGCACCGGGCGAAGATGATCTTGATGGGTCGAAGAGTTCTGGCATCTGCGCCATTTGGTCCCGACGCTCCCGAGCCCAAACAAGCGCGGCCGACACTACCTCATCATCAATCCGGTCATCTACACCAAGTCCGACAGCCAAATCCCAAGCATGGACTGCCAGGTCACAGGTCCGAACTCGAAGGAATTCGATAGTAGGAATCGATTGCTCCCCTAGTGCGACTTGTCCTTCTATATCAGCGTCCGCGAACGCTGCAACCACATTGCGCCACGAAACTTCCCATGCCATTTCCGGATCTTCAACCACTACTTCCGCAGTAATAGACATGACGTCCTCAAATGGGGCGCCTTCAAGAATTCGAGATGCGCGCAGATTCTCGACAACGCAATGAGCCACTAGGTCGTACACATCCCATTCGTCACATGGGGTTGATGCTTCCCAATATTCAGGGAGAATTTGCCGAATTCGGTAGTCCACTTCGCCGGCTGCTAGTTGATGGATCCGAAGCCACGTCGCGTCGGGAATTTGCCCACTCAGCACTGTCCGGTGCCACAAGAGGGGTCAGAAGGGTCAACCCAGAGACCAGAGGGGCGTCCATGTTGGGCTAGGAGGCGAAGTACTGGCGGCGTCGAGATATCGACATCAAGTGACTCAAGTGATGGCCACACAGTGACGTCAGGTTCTATTACAGATATGCGGTCGACAAGAAGGTCATCTAATCCCGTCCCGGCCCTAATAGCCTGCTGGAGGTCATAGCCGAGCACTGTGAGTTCTACTATTCGCTGCCAGAGCAACTGTCGACGTTGAGGGCTGAATCCCGATTGGTGATCCAAAGCTGAGGCGACCGTTAAGACCGTCCGGATCGATTCGACAACAACTTTGGTGGGTTCTGTTCCAAGGTCAACCGATTCTGGAACGGTTTGACCTGTTAATTCTGCGGCGGCAGCCAGGTTTCCGTCAGCTACCTGACACAGCAAGTCACCTACTGTCAGATCGTTCATAGGGGCCGCTAATGGCATAGGAAGGTGTTCCCATGCTGGCAAACGCATGCGGGCAGCAAAATCTGTGCATGCGCGTCTGTGAAGACGAAGTAATTCACGATCAGGTGTTGAGTCATTCATGACAACTCCAATAGTGACGTCCAGTCGGTCGAATACTGCTCTTCTAGGTCACTGGGCGACATCTTTAAGGTTCGAATAGGGACAGCGGCAACTAGATGGCGGACATCTGAGTAGTGATGTGATTCAGATAGCCCTTCAAAAAGCCGAGATCGCTCTCTGAGTAGTTCCGTATCTGGGGAGGCATCAAGAAAACCCCAGATCCGGTAAGCCATTTCTAGGTCATGCACAACCGGGGCTCGGCCGAATATAGATGCCCTCTTGAGAGCTATCTGAACACATCCGCGTTCAACATCATCTAGATGTTCATGCTCAGTTATATGAAGCCGTTCTCTGAAGCTTCGACAAAGACGTAACGCGTAGCCTTGGTCGGGGCCTTGGTGACCCAACGAACCACCACTGGGCTGCACGGAGTCAAGGTCTGCTGGGCGACGATTCACCCAACTCGACGGGACCACATTCGGCGACCGATAGGTGCTCGCTTCTTCCGTCGGTGGCAAGGGTACGTGTCTAGGGGCTGCCATAGAAGATCAGTTTAGAGAACTGTCGCCCTGTGCGCGGTGTCGATAAAGCGCGTAGACCAATGCGTCACGAAGAGCGAACCAAGAAGCTTCAATAATATTTTCGGATACTCCGATAGTGGTCCATGTTGCCTCGGAGTCGGCACTGTCTACTAATACTCGGGTCACGGCACCGGTTCCGCGATTGGTGTCAAGGACACGTACTTTGTAGTCGGTGAGGTGAACCTCAGATAGTTCCGGATATATGTCAATGACTGCGTTCCGAAAGGCGTTGTCAAGAGCATTGACCGGCCCGTCGCCTTCTCCCACGGTGATCATACGTTCTCCGCCTACAACTATTCGCAGGGTCGCTTCAGTGTCGAATTGCCGATCTTGCCCTCGCTCCACTAACACTCGGAAAGATTCCACATCGAAATAGTCGAACTCTTCCCCTGCAGCCCGCCGCATCATCAGCTCTAGAGAGGCATCCGCCACTTCAAAGTGGTAACCCTCATGCTCGAGTCGTTTCATTTCTTCTACGACTTCGACCATCTGTTGATCTTCGATTTCTATGCCTAACTGTTCAGCTTTTAATTCAACTGATGCACGGCCCGACAAATCTCCTAACAAGAACCTCGTGCTGTTTCCAACCGCAGACGGGTCTACGTGTTCGTAGCTATCGGGTCGCCGAGCAATTGCACTGGTATGCAGACCTGCCTTATGTGCGAACGCTGATGTGCCTACATACGGCTGCTGATGTTGTGGGGGCATGTTCATTAGCTCAGCCACATGGTGCGACACCGACGTCAGTCTCTCAATGTGGTCTTCGGGCAGAGTTTCGATGCCCATCTTCAACGTGAGATTCGGCACCAGTACCGTGTTGTCACAATTGCCAGTGCGTTCTCCGTAACCGTTGATTGTTCCTTGCACATGCGTGGCGCCGGCAAGTACACCCGCCACCGCATTGGCAACTGCGCAACCTGTGTCGTTTTGGGTATGCATTCCAATTTGGACACCATCGAAGTGTCGTACGACGTCAGTAACGATTCTCTCAACTTCGTGCGGTAATGATCCACCGTTGGTGTCGCAGAGCACTAGGCAGTCAGCACCCTGAACCGCTGCTGCTTCGAGAACCTGAAGAGAGAACTCCGGGTTGCGTTTGTATCCATCAAAGAAATGTTCTGCATCGAAGAACACGCGAAGGCCTTCAGCCTTCAGGAATTCGACGGAGTCGCCAACCATTGCGACCCCTTCATCTAAGGGCTGTCGTAACGCCTCGGTAACGTGATAATCCCATGATTTTCCGACTATACAAACGGTAGAAGTCCCAGCTTCAACAAGAGAAGACAATGTTTGGTCTTCATCTACTCGACCTTTAGGCCGACGGGTTGATCCAAAGGCTACGAGCTGCGAGTTCTTGAGTTCGAGTTCAGTTGCAGCGCGTTGGAAAAATTCTTCGTCTTTAGGGTTAGAACCAGGCCACCCACCTTCGATCCAATGAACCCCGAGGTGGTCGAGTTGTCGAGCCACTTTTAGTTTGTCGTCAGAAGAAACCGAAATACCTTCGAACTGAACTCCGTCGCGCAAGGTTGTGTCGAAAATCTCGACCTTCTCCGGCCAAGAGACATCACGAACTCCCTGACGATCGACTGAAGGTTGGTTGTTGTCTTCGGTCATTGATCCCCCCGAGAAATGTTCCCAAGAATTGCTGCAGCAATTTCCTCTGTTGTGCCACTGCTTGGGATCTCTTCGCAGGCCGCCCGGATCCGTTGGGCAGTTTCGACGTCACCCAAGAATTCGAGCATCATCACACCCGACAGCACTGCCGCTGTTGGGTTAGCCAGCCCTTGGCCCGCGATATCTGGAGCGGAGCCATGCACTGGCTCGAAAAGTGATGGGGCGCTCCGGTCCGGGTTGAGATTCGCCGACGATGCAAGTCCAATACCACCAGAGACCGCTCCGCCAAGGTCGGTGAGGATGTCTCCAAAAAGATTGTCGGTAACAACAACCTCGTAGCGGGTCGGATCTTCCACGAAGTAAATGCAGGCAGCATCAACGTGGTTATATGCAGTTTCGACATCGGGGTATTCCACAGCTACTTCTTCGAAAGTCCGTTCCCACAGATCTCCTGAAAACGTCAAAACGTTGGTTTTGTGGACCAATGTGAGGTGCTTTCGCTCTCGACTTTGAGCCAGCTCAAATCCATACCGAATACAACGCTCTGCACCTTTTCGAGTGTTCACAGAGCCTTGGGTAGCGATTTCATGAGCTGTGCCTTTACGAAGAAACCCGCCTTCGCCGGCGTAGGTTCCTTCTGTGTTTTCTCTGATGACAACGAATTCGTGGCCATCAGCAAGAACGAACGGCCGCAAGTTGACATATAGATCAAGTTCAAATCGCGCTTTCAGCAGAAGCCCTCGTTCTATTACTCCCGGGGGAACTTCGGGAGTGCCAACTGCGCCCAACAGAATCGCGTCGTAAGCACGCAACTCCTCAAGTGTTTCATCGGGGAGGACAACCCCATCCTCGAGGTAACGAAAACCGCCCAAACGAAAGTCCGTCGTGTCTAGGTCGGCACCCGCTGCTCTCATGACATCAAGCGCGACTGAGGTCACTTCGGGCCCGATGCCGTCTCCACCTATAACTGCGATCTTATGAGGCACTTACTTTCTCCTAGTTCGGTTTATGGACAGAGGTTGATGGGTAAGGCCGTATAGGCCCTATTAAAGGCAAAGACCGCCCCTGAGGGACGGTCAATAAGCGCACACGTTAGACGTGTGCGCTACGAAATAATGATGGCGGTCAGGTATGCCCTCACAACCTCCATTGTCGGCAACTTAGAGCGCTACGTCAAACTGATTAATGAACTGCTGGCAGAAACCTAGGGTGCAGTTCACACGTCAAGCCGAATTCGATACGCTTTAGGGGTGGCTGAATTGCAACACCTTTCTCCTGAAGCCCATGCTCGTCTCGCCGCTGAGTTCAAAGATCTCACAACCCGCGGCCGGATCGACATTGCCGACAAGATCGAAGAGGCGCGGTTACTTGGAGATCTATCAGAAAACGGCGATTACCACGCTGCGAAAGAGGAGCAAGGGAAAATGGAGGGGCGGATCCTCCATCTCGCTTCGGTCCTTGAGAATTGTGAAATCGTCGCGCATACATCAAGTGATTCAGTCAATCCCGGTGTCGTAGTGGAAATCCGTTTCGAGGGTGACGAGACAACAGAAAAATATCTTTTCGGCTCTATAGAGGAACGTGTTGATGGCATTGAAGTCATTTCACCCGGTTCTCCGATGGGTCAAGCCCTTGAGGGTGGCGTAGTCGGCCAAGTAGTTAAGTACGAGGCGGGGGCGGGCTCTTTGTCTGTCGAGATCATCGCGATCGAGGCATAACGATTTTCAATGAGCGGTGACGCAGCAATTGCTCCTAGAGAAGCTTCACAGCAAGACGATCAACAAAACCGTTTAGTTCTACCGCGCGGACGTCACTATGAACTGCCAGGGCGCGGACGTACATTTGCGCGCGTAGTCGAAGCCCCGCCCGGCGCTCCAACAATTCTGTTGCTTCACGGCTGGACGGCGACAGCTGACCTCAATTGGTACAGCAGCTATTCAGCCTTAGAGGGTAAGTACGGTTTGGTCGCTCTAGATCATCGTGGCCATGGTCGCGGTATCCGATCCCGAAGGCCTTTTCGTTTAACCGATTGCGCTGATGATGCTGTCGCCCTTCTCGATGAACTTGGAATAGATCGTGTCATAGCTGTCGGATACTCAATGGGCGGGCCAATCGCTCAACTCATATGGAGGCGACATCCGAAGCGAGTATTAGGTCTTGTGATGTGCGCAACGGCCGCTTCTTTCAGCACTACGAAACAGGACCACGTTCGGTTTGCTGTGATCGGCACTTTGGCTCAAGCAGCGAAGGTGGTCCCTAGGGCACTGCGACAATTGATTGGTAGTCAACTTCTCACAGGAAAGTCGGGTAAAGATCTTCGCCAGTGGGCCATTGGCGAGTTACGTCGTCATGATCCGCTGAAGCTAATTCAGGCTGGTCACCGCATCGGATTGTTCGATAGTCGACGCTGGCTTCGAACAATTGACGTTCCTGTGTCGGCAGTCATAACCACAAGTGACGAAGTTGTGTCCGTATCGCGACAACGAGACATGCTTGAAGTGATTCCGGGGGCGACCAGTCATGAAGTTGAGGGCAGCCACACGGCCTGTGTTGGTAAACCTCAAGAGTTCCGAAAGGCACTTTTATCAGCTATTACAGATGTCTTAACAAAGTCCAACTGGACTGAGACAGGCGCGGACTGACACAGTGATGTAGTGCCCTAGTGGCGCGGTAGCACGAAAACAAAGGATCTAGATGTCCGGTAAGACCCTTAGCGACAAGGTATGGGAACGTCACGTAGTGCGCAGCGGCGACGGTCTACCCGATCTGTTGTACATAGACCTTCACCTCATTCACGAGGTGACTTCCCCCCAGGCTTTCGATGGTTTAAGGATGAACGGCAGAAATGTCCGTCGGCCCGACTTGACAGTAGCTACTGAGGATCACAATGTCCCTACCGAAGATATTCATCTGCCGATTGCAGACGAGGTCAGCAAAAAACAGGTTGAGGTACTAAGAGAGAACTGTGAGGAGTTTGGCATCCAGCTGTACCCAATGGGTCATCCGGGTCAGGGAATAGTCCACGTCATCGGACCGGAGAAAGGTCTCACTTTGCCGGGGATGACTGTGGTGTGCGGCGATAGCCACACTTCAACTCACGGTGCATTCGGAGCTCTAGCTTTTGGGATTGGTACGTCCGAGGTAGAGCATGTATTAGCTAGCCAGACTCTTCCCCAAAGTCGACCTGGCACAATGGCAGTTAACGTCGAAGGTGAAATCCCTGCAGGTGTGACTGCCAAAGACATCGTCTTAGCCATTATCGGGCAGATAGGAACCGGTGGTGGGATCGGTCACATCATTGAATATCGCGGTTCAGCGATACGGGCCTTGTCAATGGAGGGACGAATGACTGTATGCAACATGTCAATCGAGGCAGGCGCCAAGGCCGGTCTAATAGCTCCAGACGAAGTGACCTTCTCTTACTTGGAAGGGCGACCGCATGCTCCTCAAGGAAAAGACTGGGATGAAGCAGTTACTGAATGGAGCAATTTGGTAACAGATAACGATGCTGTCTTCGACAAGTCAGTCGACATCGACGCAACTCGACTGGAACCCCACGTCACCTGGGGCACCAACCCTGCCCATGTCATACCCATCAGCGCGCCAATCCCAGGCCCCGATAATTATTCAGATCCGGTGGAGGCGGGGACCGCTGAAAGGGCTTTGGAATACATGGGTTTGACGGCTGGGACCAAGCTGAGTGACGTCTCAGTAGACACTGTCTTTATTGGGTCCTGCACCAACTCTAGGATCGAGGATCTTCGTCTAGCTGCTCAGGTCGCTGAGGGCAGAAGGGTAAAGCAGGGCGTTCGGACACTAGTAGTTCCAGGTTCTTTCGAAGTTAAAGCTCAAGCCGAAGCAGAGGGACTTGACCAAGTTTTCAAGGATGCTGGCTTTGACTGGCGTGAACCAGGCTGCTCAATGTGTTTGGCTATGAATCCCGACAAGTTGGAGCCAGGTGAACGTTCGGCGTCAACCTCAAACCGGAACTTCGAAGGCAGGCAGGGTCGGGGCGGAAGAACACACCTCGTCTCACCCGCGGTAGCTGCGGCAAGCGCTATCGCCGGCACTTTCGCAACCCCGGACGATTTGGACTGAAAGAGGACCAGTAATGCAAGCAGTTCGAGTACATGAAGGACGGGCGGTGCCTCTTGATCGAAGTGACGTGGACACCGACCAAATCATCCCAAGCGATTGGCTGAAACGAGTCGAGCGCACCGGGTTCGGAAAGGGATTGTTTTCGGAGTGGCGAGACGAGCGAGATTTCATCCTTAACGATGAAAATTATGCTGGTGCGTCAATCTTGGTGGCAGGTTCCAACTTTGGAACTGGGTCATCACGCGAACATGCGGTCTGGGCGCTCATGGATTACGGATTCATGGCAGTGATCTCTCCTCGGTTTGGCGACATTTTTAGAAACAACTCGACAAAGAACGGGTTGATTCCGTGTCAAATCAGCGAAGATGGGGCTTCTAGACTGCGAGCGGCACTCCACGAAGATCCGGGCTTATCAGTGACTGTTGATGTCGAACGACTAAAGGTGCTGGTTCCAGCGATAGGACTAGAGGAAGACTTTCCGATGGACGACGCTACGAGGGAACGTTTCCTTGAAGGGCTTGACGATATCGGAATCACTCTCCGAAGCGAAGATTCGATCGATGGCTACGAAACTGAGCGATCAGGGTGGCTTCCGAGTACCCGCTAACAATTGTCCCTAAGAGTCGCTATTAGAGTTCGACTACTGAAGCTGACTGGATCCCATTCTCAGACCTCAAAGTTTCGAGGGTCTCTTCTGCTATCGAATGATCCGATGCCAACGCCATCAAGGCGTGATCTCCTGCTCCATCGCGTCCCAAGCCCATAAACGAAATATTGACATCCGCCTTACCCAAGATGGTTCCTACCGTTCCGATCATCCCAGGGAGATCATCATTTCTGATCACCAATATGTGGTCCGCCAACGGCACTTCGACTGAATGATCGTCAATCATCACGATGCGTGGCTCGTTTGCTGAGCGGACAAGGGTCCCTGCTACCGCATGAGATCCTCCACGCACTTCAATAAGGTTGCGGAATTCTCCTGCGTCGCGAGCGCTCGAATCGTTCACGACAATGCCGAGTTCCTCGGCCCGTTGGAACGCGTTGACGAAAGTGACCGGACCATCACACGATTTATCGAGAATTCCGCGGAGCGTCGACAGAATCAGGATCTTGGTGTCATAGCCACCGATCTCACCCGCTACCTTCACTTCGATTTCACTCGGGAGTTCACTGACCAACCCGCTAAAGAACGACCCGAGCCGTTCAGCGATCCCTAGATAGGGACGCAACGCATCAGATGCCTCCTCAGCTGCAATGTTGACCGCAAACGGGACAAAATCTCCATCAAGAGCTAGAGCCACCTGTTCGGCGATAGTGAAGCCAGCCCGATCTTGAGCTTCGTCGGTGCTCGCTCCTAGATGCGGAGTGACGACCACATCAGCTCTACCAAACAAGGGTGAAGTTAACTTGGGTTCGGTATCGAACACGTCAAGGGCTGCTCCGGCGAGATGGCCCTTGTCCAGTGCATCGGCCAGGTCGTCTTCGACGACTACCCCTCCGCGAGCCGCGTTCACTAGAAAAGCACCTTGTTTGAATTTTGTAAATCTTGAGGCGTCAAACAAACCGACTGTGTCTTCGGTCTTTGGTAGGTGCACAGTCACGAAGTCTGATCGCGCTAACAGTTCATCGAGACCTACCATTTCAACGTTAACCTCGCGCGCCGATTCAGAACTAACGAATGGATCGAATGCAAGAATCTGCACGTCGAAACCGCTGAGACGTTGTGCTACTAACCGACCTACTCGCCCAAGGCCAACTATTCCAATGGTCTTGTGAAGTAATTCGACCCCTGTCCAAAGACTCCGCTCCCAGCGTCCCTCAACTAATGCTCCGTGAGCCTGAGCAACATTGCGAGCAAGGGCTAACAGCAAGCCGACCGAATGTTCAGCTGCTGATACCACGTTTGATTCCGGGGCGTTACAAACCAAAATTCCACGGGAAGTGGCGGCTGCTGTATCCACATTGTCTAAGCCAACTCCAGCTCGTCCAACAACCTGCAACCGTTTTGCTGCATCCAGAAGTTCGGCGTCAACCTTGGTTGCTGAACGGATAATCAAGGCATCAACCTCAGCAATGCTTGACCGGAGCTCTATCGGAGAGAGGTCTAGGTGTACTTGAACGTCGTGACCTCGGGCTCGTAGAAGTTCCAGCCCCGTCTCCGCAAGTTTTTCCGTGATCAATACTTTCGCCATGTCAGTCAGAAACCAGTTCGCCTATTCGGCTTATTCCCTCTACTAAGTCTTCTATTCCCAAAGCAAATGAGAAACGCGCATATCCGGGTGCTCCGAAAGCCTCGCCGGGCACAAACGCAACCTTCGCCTCTTCCAAAATGATGGTTGCGAGGTCCATGGTCGTTTCGGCTTCACGCCCTGCTATCTCACGGCCCAATAATCCGTTGAGCGAAGGAAACGCATAGAACGCTCCTTCCGGTTCAAGGCACTCCACTCCTTCGATTTCATTGAGCATCCTGTGAATAGTGACTCTGCGCTCATCAAATGCTGCGCGCATAGTGGCCACATCCTCGAGACCTCCGCTAAGTGCCGCTGTCGCCGCAACCTGGGCAATGTTGCAGACATTGGAGGTTGCATGGCTCTGCATATTTGAGGCTGCTTTGATGATGTCAGGGGGGCCGGCCATCCAACCAACTCGCCATCCCGTCATCGCATATGTCTTGGCTACTCCGTTCAAGACGACACATCGATCCAAGATCTCTGGCACAACCACTGGCATGGAATGATGCTGTGTTTCTCCGTATACAAGGTGCTCATATATTTCGTCAGTAATGACCCATATACCGTTATCGGCTGCCCATCGTCCGATCGCTTCGATCTCCTCTTTCGGATATACAGCGCCCGTCGGGTTTGATGGCGAGACGAAGACGAGTGCCTTCGTTTTTGTGCTTCTTGCCGTCTCGAGTTGTTCCACGCTCACCCGGAAACCCTGATCTGCGCCCGCGAGTACCTCTATTGGGACCCCTCCAAACATTCGAATCGACTCCGGATAGGTCGTCCAATATGGGGCCGGGAGTATTACCTCATCGCCCGGGTCAATGAGGCTCATCATCGTGTTAAAGACCGCTTGCTTTCCTCCGTTAGTAACCAAGAATTGAGCCGGATCAAGCTCCAGACCAGAATCACGGACTGTCTTTTCAGACAAGGCTTTCTTTAACTCAGGAAGTCCGCCTGCAGGCGAGTAACGGTGATATTTGATGTCCCCACAAGCAGTGACAGCAGCCTGGACTATGTGAGGTGGCGTCGCGAAATCAGGTTCTCCAGCCCCGAACCCGATGACGTTCTGACCCTCAGCTTTCAGGGCTTTCGCCTTCGAATCAACGGCTAGCGTCGCGGATTCGGCGATCTGTCCGACGGCGGACGAAACTCTGTTATTCACGGATAGGCTCCTAAAGGCTTGGGATCTAACTCAAATGGCCCACCGACATAGTGGCAGGCGATGAGCGCAACCGAAACTTCAATTTCTCTTCCCGCCGGATTACTTCCTAAAGATGGCCGTTTCGGATCGGGTCCGTCGAAAGTTCGACAGGAAGCTATCAGCGCCCTTTTCGAGCTCGCTCCTAACTATCTCGGTACTAGCCACCGCCAGAAGACCGTTAGAGATCATGTGTCGCGACTGCGAAATGGGCTGTCTAGTTTGTTCCAACTGCCGGCCGATTGGGAAGTTATTTTAGGCAACGGTGGGACAACTCTGTTCTGGGACGCGGCTTCTTTCGGCCTGATCGAATCAGTAAGTCAGCACTTAGCTTTTGGAGAGTTTTCTTCAAAATTCGCGACAGTTGTACAAAAAGCACCGCACCTTGGGGAGCCAGAAATAATTAGCAGTGAACCGGGTACTTGTCCTTCAGCCGTGTCTTCGAATGTCGACACTTACGCCCTCACCCACAATGAAACTTCTACAGGTGTAATGGCACCTTTAGGTCGACCAAGTAATGACGGGTTAGTGCTCGTTGACGCTACATCTGCGGCCGGAGCTATTTCTTGGGATCCAAACGAAGTCGATTGTTACTATTTCGCGCCCCAGAAGGCGCTCGCTTCGGACGGTGGTCTATGGCTCGCTGCTTGTTCCCCTGCGGCTCTTGAACGGATCGAACGACTGTCTTCTGCTGATCGTTGGTCCCCTGCCGGGCTGGATCTCGGCATCGCCCTCGCAAACTCTCGGCAAGAACAGACCTACAACACTCCGAGCCTCGCAACGATCTTCTTAGCGGCAGAAACGGTCGAATGGATCAATAAGTCCGGCGGACTCCCGTGGGCTGAACAACGATGCTTGCAAAGCAGCGGGATCATCTACCGATGGGCGACCGACCGTTCTTTTGCTCAACCATTTGTAGTAGACGCTGACCAGCGATCTCCCGTCGTCTGCACAGTCGACTTCGAAGGGGTCGACGCGGATACGGTCAGTGCTGTCCTTCGAGCGAATGGCATCATCGACACCGAGTCGTATCGAAAACTTGGCCGAAATCAATTGCGGCTAGCTACGTTCCCTTCGGTAGACCCTGAGGATGTTGAAGCCCTGTGCGCTTGCATCGACTACATCGTGGATGCTTTGGATTAGCTAGTCCGAAGCGACATGATCTCGTCAATATTGTCAGCTAGCTACATGGCTTAAAATTGTTTTCCAGCCCCTGAGTCAGTTCATATACGACTGGTCGGGGTAAATCGAGAGCAGTCTTGCCGCTGACTGTTGCCGGGCCAACACACTTTGCCAACATTCAGAAGGATCACAGGTCAACTCGTCGGGTGTCGAGTCGAAAGTCCACCAGGCCCCTTCTTCTATCTCCATACGCAGTTGGCCCGGACTCCACCCTGCGTATCCAAAGTAGAAGCGGACTTTGTCTATATCTATTTCGGTCAAATTCATATCTGCTTCAAGATCTAACATCGAGATTTGCTCACTTATCTTGCTTGAGCCACTCCCAGCAGAAGATGTGGGTAGCAAGGCCAGCAAAGCATCCGGCTGAACCGGTCCGCCCACGAAAACTGTCGGGGAGGACACCTCCGATGTCAACCAGGTCGGAAGGAGCGTTTCCAGCGAATCCGTCGATGGACGGTTAAGGACCACGCCTAAAGACCCCTCCTGGCCGTGTTCGATCATCAATATGACTGATCGACGAAAGTTCGGATCCTCCAATTGCGGTGTTGCGACGAGAAGGGAGCCCCGATGGGGTACGACTATGGGTGTGACTAGCGGCTCTGCCACGGCACTAGAGCTTTGGTCGTCCAACAGGCAGCATTGAAACTAATGAACTCCGGTTCGTTTATTTGACGTCGCCACCTGAAGCTTCAGTCACATCCTGTTTTCCTGCTGTTATCCAAGGCATCATTGCCCTCAGTTCGGCTCCTACAGCTTCAATCGGGTGTTCTTTGCCTTCCTCTACGAGACGCTTGTAGTTGGGGAGGCCGTTTCGATTCTCTTCAATCCACTCGTTCGCGAAAGTACCATCTTGGATTTCTGCAAGGATGCGCTTCATTTCTGCACGAGTTTCATCGGTAACAATTCGGGGACCTCGAGTTAAGTCACCGTATTCAGCTGTAGTCGATATCGAATACCGCATACCTGCGATTCCGGCTTCATAGATAAAGTCCACTATGAGTTTCACTTCATGCAAGGTTTCGAAGTACGCGGACTCAGGCTGATATCCGGCCTCAACGAGGGTGTCATATCCGGCGCGAATTAGTTCCGTCAAACCACCGCAGAGCACAACTTGTTCACCGAACAGGTCTGTCTCCGTTTCTTCGGCGAAGGTGGTAGTCAAAACGCCGCCTCGGGTGCCACCGATTCCCTTGGCGTAAGCGAGAGCATCATTTAATGCATTGCCTGTCGCATCTTGATGAATAGCGACAAGGGCGGGAACTCCTCCACCTTCCGCGTAAGTTCGACGAACGTTATGACCAGGCCCCTTAGGAGCAATCATCCAGACATCAACATCATCAGGCGGTTGAATTTGGTCGAAGTGAATATTAAATCCGTGAGAGAAAGCTATGGCATTTCCGGCCGACAAGTTTGGTGCGATGTGTTCCGAATAAATGGATGCCTGTTCTGTGTCAGGAAGGGCCATCATCATCACGTCGGCCCTTTGAGCTGCCTCAGCGATGCTGAGCACGGGGAGTCCTTCAGCCTCAGCTTTCGCGGTTGAAGATGATCCTTCGCGAAGACCTACTACCACGGTGACCCCACTGTCGCGAAGGTTTAAAGCATGGGCATGTCCTTGTGAGCCGTAGCCCATAATTGCGACGGTTCGGTTAGCAAGGTGACTCAAATCCGCATCGTTTTCGTAATAAATGGTGGCTGGCATCAGTGTGCTCCTAATTAGCAAAAGCCGTTTTTCGGCTTGAGATCCGTTCGTTTCTTAGAGTAATTCTCAGCCACCAAGGTGGCCTAGTGCAATCCGTCCCGTTCGTTGAAGCTCAATTATTCCGAATTTACGCAACGCTGTCTCGCAAAGATCAAGCTCAGTTGGGTGGGCGTGGACACTGACTATTAGTTCTTCTTCATTTGAATCGACCACGGAGCCCCCGAACTGATCAATTACTTGTCGCATAGCCGCAGCATCACTTGACGCGACCCGAGCAAGCATCAACTCTCGTTCGACCGAAGACCCAGGCTGTAACTCGGTGATATCCAAAACATTTACCAGCTTGTCGAGTTGCTTGGCTATTTGCGTTGCATCCGTATTGTGGACATCTACGACGATGCTAATTCGACTTCGTGACGGGTCATCGGTCGGTGCGACGGCAAGGGAGAAAATATTGAAACCCCGTCGACTAAATAACCCTGCTATGCGAGCCAAGACCCCGAACCTATTCTCAACCAGAACCGACAAAATGTGAAGGTTCTGCTCACCCTTGGCGGCAGCTGCGTCTGTCATGAAGGCGCCGAACCCTTTGCCTTGGCATCAGCGTCACCTTCTGGCCCAAGAATAATGTCGTCGTTTGATCCTCCGGCAGGAACCATCGGATAAACCTTCTCGAATGCGTCCACCCGAAAGTCGATGACAACGGGTCGGTCATTGATTGAATTTGCTTTCTCGATCGCAGATAGCACTTCTTCAGCGGACTCAACTCGAATACCCGCACAGCCCATCGCTTCCGCCCAGCCGACATAGTCAGGGTGGTCTGGGCTTAAGTAAACCTCGCTGTAGCGCTCGTCATAAAATAACTCCTGCCATTGTCTAACCATGCCCAGATAGGCATTATTCAAGATTGCGATCTTGACGGGAATGTTCTCAGCTGCGGCGGTAATGAGTTCCTGTGCGGTCATTTGGAAACAGCCATCACCATCAATAGCCCACACTGTTCTATCCGGTTGACCTGCCTTCGCCCCAATTGCAGCAGGCACGGCAAACCCCATAGTCCCAAGACCCCCGGAATTAACCCATGTGTACGGGTGGTCAAATTTCCAAAATTGACTTGCCCACATCTGGTGCTGACCGACCCCGGCCACCACGATGGTGTCATCTGGCGTGTTGTCTCGCAGTTGTTCAAGCACAAACTGAGGCTTGAGCGGGAAACCACTATCAGCTTGTTCATACTGCAGAGGATGCTGCTCTTGCCAACCGCTGATGGTTGATTTCCATTCCGAGCGGTCGACCTCGGACCCACCCGAAGTTTCATATTCCTCAATTAATGCCTCTAGGGCGTGGAGCGCGTCTCCCTGTATCGCTACATCAGGGAGTCGAACTTTGCCATGCTCGGCGGGATCTATATCCACATGAATGATCTTGGCATCAGGGGCAAAAAATTCGGTGTTCCCAGTAACCCTGTCATCGAAACGCGCTCCGAGGTTGATTAACAGGTCGGACCGCTGGAAAGCCATGACCGCTGTGTAATTCCCATGCATACCTGGCATCCCGAGACAAAGTGGATCTCGATCTGGGAACACTCCGCGTGCCATCAAAGTCGTAGCCACATGAATGCCAGTTAAGTCGACGAATCGTTTCAAAGCGTCTGCAGCATGAGCTTTGAGTAATCCTCCTCCTGCGTAGATAACCGGTTTCTCGGCAGCGCGAATGAGTTCTACCGCTTCACTAATTTTGTCTGCGTCCACATCGGTAATCGGGTTATACCCGGGCAAATCAATTGCGTCCGGCCAATACCATTCCATGATTTCGTTACTGACGTCTTTGGGGACATCTATTAGTACTGGGCCTGGTCGACCCGTGGTGGCTATATGAAATGCTTCTTTGACTATTCTCGGTATATCCGCAGGATCGGTAACCAAATAGTTGTGCTTGGTCACCGCCATCGTGATGCCGGTTGTATCGCACTCTTGAAAAGCGTCTGATCCAATTGAACCAAGGGCAACTTGGCCTGTTATAGCCACCATGGGTATTGAGTCCATGTAGGCATCACAGAGGGGCGTCACAATATTGGTGGCAGCGGGGCCACTAGTGACAATCGCTACGCCCGGCTTCCCAGTCACGTGGGCATAGCCTTGCGCCATGTGACCAGCACCTTGCTCGTG
>Ga0114933_10000944_pt1 | contig 33912 bp, 41 predicted proteins | sample 4SBtaG_FD_89691 | JGI IMG/M metagenome (GOLD analysis project Ga0114933, IMG submission 89691) | Deep subsurface microbial communities from Kolumbo volcano to uncover new lineages of life (NeLLi) - 4SBTROV12_W25 metaG | ecosystem: Environmental > Aquatic > Marine > Volcanic | place: Kolumbo... | reverse complement strand
ACCCCCAAACTGTGAAGTTCACAAATTAGAAGATAAAACAATATGGAAAGTACTAGGAAAGACAGAGGTACATAGAAACAAGTCCAAACGACTACCTATCGAATGGACTGAAGAAAGTCGCCAGTTAGTTAGAGATTATTTTAAGTGCGATTTTAAAGAGTTCGGATATGATATTACATGACGATAAAAAGATTTTCATACACATACCAAAGTGCGGAGGGTATAGTGTATTTCATGCTTGGTTAGCAAGTAGACCTAAATATATGGAGCAGTTCGTAGGTGCTGCCTCACATACATGGAAAAGAGGTATGTCCGTAGAAGGACGCAGACCGCCAAAGAAAGACAAAGACAAAGGCACACTTATAATTAATTTACATGCCACCTACGATAGATATAAGATGTTATATCCTAATTATAAGTATTATACACAAGTTAGAAACCCATACGAAAGATGGAAAAGTATGTGGAAACATTTAAGAAATGCGGGACTCGTAGAGAAAGAGTTTTACCCGTGGACTTTGTATTGTATGAAGTATTTACCAAAAGGCGACTTCTTAAATTGTATAGATAGACCAGACTTATGGGAGTCTGCTCCACAGATGGAGTTAGATATGCTATTCTATCCACAATGGACATATATTAGAGAAGAAGTAGAAGTGCATAGACTAGAAGATAAAACAATATGGAAAGCACTTAACTTACAAGAAACACACAGTAATAAATCTAGAAAGTATTATGCTGAGTTTGACCATGTAAATGAAATAAAAGGATTTGTTTATAATTATTATAAACTAGATTTTGAGAAGTTTGGATATGAGAGATGATTTATACATAAACACTAAAGAGTGGCAGAACAGTTCAGATGACTGGGTTAAGACTATGACTAAATCAAAGGAAAATAAAGAAAGATACCAAGAGTATCGTAGGACAACAAATAATCCCTTGATATATGTAGAGTGGTTAAAACGATATGAAAGATGATTTAAGAAATGTAGATACACTAGTAACAGTTAGCGGTGGCATGGAGTGTGCTGCTGCTTTGTTGTGGTCACTCAAAAAAGGTTTGAAACCTGTGGGTGTACATTTATTTAATAAGAACAAAGATTTTGCAGAGGCAGACTTGTTTTTTGCACAAAAGCAGTGTGACTTACTAGGAGTAAGACTAATTGTAGATGAAGTAGACTTACCAAGAAGTAAGCCGATTACGGCTGTGTTTCAGTGGCAGACTGCTTGTTCAACTCTTGTAGTTGCAAACCCACATATAGAGTGGAAATACTGTGTGTGGGGTAGTAATAGTGAAGATTCTTGGAGACAGAGACAAGGTTTAAAATATGCGAGTATGATACAAGCATGTGAGTACGCAGGAAGTCTGGATAGACACGGAGTTACAATGGAGGCACTCACAAGAATACCTGTAAATCTATTCCCATTCGAATTTTTGACTAAGAGTGAGATAGCATCAATCTTGTTACGAGAGAATAAAGAAGTAGCAGACCTAATCTGGTCTTGTGCTGCATACAGTAAAATTGCTAAAGTTGGAGAAAAAATCGTAAATTATATTCCATGTGGCAAATGTAGTAAGTGTATAGAGCGTAAGAGTGCGTTTACAACAGCAAGAAATGCACAGTTTAAAATACAGGAAGGAAAAGACTATGAGTCTAGTTACAAAGATTAAACATTATGACGAGTTAACAACCGATGAATTGTATAGATGTATACAGTTAAGAATCGATGGTTTTATAGTAAAAAATAAAACTTGTTATCAAGACTTAGAAGCATACTATGATAAAAATCAATGGTATATGATGACATATGATACAGTTTTAGGACTAGAGCCACAGCAGATGATTGGTGTAAATGCGCTATGCACTAACAAAGTATTTACAGGAGATGATGGAACAGAGTATAAGTATCCAGCATTTCGTAGACAAGCATGGGTAGATGCCTACAAAGGCGGTAAGTCTACATATGACCTAGAAGTTGGTAGAAGTTTTTGTGATAAACAGTTTGATAGTCCTAACATGATGTTAGAAATAACATATGAAAAAGGTAAACAACAGTTTCTTGACTTTGGCTTCAAAGAAGTTAGTACAAATATAGATAGCGCAGGTAGAAAAAACTGGGTATTTGTATATGAAGAAGAAGACTGGTGTATGCTACCAGATGTAGAAGATTTAAAAAAGACAGTAGATAGAGAACTAAAGAAGTTAAAAGATTATGAGTGAGTTATGTAATATACAAATCTTTCCGTTTAATTATGAAAGATTCTTAGGATTTGCTAGTAATTTGCACAAAGATGCAGTGCAGTATAAACATCACGGTACAGAGGTCATAGAGGGTATGACTACTGCTAAATTTATGAATAGAGAAGTAATAGATTTAGTATGTGAAATAGGCATAAAAGGTAAAGTAAGTGCTAAATTTGTTTATATAGAGCCAAATGCAGTCGTTCCCAGACATAAAGACTGGGGTACAAAATGTGCCCTCATGTGGGTATTAGATAATAACGATGCTAGTATAGAATTTGATAGTGGTATTTACAAGTACAAAGCAGCACTTGTAGATGTCAGTAAAGAACATTGGGTAACAAATACAGATACATGGAGAAGATTATTTAAAATATCTGTATTTGATATGGAGTATGAAGAAGTATGCAAAAATTTAATTTCCCGCTTTTCGTAATCCACACAGATAATGTAGAAGAAATAGATGGTATTCTATGGATTGAAGACCAAGTATTAGATGACAAGAATATGTCAGGCGAAACACTTGGTGTTCGTAGACTACAATCCCCAATGAAAAGTATATATCCTCTAAGATATATGATTGAAGATGAGATTGGTCTCATGAAGCATAGAGGTAAATCTTTTATTGATAATACTGGAGAAGTAATCTATTATGAAAAGCAAGAGACAGTGGCGCTTACGTACTACAAGATTAAGAAAGTTGAGAAAAAGGGCGTGGCAGCACTTATCTGGCTCAAAGACATACCTTACCCCTTTGCAGCCAAAAGACCTCCAAAAGAAGGACTCACCTGGGTGGGAATGATACACAAGAGCGGACTCCCTTGGAAAATATGGGAGTTTAGCGAAACTAAAAAGAAGGACACATGGAGAAAAATATAGACCCACTAGTAATAAACATAGATGTTTGTGGGATTTGTAATGAAAGTTGCAACTATTGTCCTAGAAGTCATGGATACCCTAATATTAAGGAATATATGTCTTTGAAAATGTTCAAAGACTTCATAAATACTGTAAATGATTGGGGATATACAGGTTTTATTTGTTGGTCTGGTAGAGGTGAGAATAGTCTTCACCCTGACCATTCTGCTATGATAAAGATACTACATCATAAACATAGAAAGTATAAAACTCGTATCTTAACAAATGGGTATAAGTGGGAAAAGAAAAAAGAATTATTAGAGATGTTTGATGTTATGATACTAAATACTTACTCTACAAAAGAAGAAACTGCTAGAAGAAAAGAAGCATTTCCTTGGGCAGATGTAAGATTTTGGGATCAAAGCGTTGAACCTGATGAATGGGAAGTTACTCCTATTCAAATACAAAATAGAAATGAATTATTTATGGGACTAAAACAAAAAACAGTACCGTTACCGTGTGCATTGCCTATATCACGAGGCTGGATACACCATGATGGTAGTATTCAACTTTGTTCGAATGACTGGAGTGATACCAATATATTTGGTAATATCAAAGAAGATAATTTTTTTGATATCTGGCATAATAATCCTGTGCTAAAACAGATGAAGATTGATTTAGCAGAGGGAAATAGAACTAAGTATAAAGTTTGTAGTTCTTGTAATAGAAAACCAACAAACAAAGATTTATCGAGGATAAAGAAAAGAAAATGGATATTGAAAAATTAAGAGAAAAACTTAAAAATCACATAGTATGTATAGAGTTTCAATCACTAAATAGTGGTGATATGAAAAGCAGAGAGTATACTTTAAATGAAAAGTATATGAATGTACCTAATCATGTAGCAAGGCAGACAGGCGATAAGTTGTTATGCTATGATGTAGAGTTCAAAAGATGGGAAGATATACAAGAAGATACTATCACTAAGTGGACAGTTGTAGAATGAAGAAATGGGTTATAATAACAGTTATATTAGTTGTAATAGTAATTATAAGTTTACCAAAAACAGAGTGTGACTATAGTTTTCATGGACATTACATATGTGCGGATTCGTAGGCACAACTAATACACAGAATGTAGAACTTATGTTGAGCAAACAAGAGTTTCGCGGGCCTGATGGTAGTAGGTTTTGGAGCAATAAAGAGTTTGCTATTGGGCACTGTTTATTAGATATAAACGGAAAGAAACAGTTTCAACCTATAGAAACACCAAATGGTAATATTATTGCATTTAATGGAGAAATGTACGATTCTACCATACAGAATGATACTATGTGGTTAGCAAATATGTATGAAACCTATGGTAGAAAAGTACTAGAATGGAGTGACTGGCATGGGTCAATAATACATTATAATCCAAAGTCAGGAGATATTACTCTAGTTCGAGACCACTTTGGTGCAAAACCTTTATGGTATTACAAGAAAGGTAAAGATATAGAAGTTTCTACTTCTTTACGAAGTTTCTTAACAAAAGAAAGTGATAGAAGAAACTGGGAAATGCATATGAAAACTAAACAATGGTTTGGTAGAATGACACAATGGAAGTATATCCATAAAGTAGCACCTGGTGAAGTAGTAACTTTAAATACTAGAAAAGGCACAATACGAACAGAAAACTTATGGAAATACTATAAAATAGAATCACATGATTTACATTTACCTGAATTTAAAGATAAACTAATAGAGTCTATTAATAAAGTTGCAAAGAACATACAGAAAACTGGACTGTTTCTCAGTGGCGGGTTTGATAGCACTATGGCATTTTCTGCTGTAAAAGATAGTGACTTAGATTTACATATTTATTCTTGTAAGTACCACGAACAAAGAGGAAGAAAGTGGGATCATGAAGGATTTAGAAGGGAGTTTGGTAAAGCAAAACATACTTGTCTAGAGTTTGGATATGATGTAAATGAAGTTATGACATATCCTGCAAAGAGATATATGAATCATATGCATTGGATAGAAAAAACACACTTCTTGTGGGCAGATAAAAACAGAACTTCACCTAGATATGAGATGTGTAAACAAGCATCAGCAGATGGTTGTAAAGTAATACTAACAGGAGATAGTGCAGATGAATTAGTAACTGGATATAAACATCATGAAAAAAGATTCAGTGATGAGTATAATTTAGAAACTATGAACTATGTTAAGTATAAGCATCGCAGGTGGTTTCCTACAAAGTCTTTTGGAGATGATTTAATAAATAATACTTTATTCCATGATTTACTTACAACATCAGAGCAAAACATACTTACAACAGACCAAACTTGTGGTATGTTTGGTATGGAAAGCAGACCTGTATTTCTAACACAATCATTTGTAAAATACATAATGAGTATAAAAGGCACGGATAAGTTAAAAGATAACCCTGACTACCACCGAGGCGAATGGAAATGGTTATTACGAGAGGGCATGAAAGATTATATACCTGAGCATGTAAGATTAAGGTCTCAGAAAATAGGCTGGTCTAGTCCGTGGGATAATAACAATAAAGAAGTACAAACTAGAGAACAGAAAGAACAATTACTATATTTAGAAGAGATGTGTAAGTGAAAGCAGTATTAAGTAATCGTATATATCTAGACGGCAATGAAGAGTTATTTCGTAATTTAGAAAACGAACTGACTTATACATTACCTCCCCGTATGCCACAAGACCCACCTATTGTAATAAAAACAATTCGTCATATTAGAAAAGGTTTATGTTCTATACCTATGGGAAGAGAAGATTTAATCCCAACAAATTACGAAGTAATCGATAAACGGAATGACTTGGAAGTAGAGTTTCCTGAGTTTAAGTTTGATTTACGACCAAGCCAGAAAGCAGTATATGACGAAGTATATGACAGTAGTATAATTAACGCTTGGGTAAGTTGGGGAAAGACATTTACAAGTTTAGCAATTGCTGGTAAACTTGGTCAGAAAACACTGGTTGTTACCCACACAACCAACTTAAGAAATCAGTGGGAAAAAGAAGTACAAAAAGCCTATGGAATACAAGCAGGCAGAATCGGGTCGGGGAGTTTTGACACCTCATCTCCGATAGTCTGCGGGAATATTCAGACTTTATACCGAAGAATTGATGATATAAAAAAAGAATTCGGAACAGTTATTTTAGACGAAATGCATCATGTCAGTAGTCCTACTTTTACTAGAATTATTGATGAAATGCCTGCAAGATATAAAATAGGTTTGACAGGTACTTTACAAAGAAAAGATGGGCGTCATGTAGTCTTTAGAGATTATTTTGGTCATAATGTACTAAAACCACCTAAAGAAAACTATATGATACCTTCAATTCATGTAATAAAATCAGAGATTCGATTCTTAGATGGTTCGTATACGCCTTGGGCGGAAAGAATAAATCATCTAACACAGAACTCTGAATATATAAATAGTGTGAGTTTGATTGCGTCTAAGTACGCAGCACAAGGTCACAATGTATTAGTAGTGTCTGATAGAGTAGCATTTCTAAAAAGTTGCTCTAGATTAGTAGGAGATAATGCCACATTTATAACTGGCGAAATGGACTTTACAGAAAGGGAAACGACTATGAACCAAATAGGTAAAAGTCATAATGTTCTTTTTGGAACACAGAGTATCTTCTCAGAAGGTATCTCACTTAATCAATTGAGTTGTTTAGTTTTAGCAACTCCTATTAATAACGAGCCACTACTAACACAATTAATTGGTAGAGTAATACGAGAACAGGAAGGCAAGCGTCAACCTGTTATAGTAGATATTCATTTAAAAGGAAAGACTGCTTCAAGACAAGCAAATAATAGGTTAGGTTACTATGTGAAAGAGGGGTATAAGGTTGATGTCTTATAGATTCCGAACTACAAACCGCCGAAAAATAGTTCTTGACAGCAGGTTAAAAATTTGTTATAATATATGATATTGTTTGATTGGGAAAAGATACTTCGAGTGAGCAAAGGGAATGTCGGTGATGTAATATCGATACTTAGAATAATCACTCACAAGTTACCCCCTAAAAATTACAAAGATAAATCTTTTAAATTTTATCGATACAATTACGGTGGTAAGTCATTTCTGCTAAATCCAGAAGATTTACTAACAAAAGGCAGGGCATTTAGCGATAAAGAAGTTGCGGAATATGTAGGAGTCGCTTCATTTCGTAACTATCCAATGTACTTGCAAACAAAAGACTCCACACTAGACCTCTTGTATTTGCCGATATCGGAGGACACTATAACCAAAAACAGACTACTTAGAATAGAAGATGGAAAGGTTCATTTTTTATACGAGTAGACATTAACAGGAGAAAAAGAAATGGCAATTGGATTTAACCAAACTAAAGGTTCTGCTCAAAAGAGCAAAATCGAAACTTATAACTATGCAGGTAAAGAAGACCACCAAATCAGATTGGTAGGAGATTTACTTCCTAGATATATTTACTGGATAAAAGGCGAAAATAACAAGAACATTCCTATGGAGTGTTTGTCTTTTGACAGAACAACTGAAACTTTCAATAATAAAGAGCATGACCATGTTCGAGATTTCTACCCTGATTTAAAATGCGGTTGGGCATATGCTGTCCAGTGCATAGACTTGTCTGATAACTCAGTCAAAGTTTTAAATCTAAAAAGAAAACTTTTTGACCAAATATTGGTTGCAATGGAAGACTTAGGTGACCCTACAGACCCAGTAGATGGCTGGAATGTAGTATTTAAAAGACTTAAGACTGGACCGCAGGTATTCAATGTTGAGTATCAACTATCAGTTCTTAAGTGTAAAAAAGAACCGCTTACAGAAGACCAGCAAGCATTGATTGCTGACTTAAAGTCTATGGACGATGTACTTCCTAGACCTACAGCGGACGCTCAACTAGAATTGTTGAGAAGAGTAACATCTGACGGTGGCGACGCCCCTGAAGAAGTATCAGAGGAGTTTGACGTATCATGATTGGAGTAGGTGAATATTTCCCATACTTTGAGTTGCAGGGTGTAGACTCTGAAAACCATATGGGAAGTGTAAGTAGAGATGATTTTGATGGTTGGAAAGTGTTTTACTTTTACCCAAAAGATTTTACTTTTATTTGCCCAACAGAGATTGCAGGTATGGATATGCTTATATCAGAAGCATCAGTCTGTGGTTTTAGTGGCGACAACGAGTTTTGTAAACTTGCTTGGAAGAGAGATAACGAACTAATAAGCGGTATCAATCATACACTAGCAGCAGACTGCGGACTATCTTTATCATCTGAACTAGGAATAGTTGCAGAAGATGGAGTATGTTATAGAGCAACTTATATTGTTGACCCAGAAGGGATTATACAGCATGTATCCGTAAACGCTCTCGATACAGGAAGAAACGCAAGTGAAGTTCTTAGAACTTTACAAAGTCTAAAAGCAGGTGGACTCACAGGTTGTGAATGGCAACCAGGAGAAGACTTCGTAGCATGATTTTATTTACTGCCGATTGGCATATAAAATTAGGTCAAAAGAATGTGCCCATTGCTTGGGCATGTTCTCGTTATGAACATTTCTTTGAACAGATTCATAATCTGGAGAAAGAAGTTGACTTGCATATCATAGGTGGGGACTTGTTCGACCGAGTCCCTTCTATGGACGAGTTAACACTCTACTTTGACTTTGTAAAAGGTGTTAGTGTAGAAACTATTATATTTGATGGTAACCACGAGGCAACTCGTAAAAACAAAACATTTTTTACAAATTTAAAAAGAGTTACAGAAGAACTCAATCCCTTAGTACAAGTTGTAGATACTACATGGTACTTAGGAACAGAGGGTAAGGCTGCAATACTTCCGTATGCGGACTTACATAAAAAGAAAAGTATAGAAAAAATAGAAGATACGGTAGAGTATCTATTTACTCATGTTCGTGGAGAGATACCACCTCATGTAGTACCTGAAGTAGATTTAACTAGATTTGATAGATTTAAGACTGTTTTTGCTGGAGACTTACATGCTCACGAGAATACTCAAAGAAATATTGTGTATCCAGGCAGTCCAATGACAACATCATTTCATAGGAATGAAGTTAAGACAGGCTATCTACTTATTGATGAAAACTATGACTGGACATGGCATGAATTTAACTTGCCACAGTTAATTAGACAAACCGTATCAAACCCAGACGAAATGGTGCAAACAGATTGGCACCATACTATTTATGAGTTAGAGGGTGATGTGCAAGACTTAGCAAAAGTGAAAAATTCAGATTTGCTAGATAAGAAAGTAGTAAAGAGAGAAGTAGAGGCTAGACTTAACCTAACAAGTGAGATGACTATTGGTGACGAGTTAGTTTTATATCTAAAAGAAATACTAGGTCTTGATGATGATAAAATAAAAAACATAATAGGAGTATTTAATGATTATTCTACAGAAGTTAAAATGGGATAACTGTTTTTCTTATGGAGAAGGTAACGAGATAGACTTAGATAAGTCTACTCTCACTCAGTTAGTTGGAACTAACGGTGTAGGTAAAAGTTCAATCCCTCTCATATTAGAGGAAGTTTTATTTAATAAGAATAGTAAAAATGTTAAAAAGGCTGACATCGCGAACCGATACGTCGGTAATGGTTATAATATCAGTTTATCTTTTACAGTGGACTCTGATGAGTACTGTATCTCAGTTATAAGAAGAGCCACACTAAAGTGTAAACTTACAAAAAATGGCGAAGATATTAGTTCGCATACCGCCTCTAACACTTATAAAACACTACTAGAGATTTTAGGCATAGATTTTAAGACCTTCACACAATTAGTATATCAGAATACAAATGCTAGTTTACAGTTCTTAACAGCGACAGATACTAATAGGAAAAAGTTCTTGATTGATTTGTTAAAGTTAGAAGAATATGTAGATTACTTTGAAGTATTCAAGGAAGCAACAAGGGTAAACTCTCACGAAGTAACCAGTGTTAACGCATCACTTGGTACTATTGAAAAATGGTTAACAGACAACAAACTTGAGGATACTAGTCTACTATCAAAAATGGATTTACCAAAAATGTCGGAAAAAGACGGAGAATCTTTACAGAAGTTATTAGTAGAGTTTGAAAATATCTCGGAAAAGAATCGAAAAATTAACGACAATAATTTTCTGAGAAATCAAATGCAATCCATAGATTTTCAAAAATATCAGAATGATTTGAAAGTTTATCCCGAACTACAAGATGTTTCACAGAAACTTAGTTCAAAAGGAGCATGGTCTGGAGAGGGTACAGCAGAACAAAAGATGATAGAGAAGTATGAAAAATTACTATCTACACAAAATCATATATGTCCTACTTGTGAACAAGAAATAGATGTACAGTTCATAAATGAACAACTTGAACAGCATAGAGACAGTATGAATTATATTTATAAAGAAGTAGCAAAACTAGAGGCGCAGATAGAGGAGATACAAAGCCACAATGAAATACATAGGACAGCAACCAAAAAAGTCAAAGAATACGAAAGGCTTGCAGCCTCCATTGACATTAACCTCCCAACACAAGTTATTAACAGAGAAGAACTTAATGTTAAGATTCAAGAACTTCGTCAAAGAATTGCCACTGATAGGGAGGCTTTGGAGGAAGTCATAGAAGAAAATGAGAGAAGAGAAAGACATAATACGAGAATTAGTATTGTACAGGAGCAAACTGAACAATTCGAGAAAGAGGCTAATGACCTCACAAGTAGACTTGACAGTTGTGAGGATAAACTATCGGTTCTTGAGATACTTAAAAAAGCATTTTCTACCAATGGACTCCTCGCATACAAAATTGAATCGCTAGTAAAAGAACTAGAACTACTAACAAATGAGTATTTGGCAGAGTTTAGTGACGGTAGATTCAGTATCAATTTTGTTGTAGAGAACGACAAGTTAAATGTCGAAGTATCTGATAACGGAAACATTATTGATATTCTTGCTTTATCAAGTGGAGAACTTGCTAGAGTAAATATCGCAACACTAGTTGCAATACGAAAACTCATGACTTCTATTTCACGAAGTCAAATAAATGTACTATTTTTAGATGAGGTAAATCAAGCCTTAGATGAAGTAGGTAAAGAAAAAGTCGTGGAAGTATTGATGAAAGAAGAAAACTTGAATACATATATGGTATCTCATGGTTGGACACACCCATTACTACACAAAATCGAAATAACAAAAGAAGAGAACATATCGTCACTTAGCGAATGAAAATACTAATATTCGGTCTGCCAGGTTCTGGCAAGACCACTCTCGCTTCAGAACTTGCATATAAGTTTAGAGTGCCACATTATTGTGCAGATACAATTAGAGAGTTTCACAATGATTGGGACTTTTCCGAAGAAGGTCGATTACGACAATTTCATAGAATGAATTTTGAAAACTGGGGTATCCTAGATTTTGTCTGCCCTAAAAAAGAATATAGACATAGACTACAAGCAGACTATACTATATTTATGGACACGATTGAAGAAGGACGGTATGAAGATACTAATAAACTATTTGAGTATCCAGACCCCAGCGAGTATGATATAAGGATAGAAAAATGGATTGGACAAAACCAACTGCAATGCTCTTGGGAAGGTATCAGCCCTGGCACAAAGGCCATAGAAAGTTACTTAAAAGAGCACTTTCCAAGACTGGTCAAGTAGTAATATTACTGAGAGCATCAGACGGCTCGTCAAGTAATCCTTACAGTTTTGAGCAACGAAAGGAGAAAATACTTCTTGACATCATTGGGAAAAAATGGTATAATAGTAATACTATTGAGATATTAGAAGTGCCAAATATTACGAACATTGTATATGGTCGTGATGTTGGTTACAAGATAGAGCAGGAGCATTTTACTAAAGGTATAGAGGAGATATCTGCTACTGCGATTAGGAATGGATTCACACAAGAAAACAATATTAAAAACAATTAGTTGGAGGATAGTAGCAACATGCATTACATTCATAGTAGGTTACACAATATTTGGAAGTGTAATCGGAGCCACAGCCCTAGCGGGTACGGATACGGGAATAAAGATTGTTGCATATTACCTGCACGAGAGAACATGGAATAATTATGAAAGTTGAGATATACAGTATACCAAACTGCCCAGCATGTAAGAAAGCATTAATGCTTGCTACTAATCACCAAGCGGTGCATGACGCAGTTTACAACATGATGGGTAAAGAGTTTGATGCCTCTGATGTAAAAGTATTATTTCCAATGGCAAGAACTTTCCCACAAATTGTGGTAGACGGAGAGCATATTGGAGGATATATTGAATTTGACAAACTACTTGCTGACATACCGACATAATGGTTAACAGCAGAAGAAAAGGTAACGATGCAGAAATAAAAGTAGCAGGTATGCTGCATCGTCATACAGGGGAGACTTTTACACAAACACCTGGCTCGGGTAGTGGTAAAGTGAAAGGTGACCTGATGGTGCCACATAAACATAATCTATTTACTATTGAAGTAAAACATTATCGTGATATGGCATTTAATCATAAAATATTTACACAAAAGAGCAACACCTTTGTTGGGTGGTGGTCAAAACTTTGTAAACAAGCAGAAGTTATGCAACAAGAACCTTTGCTAATATTCAAAGAAAACTACTCACAATGGTATGTGGCAACGACAAGAAAGCCACTTTACAAAAAACATATGTACTTTAACTGGTTAGGTTGCTATGTGCTACCTGCAGAAAAGTTTTTAGAAACACAAAAATTGGAGTTTACCAATGGCGATATCATTTATGAACCATGGAAAGCCGACCCCGAATGGGAACTTGTTGATTGTTGATGGACTCAACCTGGCTTTTAGATGGAAACATCAGAACAAATTAGACTTTGAACACGACTATGTAAGAACAGTTGAAAGTCTAGCAAAGTCTTATAACTGCGGAGAGATAGTAGTCTTAGGCGACGGCGGTAGTGATTACCGTAAGTCTATCGACCCAGAGTATAAGGCAAACCGTAAAGAGCGGTACAAAGACCAAACACCTGAAGAAGAAGCCGAGTTTCTCGAGTTCTTACAAGAGTTTGGTGTAACAATGAAGAACTTGAAAAGTAAAGGCTATCTTACTATCAAGTACAAAGGAGTTGAGGCTGATGATATAGCAGCCGTGATAGCCACTAATAGAGAGGAGTTAGGTCTTGAAGAGATTTGGCTTATCTCATCAGATAAAGACTGGGATTTACTTATCACTGATAGTGTCAGTAGGTTTTCTACAGTCACAAGAAAAGAAACAACACTCGATAATTGGGACGAGCATTATGACTTTGAACCTGATAAGTATTTGACTTTCAAATGTTTGACAGGAGATAAAGGCGATAACGTTCCAGGAGTCGATGGCATTGGGCCAGTAAGGGCAACTCAATTAATAGCACAGTATGGAGATGTATTTGACATCATGAATACACTTCCTATTGAGAGCAGGTATAAATTCATGCAAAACTTAAATGAGTTTGGCAGTGATAGACTTGCTACTAATATTGAGTTAATGGATTTAACATATGATGTAGACGCTGCCGTATTAGGGCATAGTCAAGATATTTTAAGATTAGTGGAGAATTATGTCAGTAAAAATTGATTACAGTAAAGATAGTCTTTTAGATGAGTTCGCAATATCAACTCTCAAAGACAGATATATGATTCCAGGCGAAGAGTCGCCTCAGGAAGCATTTGCTCGTGCTGCAGAAACATTCGCAGATGACGATGCTCATGCACAGCGTTTGTATGATTATGTAAGTAACCTTTGGTTTATGTTCGCAACTCCAGTACTATCAAATGGTGGTACGAGAAGAGGATTACCAATAAGTTGCTTTCTTAACTATGTAGATGACAGTAGAGAGGGTATAACAGACCACTTTACTGAAAATGCATTTCTATCATCTTTTGGTGGTGGTATTGGTGGATATTGGGGTCATGTCCGTTCTTCAGGAACTAAGACATCAAAAGGCTCTGAGTCTACTGGTGTAATACCTTTCGTAAAAGTTGTAGATGCAGAAATGCTTGCTTTCTCACAGGGTGTAACCCGTAGAGGAAGTTATGCAGGGTATCTCGATATAGACCACCCAGAGATTGAAGAGTTCTTAGATATAAGAAAACCAACAGGCGGAGATACAAACCGTAAGTGTCTAAACTTACACCATGGTATTGTAGTCACTGATAAGTATATGGAACTTATACATAGAGCAACAAAAGAAGAAGGATTCGATGATAGTTGGGATTTGATTGACCCACATAGTGGTGAGATTACAAAAACAGTATCTGCTCGTGCATTATGGGTAAAGATACTACAAAATAGAATGGAAACAGGAGAGCCATACATTATGTTTGGTGATGCTGTAAATTCTGAACTACCTGACTTTCAGAAAAAGAAAGGATTGAAAGTACATCAAAGTAATTTATGTTCTGAGATTACACTTCCAACAGATGAAGAGAGAACAGCAGTATGTTGTCTTTCTAGTGTGAACTTAGAGTATTATGACGAGTGGAAAACTCATGGTGCTTTCATTCCTGATTTAATTCGTATGCTCGATAATGTCTTAACATCATTTATCGAGAACGCGCCAGAGCAATTACATAAAGCAAAGTTTAGTGCTATGAGGGAGAGAAGCATAGGACTTGGCGCTATGGGATTTCATGCTTACTTACAAAAGTCTAGCATACCTTTTGAGAGTGCAATGGCGACTGCTGCTAACCTAGAGATGTTTCAACACATCAAGGAATCAGCGCAGAAAACAACGAGAGAACTTGCCGTTGAAAGAGGAGCATGTCCAGATGATGATTCTTGCACAGTAAGAAATGCACATCTACTAGCAATCGCTCCAAATGCAAGTTCAAGTATTATCTGTGGTAATACATCACCGAGTATCGAACCATTTAGAGCAAATGCTTATACACAGAAAACAAAGTCTGGGTCTAATCTAGTAAAGAACAAGTTTCTTGAAGCAGTATTAGAAGAGCATGGAAAGAATGATGATGATACTTGGAGAACTATTATCACAAACAAAGGCAGTTGTCAACATCTTGACTTCCTAACACAGTGGGAGAAAGATACATTTAAAACTGCCGTAGAAATAAATCAAGGCTGGGTAATAGAACACGCTTCAGGTAGACAACCAATGATATGTCAATCACAGAGTGTGAATCTATTTTTCCCACCTGATGTAAACAAAGGGGAGTTGCACAATGTACACATGGTGGCTTGGGCAAAAAACCTTAAAACTTTATATTACCTACGCAGTGAGGCAATATCTCGTGCAGATAATGTTTCAAGCGTTGCTAAAAGAGAAATAATTTTTGAAAACCAAGATTGTTTAAGTTGTGAGGGATAAATGAACTTACTAGAAGAAAGAGAATACTACAAACCTTTTAGTTATCCGTGGGCTTTTGAGAAGTACAAAAGGCAACAGCAGATGCACTGGCTTCCAGACGAAGTACCACTACAAGATGACATAAAGGATTATAACAAAAAACTGACTGATGATGAAAGACTATTGATAGATAATATTTTTCGTTTCTTCACACAGGCAGATGTTGATGTATGTTGTGGATATGCAAAACACTATCTACCAACATTCAAGCAACCAGAAGTAAGAATGATGCTTGTGAGTTTTGCTGCGATGGAAGCAGTTCACCAAGAAGCATATTCTTTACTATTAGAAACTTTAGGTAAATCAGATGATATGTACCAAGAGTTTTTTGATATACAAGCGATGGCTGATAAACATGAATATCTAACTGATTTCAATATGAAAACAAAACATGATATGGCAAAGACTATGGCAGTCTATAGTGGATTTACAGAAGGAGTACAACTATTTAGTAGTTTTGCGATACTTCTAAACTATCCGAGACACAATCTTATGAAAGGTATGGGTCAGATTGTTACATGGTCAATTAGAGACGAAAGTCTACATGTAGAAGGCTTATCAGAACTATTTAGAACTTTTATGAGAGAGAATCCAGAACTGTGGACAGATAAATTAAAGTATGAAATTTACTGTGCCGCAGAGAGGACAGTAGAATTAGAAGATAAATTTATTGACATCTGTTTCAACAAAGTTTCAGTACCAGACTTAACTGCGCGAGAAGTAAAGGAATATATCCGATACATAGCCGACAGAAGATTACTAGGTCTAGGTATGAAGGCTATCTTTAAAAGCACGGAGAATCCGTTGCCTTGGATAGATATGCAAGTTAACGCAGTTGAGCATACCAACTTTTTTGAAAACCGTGCTACCGAGTATGCTAAGGCTAGTACACAAGGAAATTGGCAGGATATATTTAAATGACAGAACAGTTACAACCAACTATCACTATAGATGGAGTTGAGCATGATGTTGAAGATTTAAATAATGAGCAGAAATCTATTATTGGACACTTACAATTATGTGACCAACAGATTTCTCATTATCAGAATATGTTAGCATTAACTCAAACTGCAAGACAGGCCTATATAAATGATTTAGGTAATCAACTTAATACAGCAGAAGATAAAGAATGAATATCTACATAGGGTATGAATCATCTCACCCAGAAATGTTTGAGGTGTGTAAAGAATCTATACTTAGGTTTAATCCTACGCATAAGATTTATCCCTTGATTAAGTCTGATTTACAGGAACAAGGTATCTATACTAGAAAAGAAGAAAGTGCAAGTACAGAGTTTGCTTTCACTAGGTTTCTTGTTCCTTACCTGTCTAACTATACTGGCTGGTCATTATTCTGCGATGGAGACTTTTTGTGGAGATGTGACCCACAAGAAATAGTACATCACAAAAATTCACACAAATCCGTCATGTGTGTAAAACACCCACAATTTATTTTAGAAGATAAAATAAAAATGGACGGAAAAGTAAATAGACCATATCCTAAAAAGTATTGGTCTTCACTAATGTATTTCAATAATGCATTATGTGCCTCACTTAATTTGTGGTATGTTAACAACGCAGCAGCAGTTCACCTACATGGATTCTCATGGGCATTAGGCCATGACTATCCTGGTGACGGCGTTGGTGACTTACCAGCATCTTACAACGCTATGGTAGGTTACTATGATTTTGGTAACTATGCTAAAGCAGTTCACTTTACAGATGGCGGGCCTTGGCTCGGCAATCACAATAATTTTAAACACCCAATATACGAAAAAGAATGGATAGACTTATACGAACAATTCTCAACAAAAACTTAATATTTGTAGGGAACTCAGTAGAAATTTTACAACATAAACATGGAGAGTGGATAGACTCTCATGATATAGTTGTGCGTTTTGGAAAAGGGTATCCAACAGAGGATAAGTGGGAATCAATTGGTAGTCGTACAGACATATGGATATCTGGTTTTCTTAGAAGTAAACATCAAGTATTCTATCCTGATGCAGTCAAACTTTTAAATAGAGCAAGAGTTGATTTAGACAGCGATGTCTCAAAACATAAAATAGGAAAAGACTGGATAACTATGTTTTCAGATTACGAGTTGAAAACTATTTATGAAGAATTCGGTGTGAAAAATAACGACTTCCATGCAAAGCGTCCTTCAAATGGATTTATTTCAATCTTATTTTTCACTCGTATGGTTGATGTATGGAAAAAATTGTCATTGATAGGATTTGACTTTTTTGCCAAGGACGCTGGCTTTAAAGTAGGAAATGCTATACCATATTCTTGGCATCTTCCGATAAATACAGTGAATGAGAATCCTCATATGGGAGCCGATGAACGGGCTTATGTAATGGATTTGGTTCAAAAAAATATTTTGGATTGGAAAATTTTGTCAGACCTCGAGGAAAAATCAGTCGATTTTACCTAACTTATAACCCGCCTGTACTAACTTTCTAGTTGTAACTTTTTGTTTTTCTGATTTTAAAAGAATTTGTTCATTCAATCTAGCATTTCTTAGATTCAATGGTATCTTGTCTATCAAGTTTCCATAGAGTTCAAATGGTGCTGCTAGTTGAATCCCAGTAGGTAATGAATAATAATCAGACATCAATGTACTATGGTCTATATTTATTGAGTATGACTTTCTTAACATTATATTGTGATTGATACAGTCCTTTGGTCCGATAGCATCTAACTTAATTAATTTATCAAGTCTGCCGTCCATGTATAAAGGCATATCAGTTGGTTTGAGTTTCATCAACGCTCTAAAGAATACTACATTACTGCAGTTATTTAGATACGCATCTATTTGTGGTTCGCCCTTGAATCTAGTTGCAAAATGAGTTCCGCCCTTAAAGAACAAATTCCCATCTCTAATCTTCATCAATGCGTCATAGTTTACCATAAACATATCCCAATCATATTGTCTAAATGCTAGTGCTTCATAATCTGCATCAGTTGGATTTGCACTTTGCCCAACTTTATGAGTTATTTTTAGAATGTTATAGTAATTTTTATATGCTGGGTGTTTTCTATACATTAGTTTTCTATTTAGTAACCCAACTTTATTATCAAAGTAAGACTCTGGTGGTATATGACCACTAACCAGTTTACCTGCGTGGAATATATTATTACCTGTAATAACCATAAGTCTTTTACTTGGTCTTTGTGATTCGGGTTTATCCATATACCATCTTCGCATATGAAGTATCATTTTTGCAATATTATTAGTTACTCCAGGTAGTTGATAACATTTTATCTGTCTAAAATTTTCTAATGCCCATTTTACTAAGACATCGTCCCATTCTTCATACTTAAAGTATAGGTGCACGCGGAACTCCTCCGACTTGTCAAGTAGAGACGCTAGTGTGAAAGCAGTGTAGTCTTTCTTATATAATATTGCTATATCTATCATTTGTGTATTTTATACTCCCAAAAATTATCTAAATACCTTTCCATTCTATCTTCTGCATCGTCATCAAAGTCAAATATTATGCCAGACCTTTTTGACGAGAGAATCTTACATATTGCATCGTAAGCCGTGCAGTTTTTTGTATTGCTACATGCTGCATAGAAACTTTCATATGTAACGAGTTTCTTTTCTCTTATCTTTCTAGGATTAGATACTAGTTGTAATTTCTTTCCTAATAATAGTGCTATGATTCCCATTTCACTATTCGGACAGGTCGCTACTTCTTTACAATTAAGTAGTAGTTCATACCCGCCCTCTTTTTTGTGTAAAACATTTTCTTCCCCAACTTCCATGTTCCATTTTGCTATCCAAACAGGAGCAGTTATTGGGTGCGGTTTTACTTTATAACCTTGTTCTTTTACGAGTTCTCTGACTTTTCTAAAGTTAATCAGTGGGCCATGCATTAAGTTACTGCCTGGCGGAAAGACAACTTTATCATAAAACTCTGTATTCCATTGTAATGAATACTTATTTTGCAAGTTTGCTTTTATTTTACTTATTCGTTCTTCATCAATTTTTATGTCTGAATCAACGATACTTTGTAAAATTTTATCATTAATTTTTACTGAACTAACTCTCATGTAAATACCTTTACCAAGAAAGTCAGTATATAACCAACTTCTTATAGTTTTGACTTCATTAGTGTTAAACCATAAGTCATACTCAAAAGGCACTCCTCTATGAGATTCGCGTATAATTCTTTTCTTAAACCTATTTAATACTTCTAAATCTTTCTTAGGTCTAAAACTACTACCTGATTTCATAAAATGAGTTGGAATATCTCCTAACTCTTCATTTATGCTCATCTGTTCAAGAGCCTTGCTAGGTTTTATTTTTCTGCCTTCTTGCACTCTTTAACCTCTTGAATTAATTCAAATAATCTTTTTTCTATATTTTTCATTCGTTCTTCGTTTTCACCTATTGTGTCGAAGATTGCGCTCATCATACTTTCGAGTTTTTTATTTACATACTCGGGAGTAATTTCCGTCTTTCTGTGACTCTCTGCCATTTCTTAACTCCATTGTGAGCCGTCCCAGAAGGAAGCCCCTAAATCGGAGGCGCTTGATACTTCAGTATCGAATATTGTTCCTGCTGAACTGGCTGTTATTCTTTCATAAACAACTGTATCTGTTGCAGTTGCAAAGACTGTTAGATGGTCAGTTGTAATTGTTGTGTCTGTTGATTTTGTGGTTTCAAATGTTGTAGTTGTACCATCTTCTTCCGTTCTAGTTGTTTCAAATGTAGTTGTTGTAGCAAATGCAGTTTCAAATGTAGTTGTAGTAGATTTGCTTGTGGCTGTAGATTGAGTTGTAGCAGTAGTTTGTGTAGTATTAAATGTTGTAGAAGTTGTTCTACTTGTATCTGTGCCTCTACTTGTACCTGTTGTAGTATTGGTATTAAATGTAGTTGTAGTAGATTGAGTTGTATCTGTTGACGCAGAAGTACCTGTTGTAATTGTAGTATCAAATGCAGTCGTTGTAGATTTACTTGTTGCTGTTGCTCTTGTTGTAAGTGTTCCAAGAGTTGTAGCATAAGTTGTTGTAGTAGATTGAGTTGTATCTGTCGCTCTACTTGTACCTGAGGAACGAGTAGTATTAAATGTAGTTGTAGTATTTTTACTTGTTTCTGTACCTCTACTTGTTGCTGTTGTAGTATTTGTGTTAAATGTAGTTGTAGTATTTTTACTTGTTGCTGTTCCTCTACTTGTAGCAGTTCCACTAGAAGTATTGAATGTAGTTGTAGTTGCTCTACTTGTACCTGTTGCTCTTGAAGAACTTCTACTTGTACCATACGCTGTTTCGTAAGATGTACCTCTAGTTGTACTTGTATTATCTGTATATGCAGTAGTTGTAGTATAAGCAGTTGTAGTACTTCTACTTGTACCTGTGGCTCTACTTGTATTTGTATTATTTGTAAATCCTGTATTATCTACATAAGCAGTTGCTGTACTTCTGGCTGTATTAGTTACATTAGTAAATCCTGTATTATCTACATAAGCAGTTGCTGTACTTCTGGCTGTATTTGTAGAGTTTGTAAATCCTGTATTATCTGTGTATGCTGTTGACCTACTTGTATTTGTATTTCTTGTAGAGTTATATCCAGTAGAGTTTGTAAACCCTGTTGAGTTTGTAAATCCTGTATTTCTAGAGGTATTTGTACTTCTGGCAGTATTTGTATTATTTGTAAATCCTGTGTTTCTACTTGTATTTGTACCTCTTGAAGTATTTGTATTTCTAGAAGTATTAGTATTTCTAGAAGTATTGTAAGAAGTAGAGTTTGTAAACCCTGTTGAGTTTGTAAATGATGTACTATACGAAGTATTTCTAGTTGTGGCTCTACTTGTGTTTGTATTAAAAGATTCTGTAACTAAGAATGTTCCGCTTTCTTCTTCCTCTGTGGCCAAAGTATATGTTACATTTGTAAATGCGGTGTTATAACTTGTTGACCTAGTTGTATTTCTACTTGTGTTTGTGTTCCTAGAAGTATTTGTATTTCTAGAAGTAGCATATGAAGTAGAGTTTGTAAACCCTGTTGAATTTGTAAATCCTGTATTGTCTGTGTAAGCCGTACCCCTAGTTGTATTTGTACTATTTGTAAAACCAGTATTATCTGTATAAGCAGTACCCCTAGTTGTATTAGTATTTCTAGCAGTATTAGTATTTCTACTTGTACCATATGATGTAGAATTTGTAAATCCTGTATTTCTAGATGTGTTTGTAGACCTACTTGTATTTGTATTATCTGTATACGCTGTACTTGTGTTCCTACTTGTATTTGTAGACCTAGAAGTATTCGTATTATCTTGGTAAGCAGTACTTGTATTTCTACTTGTATTTGTAGACCTACTTGTGTTTGTACTATCTGTGTAAGCAGTAGTTGTATCATACGCAGTTGTTGTACTTCTACTTGTTGCTGTTCCTCTACTTGTATTTGTACTATTTGTAAAACCAGTATTCCTAGTTGTTGTTATCGTCGTGTCATACGAAGTCGTATAGGTTGTGGTTGTATTATATGAAGTAGTTGTAGACCTATCTGTTTCAAAAGTCGTTGTTGTTGTATAATTTGTTGTTGTATTAAACGTAGTTGTAGTAGACCTAGTTGTATTATAGGTTGTAGTTGTTGTATAATTTGTAGTAGTAGTGAACGTAGTAGTTGTAGACCTTGTAGTATTAAAAGTCGTAGTTGTATTATACGCAGTTGTAGTTTCAAAGGTCGTTGTAGTTGACCTAGTTGTATCAAAAGTAGTTGTAGTTGTATAGGTAGTATTAGAATCAAAAGTCGTAGTTGTAGACCTAGTTGTTTGATACGCTGTTTCTGTATTGAACAGAGTTGTAGTAGTGAAAGTCGTAGTTGTAGACCTAGTTGTATTATAGGTTGTAGTTGTTGTATAATTTGTTGTTGTAGTAAATGTAGTTGTAGTATTCTTTGATGTTTCAAAGGTTGTTGTAGTATTAAAAGTTGTAGTTGTATTGAATACAGTTGTAGTTGCTCTTGTTGTAGTAATAGTTGTATCTGTTGCTCTACTAGTGTTAAATGTAGTTACAGTATCTGTTGCCCTATTTGTATCAAAGGTTGTATTTGTTGCAAAAGCGGTTTCTTGTGTTCCTGAGATGTAAGTTGTTTCTGTATTTGTAGACCTACTTGTTTCATGCACAGCACTGAACGGCCCTTCAAGAGAGCCGCCATTGTTTACGAACACTTCGTTTACTCGTCTAAGTGTACCACCGTCATTAACAGCGATAAACCTGATGGTGCGGAGTGTTCCGCCATCATTTACAAATATACCCATTATGCTCCTCTATTAATATACAAAGAAGATGTGGCCATCACTTGTACTGCCTACTCCAGTTGGAGCAGTTGTTGTGATTGTAAATGGTAATCTTGCTTTTGGTATAGTTCCACTTCCAAGTCTGTCTGATGCGACACTTCCTTCAAAGTTTCTACTTGCGTCGATTACATCACTACCATCAATTTTTAATCCTGCGTCTTCGATGTTAAAATCTAATTTCTGTCCCATTTTATACCTCTATTGTTGTTCTAATGAACTTGAACGCCATAGTATCGCTTGATGCGGGCGTTGCTAATAATCTAACACTTCCACTGCTTATATCTGCGTCAAAAGCGGCTTGGGCTCCATTGTCAAATATAGAAGCGTATTGTGTTAAGTAAACTGTTGACCCATCATGGAATAGTGAAATCTTTAAAGTATGATAATCACTATCTGTTGAGTTTGTAATTTGTACTGTATATTCAGCACTTCTAAATGTTGCTGCAGTAAATGTATCTAGTGCAAATTGTGATGTTGAAGTTGAACTTCCTGTACCTACATCAAACCCAGCAACTTCGTCTATATGAAGTTTTTGTGGTGGGTTAGTATCTTGAACACCTACATTACCTGTTGTTGTTACTGCTGAAGGACTTATATTACCACATGTAAAATTACCTGTGAATGTTTGTCCAGATAAAGCATCGGACTTTAACTCTGAAGAAGATACAGCATTTGCTGCTATATGTGTTGCATCAACAATACCAGTACCAATTTTATTAGCATTAATTGCGTTATGTGCAATATCTCCTGCAACGATTGTTAAGCCAACTATCTTTGCTGAAGTAATAGAATTATCTGCTAAGTCTGCTGTGACAATAGTTCCATTGGCAATACTTGCTGAGACAACTGAGTTGGCCGCTAATTTAGCCGCAGTAATTGCATCGTCAGAAATATCTCCTGTTGCAATTGTTCCATCTAGTATTTGGTCAGTAGTAATCTGCCCATCATCAATATGTTTTGTTAGAATAGAATTTTGCGCTATCTTAGTACCATCTATAGCATTATCTGCAATATCTCCAGTAGCAATCGTATTCGCTGCTATCTGTGTAGTTGTAATTAAACCATCAGGTATATGTATAACTCCGATAGAGTTCTGAGCAATTTCACTTGCCCCAATAACATTTTCTGCTATCTTAGCCGCTGTAACTGCATTGTTTGCTATCTTTGCTGTACTTACTTGTGCATTTGCTAATTGTAAAGATGTTACTGCATTATTTGCTATTTCGCTTGAACCAACAGAATTTTCTGCAATCTTTGAACTACCTACAGCGTTATCTGCAATCATACTGTTTTCTACAGCGCTTGCTTGTATTGTTGCTGAGCCTGTTACATTTCCACTACCATCAAAAGATGCAGATGTCCAAACGACATCTCCTGTCATTCCAATAGTTCTTCCTGTTGCTAATGCAGTTGCTGTATCAGCATTACCTGTTACATCACCTGTAATATTACCGTAGCCTCTGCCAAAGTCAATATCGGCTTGTGCATAACCTGTTCCACTTGTATTAACTGTTGTGGTTGGCTCTGATTGTAAATCTTTAAAGAATGTCCATCTAGAGTTACTTGCGTCCCTAAATATACCAGCGTATTCATCTTGTGACCCACTATCATCATATAATCCATAGAAACCAATATCAATTGCGTCTGATGAATTATTAGTTGTTGCTAATGAAATCATTGGGTCTGAAACTGTTAGTGTTGTAGATGAAACAACTGTTTCTGTTCCAGATACTGTTAAGTTACCTGAAACTGTTAAATCTGATACTGTAAAGTTTGCTGAACTATCTAACTCATCGGCTCCAACTGCATCTGCTGCTATCTTTGCTCTTGTAACTGCATCATCATTTAGTTTTGCAGTTGTAATATTACCAGTAGCAATTTTATCAAATGTTATAGTGCTATTTGCTATTTGGGCTGCAGTAATCTGTCCATCATCAATGTGTTGTGTCAAAATAGAATTTTGTGCTATCTCTGAACTACCTACTTGATTTTCTGCTATCTTTGCTGAAGTTATTGCATTATTTGCTATATCTCCAGTCGCTATCGTTCCGTCCAAGATTTGGTCGGTTGTAACCTGTCCATCGTCAATGTGTTTTGTTAAGATAGAGTTTTGTGCTATCTTTGTACCGTCTACTGCGTTGTCTGCTATGTTACCAGTAGCAATAGTGTTTGCAGCAATATCTGCTGATACAATAGTACCGTTTACTATCTTGGCTGATGTGATTGAATTATCTGCTAAATCTGCTGTTACAATTGTACCATTTGCTATACTTCCTGATACGACTGCATTGGCTGCTAATTTAGCGGCTGTTACTGCATCATCTGCAATATCGCCTGTTGCTATTGTGCCATCTAAAATTTGGTCTGTTGTTATTTGACCGTCGTCTATGTGTTGTGTTAAAATCGCATTGTCTGCAATCTTCGCGCTAGTTACTGCATCATCTGCTAACTTAGCGGTGGTTACATTACCTGCTGCTATATGTATAGTGTCAACACTACCTGTTACTAATTCTGCACTATCAACTGAGTTTGCAGCAAGTTGTGTTCCTGTAACAGCATTACCTGCTATCTCTGAACTAGCAACTTGATTTGCGGCAATCTCTGCTGAAGTGATAGCATTTGCGGCTATCTTTGCAGTGGTTACTTGACCTGAGCCAATATGTATTGTATCAATACTACCTGTAATTAGTTGAGCAGAATCTACTGAGTTTGAAGCCAGTGCTGCTGTGTTGATTGCATTATCTGCTACGGCTGTAACCGCTGTATCTTGTAATTGTGCTGCCCCGATAGCGTTAGTTGCAACTTCAGAAGTGCCAACAGCATTTTCTGCTATTTCACTTGACCCTACTGCGTTTGCCGCTATCTCACTGGCAGTTATGGAATTACTGACTATCTCAGTAGTTCCGACTGCGTTCGCCTCAAGGGTAGAGACTAATGCGTTTTGTTTTCCTATGAGAGACATATTATGTTTGCTCCAAATATGAGAGCGTTACATCTATTGAAGATGCGACATTGCTCTGTACCTTGATTGCGTCTCCTGCTTCTAAAACAACTTTACCGTCTCCACCTACTGCTACAATTGTTGTGCCACTAGGTATTGGTGTACCGTGTGTTAGACTTATATGGGTAGAAGAACTTGAATCGAAAAACTGTGCAGTACCCTCAATCGCTCCGCCACTTTGATTACAAAGATATAGACCGATTATTGTACTTGTAGTTCCTGATGGACAAGTATATACAGTTGTAAGCGATGTGCCTACATCTGCGCTTGTTGCTGTTTTAAAGTTTGATGCCATCTTATTATCCTAATGCTATACTCATTGCAAGAACATCGGACAAATCTACGGTAGCATCTGGGTCATTAAAGTTTGCTACCGTTACGATTGTTCCGTCTTCTTTTTTTGTGTATATCTTTTTGTCAGAAACATTCATAGCAATCTCGTGTGTTGCTAAATCCGACCCTGTCGGTACGTTTCCTACTGTTTCTGACCTTTTTATTTTTATAGTTTGAGCCATTCTTAGAATGTACCTCCATCTAAGGTGTTACTCCATGTAACTGTGGAAGATGCTCCAACTTGTAAAATTTGTCCTACTGAATTTGTAGAATCATAAGTTCCTATTGAAAGTCTTGAATAACCACCATTTGCTCCATTTGCTCCAAATAGAATATCTCCATTTGCAGTTGCAGTTATACCTTTCAATCTTAGTGTGTCTGAGTTGATTTCTATTGCTTTATCATCAACATTAACTGATAGAGTGTTACCTGACTTAGCAAGTCCATTCCCACCTGTAATCTGTCCAGCACCTGAGAATTGTGTAAATGTAAGTGCATCACTTCCAAGTGTTGCAGTTCCTGTTACTGATGTTAGTACATAAGCGTTATCTGCATTGTTTGACCCTTCTTCAACAAAGGCGAATAAACCACCTGTAACTTGTGTTGAAGAATCTGCATCTTCTACTCTTGTTAAAACAAAAGCAGTACTACCATCACCTACAGTTGTTACACTATAGATACCGTTATGTGCTCCTGAAGACTGGTCTTTTACTAAGACTCTGTTTCCAGAAGATAGAGTAACACCATCAACTGATATTGCTCCATTTGAATCTGCTGTAAGAGTTGCTCCAACTCCAGACGACCCATTATTATATGTGGCCGATAAGTTTGCTGTAGTTGCTACTCTTACTGAATCTTTTATGTCTAGTGCTTGTTTTACACTATCAACATATGACTTGTTTGCTGCGTCCGTGCTTGATGAAGGAGTCGCAACATTTTGTAATCTGTTAGACCCGAAGTCTACTGTTTGTGAGCCTGCTACTGTTAGTCCAGCATCAAAGTCTGCTGAAGCCCCAAAAGTTGGAGTACCAGTAACTGTGATTGCGTCACTTGAAGCATTACCTAAAGTTATTGCTCCATTTAATGCAGTTGCTCCTGAGACCGTTAAGTCTGCGCTACCTGTTATATCGCTTGTTACTGCTAAAGTACCAGCGACTGTTGTATTACCTGAAGAAGCATTTACTGTAAACTTGTTTGTTGCAACATCAAAGTTACCATCAACTCCTAAAGTTGTAGTTACATCTAATGAAGCACCAAGTGTTACTGCACTTGATACGTTTAATGTGTTGTTTAAGTCTACTGCTTTTGCGATTTCAATTTCTTCACTACCGTTTGTAGTGATAAACTTCATGTATGAGTTTCCACCCTCATTGATGTCTAAAGCCGCGGCTTGGTTATCAGGTATTGTTAGTGAGTTTGCTTGACCATCTAAATCTAATGTACCACCATGCGTTATTATTAGATTTCCAGCAGGAGCGATTGTTAATGCTCCTGAACCTGTTGAGATTGTATCACTTGATCCAGTTACTACGATGTTACCAGATTTTAAAGAATCTATCTTGCTGTTTGAATCTACAAGGATTGCTGAACTTGCTGTCAATGTACCAGCAGTATGGTCGAGCATATTTACATATACTTCCCCACCTATGGTTGTGACTGCCGCCGAACTTGGGTGACCTATAAATAGTTTATTAGAACTACTAGAATAGGCTAACTCACCAGCACCAAGCGAGGTAGGAGCAGCGGTGGTATTACTCCTTTTAATCTTAATTGTTTGTGCCATTATTTAATTTCCTATATGAGTTTTAGAAACTCCCTGCGTCTATCGTGTCTGAATCTGACGAATTGTTACCAATCATTATTGGAACAAATTGAAATGTTCCAGAACTGACTTCACGATAAATCTTTAACTGATTATCATCAGTATCATAAAATAAGTCCCCTTCTGCTAACCCGGTTGAGCCTGCAGTTGGCGCTGTTGTTTGGGTGTAAAATTGATTCGCTAAATGATCTAGCGCGTCTCCTACTGTGGTTATCCCTGCTAACTGGCCTGGGGCATTTGTATAACTTACGGCATCGGCATCACTAACAGAACCTGGTATTGCACTAGATATTGTTAGTTCGGTCGTACTTGATGTTGCACTAATAGATGTTGTTAGGGGAGTAATAGTTAATTTAACAGACATTATCGCGTTACCTCAGCGGTGACCCTTGCCACGCCTTGAATTAACCTAGTTACAGTACTTGCGCCTGTATTGACTAATTCTAAGTCATAATAATATTTACCTGCTGCTATGCTAGCAGTGGTAGTGTTGTTCAATTCCATTTTTATTTTTCCTTCGGAAGCAGACGTTATTGAACAAGTAAAGTCTGCGGTTTTAGTAGTAGAAGTTGGTGACGGTCTTAATTGCGCACGAGCAGTATGGGTATTCAAATTACTATTTGACCCATCTTGTGATACTTGAATTTGTAGTGCGTAATCAGAACCTTGGTCGATTACGATATCGTATGTACCTGCTGCCATTTAACTTTTACTCCTATATGCTAAATTATACCAAAAATATGAGGTGATGTCAAGAACTATTTTTGAGCGGTTATGATTTATCCTCATGAATTAGGGTATTTATCTTTTACAGCCTTCCTTGCGAGATAGAATCCCCCAGTTTTTGCTGCATCTCCGAACTTACCACTATCAATGTCATGATATAGTAAGTCTAATTGTTCATTAGTAGTAGTATAGTATCTACTTCTTTTATCTGACCATGTTGCTCCAGATTTTGTTAAGTTTATATTCATTGTCCGTACCTCTTAACAGTTATTTTTGTTCCTGTTGCTTTCTTGTATCCATCTTTTGAAAAGTTTATTTGATATATTCCTGGTTCTGTTGCAGTAAATGTCAGAGTTGTATCTGACATAGTACCTGCCACTGCACCATCTACAGTTACTACTGTTCCTGTTGGTAGACCTGTAACATTTACTACACCATCTACACTTGGGGTTATTGTACTGTAAGTTGGATTAAAAACTGATTTTTCTACAACATCATCTCCTGCCGTATTTACACAGTAGTCATCTACAGTTAGAGTTGTATCAGTATCCTTACTTAAATAACTAAGACCTGCATTTTGTTGCTCAGTTATTATATCACTAGTAACTGTACCGTTAGTACACCACTGAATCTCTTTATTTGAATTATTATAAAATATATGCCACATTAAAAACTTTCTCCGTTTAAAAAATTCTCTTCTTTAAAAATTACGTACGCTGCTACTATCACGGAAGAGTCGTGAGCAGTTAGGCCTGCTTGCTGAATATAACTTCTCATAGCATTTTCCAATAATAATCTAGTTGTATTCATTTCAGTATAAAGACCTCCATCACCTGAAAATGTTTCTTCAGATTCTTCACAAGTGCCATCGTCCATTTCTTCTACACACTCTTCTACTGATAAAGTAGTCCAGAAAGGAGTATAAGTTGTGTCTACTGTTCCTGTTCCAGAACCTGCACTAGTTCCTCCTCCTGATACTTGGTCTAAAGTATTCCATCTAACACAATAAGCAGGAATATATCCTAAATTATGTGTTATAGTTTTTTCATAGTTATTATAAGTTACTCCATTCCATGTTCTTGTAAAATTTTGTCCTGTTGTATCATTATATGCAGGTAATAAACATTCTCCATATGAATGAACAATTAAACTTGATGCTGCATTTGAATCAAAAGATAAAGGGGTTGTTGATGTAGAGTCTGTTACATCTACTCCTGACCTTGAAACAAATATGCCCTGTTTAGTTCCGCGTTTACCTATTAATACTCTATTTGCCATTAAAACCTCGCATTTGCTGAAAAACTAGGTAATATAGCAAATCTTAAATTTGCTGAGCCACCTGATACATTTGTTATAGTTGCACTTGATGTATTAAAAGAATTAATTGTAAAATTATTTGCAGTTACAGTTTGGTTTGAGCCAGAACCTGAAAGACTAAAACCTCCTCGAAAGAAAGGTATGATTCCATTTGCCCAGTTAAAATTTGAAAAAGAAACTGTTGCTGTTACTCCTTGTGCTACACTACCTGTAGTTCCTGAAGTAACAGGAGTTGTAGCCGTTGTGTCTACATTTTGTAACTGAAATAATCCTTTTATATCAGTTGACCCTCCTGCATCTGTATCAAAAATTAACTCATCTGCTGTACAAGTATTAACATTTTTTCCAGATCTACTTACCCATAAACCGTAATTACTTGTTCCTCTTGTAGTTGATCCTTTTCCTATTAATATTCTATTTGCCATAATCTATCCAAAATATGTACTATTCATATATCCCCATGCACATGGTATTCTTAGTACAAAGTAACTCACATCAAATGCATCTTCCTGTGATGCGGTAACTTGGTCATAGTTCCTACCATCTACAGGTCTTACTCCAAATAATACTTGTCCACTTTCTATCGCTGTTTTTCCAGTACAAGGTGTTACTGTTGATGTAGTTGTTTTCCATACACTCACATTTGAAATCTCACCTCCCCCTGCATTTAAATCTGCATATAGTAAAAGTCCATTATTTCTTTCTGAAAATACTACTATTGGAGGATATCCTAAACTTGTTTTACTTCCTGTAGTTAGATAATTATCTGAACTATTTGCTAGTTGTAACCCTGTTGCTCCTGCATACACAAGTCCTGTTCTTCCAGCAGTAGAGTCAAATAATAAGTTTTTATCTGCTGTTGTTGTAACATCAAAACCTTCCTTTGAAACTTTTATTCCAAAGTCACTGCCCATTTTTCCTACTAAAACTCTATTTGCCATTATGAACTATCCGCTATAACTATACGCGGGCCTCCGTTTCCACTTCTTGAATCTATATCTATTGAGTTACTTGCAACAGTACTAGTGCTGTCTGAGAGAAACTGTGTAGTACCTGATGTAAGTTTTATTCTACCTGCTGTGACTGATGTTGATGCTGTAAATAGTGTTTGAATTACTTGTGCAGTAGTTAAGTTAGATACATTCCCTAATCCAACATCTGATGCAGTTGTTCCTGCTCGTATGTCAGCGGCTGAAGTATTATCTACATTTCCTAATCCAACATCTGATTTAGTTGTACCTGACCTAATAGCAGCCGCATTTAAGTTATCAACATTTCCAAGTCCTACATCACTTGCAGTTGTGCCAGATCGTATAGTTGAGGCACTTACATTATCAACATTTCCTAGTCCAACATCTGATGCAGTTGTCCCTGACCTAATACTAGATATAGATGATGTCGCCGCATCGCCTAGTCCTGAAACATCACTACTTGTTATATTCAGACCTGATGCTGAAATAGTTACTGCTCCTGCGGTACCTGTTGAACCATTTATGGATTGTATTGGTGCTGCTGCAGCGGCTTGTGTTGTATTGACAAAGCCACTATCATTTGTTAAACTTCCAATAGTAAGACCACCAGTTCCAGATAATTTTATTCTATCTGCTGTGATTGTTCCAGTAGCAATATTACCACCATCTATAGAGGTAATTGCTGTTCCGCCCTCACTGAATGTTCCTCCGCTAAAAGTAACTACTCCAGAGAAGTTTGTGTGTTGTACAATAGTACTATAACTTACAGTACAAGTCGATGAACCTGCACTAGATTCTGTTCCAAAGTACCTTACAGTCCAATGTGTGTTTTGTGTTGGGTCTTGTGTTCTTGGTTGGTTTGTCCATTTATTTGTTGCAGAAGTATCTGCTAATGCTAGAACTTCTGTTGCTCCACTACCACCATCTACATCTCCAGTAGCGAATCTATAAGTAGTTGAGCCTGGTGCACTTGGCGCTCCTGATGTTGTTTTCTCGTAGTATAAATAACCTTGTACTGACCTTAGTCCATCAGCACCATCACTACCTACAACTCCATCTGTTCCTTTCAATGCTTTTGTTAATGTAATAACTCTTGTAGCAATTGTGCTTCCTGCTGCTAAGTCTGTAACTGTTACTGTAATTGTAGCAGAACTTGATGCAACTGCACTTACTGTAATTACACCACTTCCACTTACTGCAGCAGTACAACCAGAGGCAGATATTGATAAACCAAATGTTGCTGCTGTAGTTCCTGAAGATGCAAAACTAAATGCGGTTGTTCCTTTTGATACTGTATAAGAACAACTAAATCCATTTATCACAGAACTTGATAAAGTTCCAGATGAATCTGAAGATAAGAAAGTATGATTTTCATTACTTCCCGCTACATTGTATGCAGGCTCACCTTTAGTAACTCCAAATAGAGTTAGTGTATAACTTGTAGAACTGTTTCTTTTGACTGACCCAAATATACTATCATTGGCATAGTCAACTAGAGTAGTTGGTTTTGAGAACGCACCACCTGATATATCTACAGGTAACGGTTCATCTGCTACAAGTGCTGTATCGCTTGATATCTCTCCTGCTCTGAAGTAATAATCTACAGAACTAACTGTTGCTTTGAATGGGTTGAATGATGCGAGTTCAGTGGTAAATGCTGTGCCACTACCTGTTACATCTCTACCAATATCACTTTGTGTTGCAGTAATTGTTCCTGTTGCGGTAGCATAAGGAGAGCCACCAACTGCAAAATATGCGTCAGAAGCACTGTGTTTTTCTCTTGCTACAAAAGCACTTGCACTTTTATCGAACAGTATAAATCCTGTTTCACTATTTGATAATCCACTAAAGTCTAAATTAGATTGATTTGATACTGTAGTAGTTGCTCCAAGTGCTGAGTAGTTAAAATCATCAGGAGTAAAACTTACAAGTCCCGTTGTAGTATTTAACTCAATAGAAGCATTAGTAAGTGTACCTGTTTTATTTACAGTATATTGTGCACCTTCGTCTTCTTCTCCTAAATTTACTGTCTGGAAGTTAACATCAAAAGTACCTGTAACTACTGGTGATGCTTTACCTAGCATATTGAACACTCTTACTCTTATATAGTATGTTTGTGATACTGCATCTTCTAGTGCAAAGTCTGTGCCTGTTGTACTACCTGCTGTTAAGAATTTTACATTATCAATAGAGTATTCAACTACATATTCTTTTACAAATGCGTAAGAACTTCCATCTGCGTTCTTAGGCTCTTCCCATGTGATATCTAAAACATTTGTTTTTACACCATCGGACAAGAGTCTTTGACTTGTAGATGTTCTTAATTTTGTTACATTTGGAACTGCATCTCCTGAGTTTGGTAAGAATAAAGTATTATATTCTTTGATTGGCTCATTCTTATCAACATTATCAAACTTAGTTGGATTATATTCTAACCCAGTAATAGAAAATTCCGTATTTGAATCTTCTGCAACAGATACTACTCTAAATTGTTGTGCTACTTGTTCTGTTTTTCCAGTCGTTAGTGAAGGTCTTTGTATGACAAACATTTGGTCAACAACTGGTGCTGTGCTATAATTACCTGATACAGTAATAGTTGTTTTACCATTACTTGTTCCGTCTATACTTGCGAGAGTTTTTTCTTCAACATAACTATATGGAGTAAATTGTGTAAATACTGTATTACCGCTATCATCTTGTATTTTTTGAGAAGCCTCAATAGTAGTTATACCTGATATAATATCTCCTCTTACAAAAGAAGACCCTCCTATTGTTGCAGAGTCTTGTGCAAGTAAACATTTTTGTCCTGAAAAAGAAATACTAAATTTATAGTCACTTACTGCATAACCAGAATCAAGTGCAAACTCTCTATCAAGTGTAAAAGTATTTGTGTCTGTTACTGCACTTATTCTTCCGCCCCATGACTTACCTTGTT
>Ga0114933_10000943_pt1 | contig 33925 bp, 33 predicted proteins | sample 4SBtaG_FD_89691 | JGI IMG/M metagenome (GOLD analysis project Ga0114933, IMG submission 89691) | Deep subsurface microbial communities from Kolumbo volcano to uncover new lineages of life (NeLLi) - 4SBTROV12_W25 metaG | ecosystem: Environmental > Aquatic > Marine > Volcanic | place: Kolumbo... | reverse complement strand
GGTGCGGCGCGGCTCACAGGGGTCGTCGGCCTGCGCGTAGTTCCACAGCACGCTCTCCCAGTCCTCCTGCAGCGTGAGCCGGACGGTCTGCAGGGTGCGATCGGAGAACAGGGGGTGCTCGCTGTCGGCCCAAGCTCCAGTCGCGGAGGGGGTCGAATCCGCGCCCCCGGTGTCGTCCGGCAGCGGGTCTGCGGCGCAGGCGAGGAGCAGCAGCATCGGTCCAGGGTACCGCACCGGACGATGTGCGAGACTCGTGGCAACGAGGTGAGCATGAAGCGTCGCGAGTTCCTGACCGGTGTCGCCACCGGCACCGCTGCCACGGCACTCGTCGGGTGCGAGGGCCCCCAGCCCCGGAAGGCCGCACCCAGCACGGGCGAGGCGCCGGCGGTGCACACGGGCAAGCACGTGCAGTGGCGCTGCACGTCGAGCTTTCCACGCAGCCTCGACACCCTCTACGGAGGCGCCGAGGTGGTGGCCGAGCGGGTGTCCGCCATGACGGACGGCGCCTTCCAGATCAAGGTCTACCCGGCCGGGGAGCTGGTCCCGGGCCTGCAGGTGCTGGATGCCGTCCAGCAGGGCACCGTGCAGCTCGGACAGACCGCCAGCTACTACTACATCGGCAAGAACCCGGCGCTGGCCTTCGACTGCTGCGTGCCCTTCGGCCTCACCAGCCGCCAGGTCACCGCCTGGCTCGAAGAGGGCGGTGGACGCGAGCTGGTGGACGAGCTCTTCAGCGACTTCAACGTCAAGACCTTCATCGCCGGCAACACCGGCGTGCAGATGGGCGGGTGGTTCAAGCGCGAGGTGGGGCCGGTCGACGAGCTCGCCGGCCTCAAGATGCGCATCCCGGGCATGGGCGGCAAGGTGATGGCCGAGCTGGGCGTGGCCGTGCAGAACATCGCGGGAGGCGAGATCTACCAGGCGCTGGAGACGGGCGCGATCGACGCCACGGAGTGGGTCGGGCCCTACGACGACGAGAAGCTCGGCTTCCACAAGGCCGCCAGCTTCTACTACTACCCGGGCTGGTGGGAGCCCGGCCCGAGCCTCTCCTTCTACGTGAACCAGCAGGCCTGGGGGACGCTGTCGAAGGCCTACCAGGAGGTGTTCGCCTCGGCCTGCCGCGAGAGCGCGCTGGTGATGCAGGCGCGCTACGACGCGAGGAACCCGCCGGCGCTGCAGCGTCTGCTCGCGGCCGGTGTGCAGATGCGCCCGTTCCACGCCTCGATCCTGAAGCAGGCCAAGGAAGCCGCCGAGCAGATCTACGCCGACGCCGCCGCCGCCGACCCCGCCTACGCGAAGGTCTTCGCCAGCTTCGACAAGGCGCGCAAGGAGGCTGCGCGTTGGTTCGGCACGGCCGAGTCGGCGTACCTGCAGGCCACCCTCGGATGACCTACAACGCCCAGCTCACCAGCTCGGGGAAGATGCAGATCAGGGCCAGGCCCCCGAGCTGGATGCCGATGAAGGGAATCGCGCCTCGGTAGATCGAGGCGGTCGACAGGTCGTCGGGGGCCACCCCCCGCAAGTAGAACAGCGAGAAGCCGAACGGTGGCGTGAGGAAGCTGGTCTGCAGGTTCATCCCGACCATCACGCCGAACCACACGAGATCGATGCCCAGGAGCCGCGCTGCGGGCACGAGCAGCGGCAGGATGATGAAGGCGATCTCGAAGAAGTCGATGAAGAAGCCCAGGAGGAAGATCGCGAGGTTGGCGACCACCAACAGGCCGATCTTGCCGCCGGGCAGGTTGGTCAGCAGGTGCTCGATCCAGACGTCGCCGTACAGGCCGCGGAAGACCAGCGCAAAGGCGGTGGACCCGATGAGCAGGTACACCACCATGGCGGTGAGCCGGGTGGTCTCCTGCATCGTGCCGTGCAGGGCGGCCTTGTCGAGCCGGCCGTTGGCCAGGGCCAGCGCCATGGCCCCGACGGCTCCGAGCGCCCCGGCTTCGGTGGGGGTGGCGATGCCCGCAAAGATGCTGCCCAACACCAGCAGGATCAGCACGAGCGGCGGAAACATCACCTTGAGCACGCGCACGGCGAGGTCGCTGCCGTGCACGTTGCGCGCCTCCAGCGGCAGAGCGGGCGCGGCCTCGGGCTTCACCACCGCCACGGCGACCACGTAGAGCGCGTAGAAGCTGGCCAGCATCAGGCCCGGGACCAGCGAGCCCATGAACAGGTCGCCCACGCTCACGCCCATCTGGTCGGCCAGGACCACCAGCACGACGCTGGGTGGGATGATCTGTCCGAGGGTGCCGCTGGCGGTGATCACACCGGCCGTGAGCTCGTCGCTGTAGCCGAACCGCCGCATCACGGGCAGTGAGATCATGCCCATGGCGACCACGCTCGCGCCCACCACGCCGGTGGCCGCGGCCAGCAGAGCGCCCACGAAGACCACGGCCAGCGCCAGGCCCCCGCGCAAGCGGCCGAACAGCATGCCGATGGTGGTGAGCAGGTCTTCGGCGAGCTTGCTCCGCTCGAGCATCGTGCCCATGAAGATGAAGAAGGGCACGGCCAACAACACCGTGTTGGACATGATCCCGAAGATGCGCTCGGGAAGGGCCAGCATGAGGGTGTAGTCGAAGTACCCCAGCTCGACGCCGAGCACGGCGAAGGCCAGCGCGGTGCCGCCCAGGGAGAAGGCCACCGGGTAGCCCGAGAAGATGAGCACCATGGCCACGAGGAACATGGTGGGGCCCAGGAAGTCTCCGCTCACGGCTCGCCCAGCAGCACCGCGATCTGCTTGATCGCCTCGCTCACGCCCTGGGCGATGAGCAGCCAGAAGCTCACGAGCATGGTCGCCTTGATGGGCCACCGGGGCAGCCCGCCCGGGTCCGGGCTGAGCTCGCGCACGCTGAAGCTGGCCGCCACCGACGGAAAGCACACCCAGAGCGCGAAGCAGCAGAACGGCAACAGGAACAGCAGCGTCCCCGCGAGGTCGAGCAGCGCCTTGCGCTTCTTCGACAGCCGGCCGTAGAAGACGTCCACGCGCACGTGACGGTCTTCGAGCAGGGTCGGCGCCGCCGCCAGGAGGAACACCAGCGAGAAGAGGTACCACTGGGCTTCGAGCAGGGCGTTGCTGGTCAGGTTCTGGTGGGCGAAGCGGCCGAGGTAGCGAAGCACGGCGTTTCCAGCGCCGATCAAGACCATGATCAGGGTGAGCCAGGCCACCTGGCGACCGAGGCCGGCCATCAGCCGATCGATGGTGCGGGAGACGGCCAGCAGCGCGGTCATGCGGGCCGGTCCTATCCTTCCGGGTCGCCCAACAGGGCGTAGAGCTGTTCGTGGGTGAGCGGCGTGGTGTGGCCGTTGTGCTGGTCGCCCTTCCAGGTCATCTCCCAGGCCACCTCACCGTCGTGGGTGGCCTCCGCCATGTGGCCCCCTGCCCCGTAGACATGGAGCGTGTTGCCGCTCGGCAGACGGTGCGCTTCACCCATGTACTGGCCGTACACGCCGCGCCCTTCGCCGAAGCTCCAGATCTCGGTCAGCGTGCTGGTCTTCTCGTCCACGGTGTACTCACGGACCAGCGTCTCGTCGCCGTACTCCTCGTTCTTCGTCGACACCATCAGCGTGCGCTCGTCGGTCCACGTGGGGCCGTGCTGCCACCAGAACTGGCTCTCCTCCGGGTCGAAGGCGTAGGCGCCGGACATGTCGCCGAACCAGCGCACGACCTCGCCAGCATCTGGGTCGATCTCGGCCACCGTGTCGGTCGAGTACGCCGACATCAGGAAGTGACCCGTCTGCTCGTCCCAGAACAGGCCGTTGGTGCCGCACGAGCCGGAGGCCCCGGTGCGGTCGTGCAGCTGCTCGCAGTCCCAGAGGGTGCGTTCCTTCCCGTCGAAGGTGACGCTGTGCAGCTCTTCGTACTGATCGTCGGTCTTGGCCATCCAGGCCACGCCCTTGTCGGGCAGGGGCACGAAGCTGTGGTGCAGGCCACGGGTCTCGTAGGTGTGCTCGACCGTGCCGTCGAGGGTCATGCGCACGATGGTCGAGCCGTAGCCGTTGTCGAAGTCCACCCACAGGGTGTCGCGATCGACGAGCATCGCCTGCCCGTCGAGCGTGACGCTGACGTGGCGGCTGATCCAGGTCTCCGGGGTCTCCTGGGCCCAGATCACGCGGCCTGCGCGGTCCATGACGAAGACCCACCACAGCCCGTAGCGCGTGTGCCCCTCACGGTTCATGCTCGTGAGCAGGAAGGGCATGGTCTCGTCCTGCAGGCTCGGCTCGTCGGCCAGCAGGGTGCCGGTCGGGAGCCCCTCGGGCCGGGCGCCCGTCGCGATCTCGCCCGTGTAGAGGGGGGGGTCGACCCCCTCCTGCATCACCTCGAAGACCAGGGTGTCGTCGTAGGTCGCCCCGAGCACGATCTGTTCGACCTCCCCGGCCTCCACGCTCCGGGCCGGGGTCGACGCGGCCGCGCCGTCCGCACCGGTGTAGTCCACCCAGACGGTGCCGGCTGCCGGCTGATCCCAGCGAACCCGCACGACGGTCTCGAGGCCCTCGACGAGCTCTGCGTAGACCGACGGGGAGGCATCTCCTGGCTCGGCTGTCTCGGTGTTCTCGGCGTTCTCGGTGTCCGGACCGTCGCCGGTCTCGGCAGGGTCAGGGCTCGAACAGGCCCACAGCAACAGCATCATCGCGCCACCCTACACCCTGGTGTCAGGTCCACGTCAGGCGGTGGCGGGGCGCCGGCCTCGACGGGTAGCGTGCTCCGAGCTGTGGAGGTGCCCGGTGGTGTCGTTCTTTCTGCTGGCCTGCATGCCGCTGTTGGACGAGGCGCAGCCCGAGAAGCGCGGCGGCGACCAGGGCCCGTCGGAGACCGGGACCGAGCCGGCGACCGCCACCGACACGGGCACCACGGATGGCGGGAGCGACACCGACACCGGTTCGGGCGAGCCGAACTACGACGGCCGCTACTCAGGCTCCCTGGAGTTGGAGCTGGTCTACAGCTGGTACGGCTACGAGTCCACCACCACCTGCCGCGGTGAGCTCGAGGTGGAGGTCGACGCAGGCGCGCTGCCCCCCGTCGAGGGTTGGGGCGACTGCCGGCTCGGTCAGGACTGGGGGAGCGAGCAGCTGGAGCTGCACCTGACGGGCGAGCACGACGGACCTCACGCCGCTGGTGAGCTTCGCCTCAGCGCCTGGGGCGTGGACATCTGGTCGACCTGGGAGGGCAGCTTCGACGAGCAGGGTCGGCTCACGGCGACCTTCGGCGGTCACGAGGACTGGGGCGGCGACGCGGTCGCGCACGAGGGCAGCTTCAGCGTGGAGCGCTGACAGCTACCGCGGCAGCATCAGCGTCACCCGGGTGCCGTCCGGCCGTGGCACCACCCGTACCTGACCGCCATGATCCTCGAGGATCCGGCGCGTGATCGCCAGGCCCAGGCCGGTCCCACGACTCCGCGTGGAAAAGAACGGGTCGAAGGCGCGCTCGGCGACCTCCGGCTCCATGCCGCCGCCGTCGTCGGTGACCGAGATCTCCACGTGGTCGCCGTCGAGGAGACCGACCACGACCCGCGTGGCGCCGGACTGCGCCGCGTTCCGCACCACGTTCAACAGCGCCCGCCGGATCTGGTTGCCGTCGAGCACCACCTGCCCGACCTCCTCCACCTCGAGCCTGAGCTCGACCCCCGCCTGCCGCAGCTCCTCTTCGACGAGCCGCGCGACGCCCCGCACCAGGGCGGGGAGGTCCTCGAGCTCGGGACTCGCCTGTCGGAGGCGCGCCAGGTCCAGGTACTGCTCGGTCACCTCCTCGAGCCGGCCGATCTCCGAGGTGACGGTGCCGAGGATTGCCAGGGCCTCGCCGCGCCGCTCGGCGGGCAAGGCCTCCAGCTCCTCGTTGAGGAGCTCGGCATTCAGGCTCATCGCGTTGAGCGGGTTCCGGACCTCGTGGGTCACCTGTGCCAGCAGCTGCCCGACCAGCGCGAGCCGCTCGCTCCTCGCGAGCCGTTCGCGGGCTTCGAGGCGCTCGGTGACGTCCTCCCCCACGAGCAGGCTGCCCTCGCCGAAGGGTACCTGGCGCAGGTCGAAGCGACGGTCACCCACGGCGAGCGCCTCGCCGTCCTGTTGCAGCTCGCCGGGCAGCTCGCCACCATCGACCACCCCCCACATCTCCCTCGCGGCCGGGTTGGCGAGCTCCACCCGGGTGCCGGAGACCACCACCAGCCCGAGGCGGATCGCGTCGAGCACGCTGGAGAGCCGGGAGCGCGCGCCCTCCAGCTCCGCCGCGCGCTGTTCGATCGACGCCGCCATCGCATTCACCTCGGCCGCCAGGATGCCGAGCTCGTCGGTGCCGCCCACATCGACGCGGGCGGCGTAGTCACCGGCCGCGATCCGCTGGACCTCGTTGGTGAGGCGGGGAATGGGGCGGAGGGAGATGGCGGCCAACGCAAGCATCACGCCGCCCACCAACAGCGCGCCGAGGCCCAGGCCGCCCGCGACCAACACGGCTCGTTCCTGTGCGGCGGCCGTGCGCTCGTTGACCCGTCGCACCGAGTCCTCCACACGCTTGCCGAGCTGGCCGATCTCCAGGTCCAGGGTGCGGCGTCGCTCGACCAGGGTCGGGTGGAGCGCCTCGGCACCCGCCCGGTCGCCGCCCACGCCGAGGCTGAGGTAGCTCGCCGTGAGCGCCTGGTAGTCGGCGTGGGCCTCGGCGATCGTGTCGAGCTGCCCGGCCAGGGCCGTCAGGACCGCGATGTCCTCGGGGTGGGTCGCCTCGGGAAGCACGCCGTTGACCGTGCCCTCGGCGGCGCCCACGACCTCCTCCAACAGCCGACCGTGGCGCATCGTGCTCGCCTGCATGCGCTCCCACGGGGGATCGGGCACCTCCAGGGCCCGCTCCAGGTCCAGGTCGATTCGCTCCTGGGCGGACTCGAGGCGTGTGGCCATGCGGCTCAACGGCAGGTAGCCCGCGTTCGACACCGTGAGGTCCTCGCCCACGGCCTCCAGTTGGGCCAGGGCGTAGACCATCGCACCGCTCAGGCCGAGGAAGCTGAGCAGGAAGGCCGCCAGGATGCGGACCGTGAGGGAGCTTCGGGGACTCATGCTCCAGGGTGATACCAGGGCTGGATGCAGCTCGCCCTCTCAGAGCACCTCCTCGCCAACGGCCTCCGGGTCGTGCTGGCGCCCTCTCGGCGGGTGCCGCTGGTCGCCAGCGCGCTGTGCTACGACGTCGGCAGCCGCAACGAACGCCCGGGCACCAGCGGCTTCGCCCACCTCTTCGAGCACATGATGTTCGAGGGATCCGAGCACGTCGCGAAGGGGGAGCACTTCAAGTGGATCCACGGCTTCGGAGGGCAGGCCAACGCCACGACCACCACGGATCGCACCCTCTACTTCGCGTCGGTGCCCAGCTCACAGCTGCCTCTGTTGCTCTGGCTCGAGGCCGATCGCATGCGCAGCCTGGACGTGTCGTCGGAGAACCTCGAGAACCAACGCGCCACGGTGCTCGAGGAGCGGCGCCAGCGCTACGAGAACGCCGCGTACGGGCAGGCCTCCCTCCGCGCCGGAGAGCTCTCGTATGGCTGCTGGGCCTACCAGCACCCGGTCATCGGCTCGGTGGAGGACATCGAGCGCGCCACCCTCGACATGGTCCGCGGCTTCCATGCCACCTGGTACCGACCGGGCAATGCGGTGCTGGCCATCGCAGGAGACTTCGAGCCCGACCAGGCGCTCGCGCTGCTCGAGGGCTGGTTTGCGCCCATCGCGGATCGGCCGGTGGGCACCGCGCCCGACCTCGCGGACCCGCCCCGCACCGGCCCGGTCGTCGAGACCCTGCACGACGGGCTCGCGCAGTTGCCGCTGGTGCTGGTGAACCACCAGGCCCCGGCCTTCGGCACCGAGGCGTTCTGGGCCCACGAGGTGCTCGAGAGCGTGCTCTTCGGCGGGCCGAGCTCGCGCATCTACCGGCGCATGGTGCACGACCAGCGCATCGCCGTGCAGGTGGGTGGTGGCTACGACGCTCGCCGTGGGCCCAGCCTGTTCGCCTTCCAGGGGGTGGTCGGGCAGGACGCCGACCCAGACGTGTTGGTGCGGGCCTGGTTCGAGGAGCTGGAACGGCTGGCCACCGAGCGCCTGCCGGACCAGGAGCGCGAACGGGTGAAGAACCAGCTGCGGGCGGGCCGGGTGTACGCACAGGAGGGAGTGCTCCGGCGTGCGCGAAGCCTGGCCGAGACCACCCTCGCCACCGGTGACCCGCACTGGGAGGAGCACTACCTGGAGCGCATTGCGGCGGTGAGCGACCAGGCGGTGATGGACGCGGCCGCAGCCATGGCGCCCGACAGCCGCGTCGAGCTGCGCGTGCTCCCGGAGAGCCCATGAGCTTTCCGTCCGTCGCCCCGGTTCAGCCGCTGGTCAACAACTGGTCCTTTCCACAGCCCGAGGCCTTCACCTGGCGCGGCCTGCCCGTGGTGCTCTTGTCCGACCGGGAGCTGCCGGTGGTGCACCTCAGGCTGCTGAGCCTGGGTGGTCGGTCGTTCCAGTCGGGGCCGGGTGTGGCCGGCCTCGCGGCGAACCTCGCACGCCATGGGACCCGGAGCTACGACTCCGCAGGCCTGGCCTGGCGCCAGGATCTGCTGGGCGCACGGATCTCGAGCGGCGCCTCCACCGACTCCCTGCGCACGAGCGTGCACGCGCTCTCGGAGCACCTGCCTGCTGCGGTCGAGCTGCTGGCAGAGGTGGGGCTCCATCCCACCTTCCCCGACGAGCAGGTGCAGCGCGAGACCGAGGCGGCCGCCGAACGGCGACGTCACGCTCTCCGACAGCCCGACACGGTGGCGCGGGCCTGGGTGGCGAAGGGCCTGTACGGCGGGCACCCCTACGGACAGCGTCCCGCGGTGCCCGACGACCTGCTGGCCATTCGCCGGCCGGCGCTTCACGCCTGGTTCCAGGGTGCGCGGGCGGTGGATCGGTCGCTGCTCGTGGCGGTTGGCGATGTCACCGCCGAGCAGCTCGTCGTGCAGCTCGAGGACCACTTCGGTGGGTGGACACGAAGCGCGGGTCCCCTGCCTGCGGTGTCGGCGCCACGGGCACCCGAGCGGACCATCGTGCTCGTGGACCGGCCAGGATCGGAGCAGGCGAGCGTGCTGCTCGGCCTGCCAGGTCTGCTTCGAACCGACGCGCGCTACCCTGCTGCGCGCGTGCTCGCGCAGGCTGTGGGCGGGGGCGCCAGCTCGCGCCTCTTTCGCGAGCTCCGCGATCGGCGGGGGCTGACCTATGGCTGCTACGCCGGCCTCGACACCGGGCGGCTCGCTGGCGATCTGAGCGCGAGCTTCAGCTGCGCCACCGAGAAGGCGGGTGAAGCCCTCGACGTGTTGCTCGACGAGCTGCGTCGCACAGCGGATCGTCCGCTGCCGTCCGACGAGCTGGAGCACGCCCGTCGGTACCTCGTGGGCGCGTTCCCCAGGGCCGGGGCGTCGTTGTCGGGTCTGGCGGACCTGCTGTCTCTGCGCTGGCTGCACGGGCTCGAGGACGACTGCTGGACAGCGTGGCCCTCCAGGCTCGAGGCGGTGGATGCCGAGGCCTGCGTGGACGCGGCTCGGGGCCTGCTGCGTCTCGACCGCGCGGTGCTCGTCGTGGTGGGTCGGGCGAACGAGCTGCGCACCGCGTGCTCTGCCCACGGCCCGGTGATCGAACGCCCCCTGGAAGAGCTCCCGGCCTGAGCGCGGCGATCTCGCCGGTGTCGACGTCCGTCACGGCTCTGTGACGCCCGCCGGGAGCGGGATAGGGACCGACTTCCACGTGTCTGGAGAAGGACTTCCATGCGTCTCGTCAGCCTCGCGCTCCTCGCCTTGACCGCCTGTGAGGGCGGCGACACCGAGCCCGCGTCCACGACCTCGGGGGCTTCCGCCGCGAACGATGCCGCCTCCGCCGAGGAGGTCGGCGAAGTCGTCGCCACGGTCGGTAGCCTCAGCGTCTCGCAGCAGGACTTCGAGCAGGCGGCCGCCCGGGTCAGCCCGGCCGACGGCAAGGCCTTGTCCGCGGAAGAGAAGCAGGAGGTGATCGACAAGCTCGTCGAGGAGAAGGTGCTCTACCTCCAGGCCCTGTCCCAGGGGCTCGACAAGGACCCGAAGGTGCAGAAGGTGATGGTCAACACGCTGCTTCGGGAAGAGGTCTACGCCAAGGTGCGGAACTCGGACTTCACGGACGAGGAGCTGCAGGCCTACTACGCGCAGCACATGGACGAGTTCGTGGTCCCGGAGAAGGTGCAGATCAAGCGCATCCTCATCCGCGTGAGCGACGACCGTCCCGAGGCGGCTGCCTCGGCCGAGGCGGATCGTCTGCGCAACGAGATCAGCGCCGACACGAAGCAGTTCAAGGAGCTCGCCACCACCTACTCCGAGGGCCCCTACAAGCGTCGCGGCGGCGACCTGGGCTTCGTGAGCTCCGAGGGCAAGCCGGGTGTGGACGAAGCCATCGTGGAGAAGGCCTTCGGCATGGAGGTCGGTGCGGTCTCCGATGTGTTCCGCACGGATGAGGGCTACAACGTCCTCTACATCGCCAACAAGCGCGACAAGGTCGAGCGCACCTTCCAGCAGATGAAGGGCTCGGTGCTCCGCAAGCTGAAGAACGACCGCCTCCAGGAGATGTACGAGAGCTACGTCGACGGTCTGTCGGGCACCGCGGCCGTCGAGATCGACCAGGCGAAGCTCGACGCCATCTCGATCGAGTCGTCTGCGCGCCCGAGCCTCCGTCCCGGTCTGCCCGGCATGCCGTCGATGCCCGGCGCGGACAAGAGCGAGGAGGGAGAGCCGTCGCTGCGGCTGAAGACCCCCAGCGAGATCGTGGGCGGCGGCGAGTGATCCTCGGGCTGCTCGTCGGGCTCGCGCAGGCGGAGATCGTCGACCGTGTCGCGGCCGTCGTGAACAAGGACGTCATCACGCTGTCCGAGATCTACGAGCTCGGCGGTGAGTTCGTCGAAGAGCGCGCGGCCGGGGAAGGGGCTCTGGGTCCCAACCGCGTCGCCGCCGAGATCGAGGTGCTCGACGCGCTCATCCGACGATCGCTGATCGACCAGGAGATCGACCGGCTGGGACTGTCGGTCACCGGGGACGAGCTCGACCGGGCGATCGACGACATCGCCCGGCAGAACGGCATGGAGCGCGACGCGCTGATCGAAGAGGTCGAACGCACCGGGCTGCCCTACGCCGCGTACCGCGAGGAGCTCGGCGAGAACATCAAGCAGATGAAGTTCTCCCAGCTCGTCATCCAGCCGCGCATCAGCATCGGCGACGACGAGATCCTGAGCCTCTACAACCAGCGGACCGAGCAGTTCGCGAGCGACGGTACCCGCGGTGTCGATGCCATCCTGCTCCGCTTCGAGACCGATGCTGCGCCGGAGGAGAAGGCCGCCATCGCCCTGAAGGGCAGCGAGCTCAAGGCACGCGCCGACGGCGGCGAGTCGTGGAGCGATCTGGTCGCCAGCACGCCGGAGTCCCCGTACTCCGCCGGCGGTGGCGACATGGGGACCTTCACGCAGGGCGAGCTGCTCCCGGAGCTCGACGAGGTGGTCTGGCGCCTGCCGCTGGACAGCGTGTCGGATCCGATCGCAGCCGCCGGGGGCATCTGGCTCGTGCACGTGCGCTCCGAGCAGGCAGGGGAGGTGCCCGCGCTGGACGCGGTGCGTGAGGACCTCCATGCGGAGCTGCTCGACCAGAAGCTCGAGCAGGAGCTGGACCTCTGGTACAGCCAGGCGCGCCGCCGCGCCGCGGTGGACGTGAAGCTCGAGTGACGGGGCCGCTGATCGTCACGCCGGGCGATCCGGCCGGCATCGGGCCCGAGGTCGCCGTGGCTGCGCTGCGTCAGCTCGACCAGCCTGCGCTCCTCGTCGGTGACGCGGCGGCCATCGAGCGTTGGTCCGGACCCTTGCCGAGGCTCTCGAGGGTCGAGCCCGTCGCGGGCCTGGCCATCCTGGAGCCTACCGGCGACCCTGTGGAGCTGGCGTCTGTTCGGTTGGCGGCGGAAGCCTGCATCGCGGGCCGGGCACGAGCGCTGGTCACAGGTCCCATCCACAAGGGGCGTCTGGTAGCGGCCGGGCACGCGACCACCGGGCACACCGAGCTCCTGGGCTCGCTGTGTGGCGCTGAGCCGGTGATGGCCTTTGTCGGCGGCGAGCTGCGCGTGGCGCTCGTCACCACCCACCTGCCCCTGATGGAGGTGGGCGCCGCGCTCACCGCGGAGCGGATCCAGCACACCGTGCGAACCGCGGCGCATGCGCTCCGCACGCACCTGGGCCTGAGCCGCGTGCGCATCGCGGTCTGTGGCCTGAACCCCCACGCGGGCGACGACGGCGCCCTCGGACACGAGGAGCAGACGATCATCGGTCCTGCACTCGATCCGCTCCGGACGGACCTGGACCTCCTCGGGCCGATCTCGGCGGAGGCGGCGTTACTCGCTGCCCGACGTGGCGAGGTCGACCTGGTCGTGGCGATGTACCACGACCAGGGGCTCGCTCCCCTGAAGGCGGTCGACTTCGGACGGAGCGTCAACTGGACGCTCGGGCTGCCGATCGTGCGGACGAGCGTCGATCACGGCACGGCCTACGACCTGGCAGGCCGTGGCGTCGCGGATCCGTCGAGCATGGTGGCCGCGGTCGAGCTGGCGCTGCACCTCAGCGGGTGAGCGCCACGAAGGCCGGCGCGGCGCGTGGCCGCGCCGACCTCGGGAGGGGTGCTACAGCGCGTTCGTGCAGAGCTTGCTGTAGTAGCTGGTGTCGTCGCCCCAGGTGACGCAGTCGGCGTACACGCCCGCGTCGTCGTACACGTCGACGAGCCAGGTGAGCGTGTCCACGCGCGCGGTGTCGCAGCTGAACAGCGTGGTCGAGCCGGACACCACGTCGGTGGTGCTCGAGACGTAGCCCAGGGTCAGGTAGAGGTCGGTCCAGTAGCCGTACGCGCTCGAGTCGTACACGGGGATCGGGTGATCCTCGCTCCACGGGCTCGAGCTGCCGGTCTGGTAGATGTAGAGGTCGGCGCCGGAGCTCAGGCCCACGGTCACGACGTCGTAGAACCAGCCTTTCTTGTCGCAGTCGCCACCAGCGGTGTCGATGGAGACGCCGCCTTCGTAGTAGGCGGTGTCCAGGCCCGACTCGCCCGGCGCGTCGGTCTCGCCAGCCGCGTTGGTGTCGTCGGCGGGGCCGGTGTCGCCGGCCTTGTCGGCGCAGGCGGTCATGGTGAGCAGCGCGGTGGCTGCCAACAGCATCTTGTACATGGTTTGGTCTCCTCGTGGCTTTCGCCGTGGGTGTCATAGCCTGCGTGCGCCGGGTCTGCCTCCATCAACGACGAAGCCCCCGCCGGGCGAACCGACGGGGGCTGCGACCGAGGCCGCTCTGCCGTGCGCTCAGATGGCGTTCGAGCAGAGGTCGGCGTAGTAGCTGACGTCGTCACCCCAGGTGACACAGTCGGCGTAGCTGCCGGTGTCGTCGAACGCGTCGACCAGGTAGGTCAGCGTGGCCTTGCGAGCGGAGTTGCACTGGAACAGCGTGGTGCTGCCGCTGGTGACGTCGCTCGTGGAGGTCACGATGTCGAGCTCGATGTAGAGGTTGGTCTCCCAGCCGTAGTCATCGGAGCTGTACACGTCGACGGGGTGGTACTCGTCCCAGGGGCTGGTGGAGCCGGTCTGGTAGATGTAGAGGTCTGCACCGCTGGCCAGGCCCGTGGTGTAGATGTCGTACCACCAGACAGCCTCCTTCGCGCCGTCCTTGCAGTCGCCGCCAGCCTCGGTGATGTAGGTGGGGCCCGTGTAGTAGGCGCCGCTCTCACCGGTGACACCGCTGTCGCCGCCGCCCGCCGAGTCACAGACCTCGCCGCTGTCGCACTTCGAGGTGTCACAGGCGGTGAGGGCCAGCATTCCGACGGCCGTGGTGGCCAGAATCAGCTTGTTCATTGCGTCTCTCCTTGCATTGGGTCGGACCCGCGCGCGGATCCGGGGAAGGTATACACCCTCCGTGGGCTGCTCATCTACCTCGGGCTGCGCATCGTCACAAGGAACCGCACGTCTCCAGCCCGAGCACGGTGAAGTCCAGCGCACCCCACTGCCTGCAGTCGGCCTCTTCGCTGGATCCTGGTGCGCTCACCGAGAAGCGACCGCTGAGGTCTTCGCGTGTGCTGACGTCGCAGAGGAACGCCGTGGAGGTCCCAGGGCTCGCGTCACGTGGGTCCGCTTCGATCCCCAGCTCCAGCTCCAGGTGATCCGCGGTGCCGTCCGCAGCCGATTCGGTGGACCGCAGGCCGTGCTCTTCGACGTACACCCCGTCCACGCTGAGCAGCACGCTGCCGTTTCCCGTCCAGAACCTGGTGTCGACGGTGAAGCTCCACCGGTCGTCTTCGGCCGAGCAGTCCCAGCTTCCCGAGGTGATGACCGGCGGATCCGTCGCGATCGCGGCCGTGTCGGCGCTCGGCACGGGTCCTGCGCAGGCCAACCACCAGATCACTGGAGGTTCTCGCACTCCTTCGAGAAGAAGTCGGCGTCGTCGCCCCAGGCCAGGCAGTCCGCGTCGTTGCCGAGGTCGTCGGTCACGGTCACCAGCCAGCTCAGCGTGGCCTGCCGCTTGCTGTCGCAGTCGAACAAGGTGGTCTCGCCAGCCACCTGCTCGTTGGCGCTGTCGACGTGTTCGAGGGCCAGGTAGAGCATGGTCTCGTAGCCGTAGGGGTCGGCGTCGAAGACGGGCAGGGGGTGGTACTCGTCCCAAGGGGTGTCCGACCCGGTCTGGTAGATCCAGAGGTCTCCACCCGCCGACCAACCCACCGTCTCGACCACGTACCAGTAGCCCACCTCGTCGCAGTTCCACTCCACATCGTCGATGGTCGTGGCTCCGTCGTAGATCTCGGTCGGACTCGTGTCGACCACCACGCTGCTGGTGTCGCAGTCGGCCCCGGTCTCGCAGGTCTTCGTGTCGCAGGCGGTCAGCGCCACGAGCGCGACCAGGCACGTGCCCACCATCATCGTCTTCACGGAAACCTCCACCCACCGGGTCGCTGCGGGGTGCGTATCATGCCTGCGTTGTCGACCGGTTGGCCAGGTTGCGCTCGCGGAACAAGCGGTGCTCGACGGCCTCCAAGAGCGGCGCGAGGCCGGCGCCAGAACGCGCGCTCACGGCCATGGCCGCGTGGCGGAGCTTGAGCTCGGCCAGGTCCTCTGGGGCCACCAGATCGGTCTTGTTGAGCACGCGCATCGTGGGTGTGTCCGCCACGCCGAGCCGCGCCAGCACCGCCTCGACCGCCGCCACGTGGCGCTCCGCCTCCTGGCTGGACCCGTCGATGACGTGCAGGAGCAGGTCGGCCTCGACCACCTCCTCCAGGGTGCTGCGGAAAGCCTCCACGAGGTCCTTCGGCAGGCTCCGGATGAAGCCCACGGTGTCGGTGAGGATCACCTCGCGCTCCGCCGGGAAGCGCAGGCGGCGCGAGGTGGGGTCCAGGGTGGCGAAGAGCTTGTCTTCGGCGTCCACGTCGCTCCGCGTCATCCGGTTCAAGAGCGTGCTCTTGCCGGCGTTGGTGTAGCCCACGAGGCTCACCAGCGGCAGGCCTACCCGCTTCCGACGCGCCCGGCGTTGATCACGGTCCTTGCCCAGCTTCTTGAGCTGCTTCTCGAGGCGACCCAGGCGCTCGTCGGCCCGGCGCCGGTTGATCTCCAGCTTGGTCTCGCCGGGGCCACGTCCCCCGATGCCGCCGGTGAGTCGGCTCATGGCGGTGGGCATGATCTTGAGCCGTGGGCGGCGGTAGCGGAGCTGGGCCAGCTCCACCTGGAGCTTGCCTTCCCGGGTGGTGGCCCGCTGCGCGAAGATGTCCAGGATGAGCTGCGTGCGGTCGAGCACCGAGAGCTCGGTCGCCGTGGCGATGTTGCGCAGCTGGCTCGGCGTGAGCTCCTGGTCGAACACCAGCACCTCGGCGCCGAGGTGCATCGAGCGCAGCAGCACGTCGTCGAGCTTGCCCTTCCCGATCAGGTAGCGCTTGTCGGGCTTGTGGCGGCGCTGGAGCACCAGGTCGGCGACTTCGAGGCCGGCGGTGTCCGCCAGTCGGACCAGCTCGTCCAGCCGCCGTTGCGGCTCCATGCCCGACTCCTGCGCCACGCCGATCAGGATGGCCTTGGTCCGGCCGTCGGTGCGCTTCAGTGCCTGGGAGCGCGAGAACTGGGCCTCGAGGTCGGCGATGAACGCCTGGAAGTCGGCTTCCCAGTGGTGCACGCCGTCCTGGCGTGTCTCGGTCCACCACATGTCGCCCTTGCCGGGAGGCAGCAGGTGGGCCCACTGGACGCGGCCGGGAAGCCCGTCCATCTGCGCCTCGATGCCGATCACGGCGTCGAGACGGAGCAGTGCGAGGTCGGTGTAGTTGTCCTTGGAGAGGCCTTCGCCGCGGAGGTGGGTGACCAGCAGGCGCAAGCCGCGGAAGCGTGACCCGCCCGCGCGGTGGCGGCCGAGGTCGGGGATGAACAAGCGGTGCGCGTCGCCCACGATGACGTGGGTCACCCGCCCGCCGCGATCGACGACGAGGCCGAGCTGGCGGTTCGTCTCGCGTGAGAGCTCGGCGAGTCGCCGGCCGACCTCGGGGGTGAGGAAGGCATCGGGCGCCAGTCGGCGCTCGTAGAGCTTCTTGAGCGCCAGGGCCTGGCTGTGCTTCAGGCCCTTGGTGTTGCCGTGCAGGGTGGACATCGCCCGCCCCTATCCCCGCCTCGCTCAGCTGGGGATGAGGTAGGTGGTCATCGTGCCGCAATGGTCGGCTTCGAAGTCCACGCTGTACCAGCGGCTCTCGAGCCAGCCGGTGACCCGTGCGGCGTCGACCTGGGTGAACACCAGGCGAAGGTCGGCTTCGGGGAGCGCGGTGAGCTGGGCGTCGTGGAAGACCCAGGGGCTCAGCAGCACCTGGCGCTCCGGCGTGACCGTCTCGGCGGTCCAGGTGCCCTCCCAGGCGCTGTTCTGCAGCGGCTCCGGGTCGTCGTCGGCTTCGAGCGTGAGCGCGGTGAGGGTCAGGTAGATCCCCTCGTCCGCGTAGAGGGTGCTCCCAGCGTCGGTCACCAGGGTGTTGGTGGCCTCCGAGAAGGTCTCGCAGTTCGGCCGTCCCGACGAGAGGATGAGCTCGGCGCGTTCCCCCATGTCGTAGAAGGGGCCCTCCGTGAAGAGGACCGTGTCGATCGGTTCGAGCTCGCGAGGCGCGCCCGGTCCGGTGACCCAGGTGTTCGTGCCGGAGCCGCAGGCGAGGAGGAGCAGGCTCATGCCCCGGTGTCCGCGCCGGTGTCGTCCGGCTCCTCTTCGACGGGCAGGGCGGTGCCGCAGTGCTCGGCGGCGAACTCGCCGGCGTACCAGCTCACATCGAAGGCGCCGGCCACCAGCTCGTTGGCGTGTTCGGTGAGCTCGAGCCACCCACCGTCCAAGGACATCAAGCTCCCGCCGGTCAACAACCAGGCGCTCAGGGAGCGCTGGCCGATCACGCTCGTGGCTTCAGCGCCCCAGTAGAGCGCCTCCCAGGTGAGGTCGGTGGCGCCGTCGCCGGTCTCGAAGCTGAGGTGGAAGGCGAGCCCCTCCCAGCCGAAGAGGTCGTTGTCGGCATCGAGGGCCTGTTGGGCCGCAACGACCACGTCGGAGCACTCCACCTCGTCGGGGATGAGCACCAACAGGGCGTCGCCGCCGCCGGAGCGGCTCTCGCTGGTCTCGACGAAGTAGGCGCGCAGGCGCTTGGCGATCGCCACGGGGGCATCGCGGTCGCTGTCGACCGAGGCCCAGGGGGCGGTAGCGGAGCAGGCGAGGAGCATCAGCATGGTCGGAGCCTACCGTGTGCCCTGGACGGCGAGAAGCGCCCATCCCGCGATCATCAAGACCCCCCCGACCGGAGTGATGGCGCCCAACCAGCCCGTGTCGGTGAGCACCAGGAGGTAGAGCGAGCCCGAGAAGATCAGGGTGCCGCCCAACAGCAGCCGGCTCACCCAGGCACTGGGGCTCAGGCTGGCCAGCGCCAGGAGGGCCACGCCGTGGAGGAGGTGGTAGAGCGCGCCGGTGTGCCACGTGTCCAGCCGATCGGCGCTCACGTGGCCCTCGAGGCCGTGCGCACCGAAGGCGCCCGCGGCGACGCCGGTTGCGAGGAGGAGGGCGGCGACGCGTGTGGCTTCCATGGGCGCTCCTATCGCGGAGCAAGGGTCACCCGGAGGCCGGTGCGCACGCCGGCGCGTTGGTAGCCCCACACCTCCACCGGGCCTTCGCCGGCGGCTTGCACGTGGCGCTTCAGCTCCGGCCCGAACACCCACACCTGCTGATCGCCCCCACAGCCCGCCTCGGGCGTCAGCAGCACGCCTTCGCTCACAGCGGTCTCCGTGGTGGTGCAGACGTAGCCGGAGCCCACCAGCGTGTCGGAGGCGGCGGCGGCGGCGAGGGTAGCGATCGTGAGCAGGGACATCGGTCATCCGGTCCCCGGGTTCAGCCATGCAGGTCTACGCCGCCCGACCCCTGACGGATCAACGGCAGCCCGCTTCGTCGCACACGAAGTCGCCCGCGTCCTCGGGCTCGAAGCTCCCGGTCACGTCGGACTGCACCGGATCGGGGGTGTTGCCGTCGAAGGTGCAGCCAGCGCATGTGAGGGTGCCGTAGCTCCCGTAGTGGTACACGCCGCCCCCATAGGTGGCGATGTTGTCGACGAAGGCGACCTCGGTGAGGACGGTGTCCCCGAAGAGGCTCAGGCCCCCGCCCTGGCCGTTGGCGTCGTTCGCTTCGAACACCGTGCGGCTGATCGCGAGGGTGCCGAAGTAATGCAGCAGGCCACCGCCCTGGGAGTCGGTGGTGACGTTGCCGGAGAAGACCCCGCCATCGATCACCACGTCGCTCTCGTGAAGCAGCAGACCGCCGGCATCGCGCGCGGAGTTGTTTTCGACGTAGAGGTCTCGGAGGTCGCCGCTGGCGTTGTCGAAGCGGGCCGCTCCGGCGTCGTCTTCGGACACGTTGTCGCGCAGCGTCACCGACTCGGCGTCGACGTGGCAGCCCGCTCCGGCGTAGAACGCGGCGCCGTCGTAGGCCCGGTTGTCCGACATCACCACGTCGCGCAAGGAGATGTCGGCGTCGGCGTCGCAGCGCAGTCCGCCGCCACTGCGGTCGTTGTTCCGGCTGCCGAGCGCGGCGCCGCGGTGGAGGGTGACGTTCTCCACGGACAGGGCGTAGGGGCCGGACACCGTGATGACGCTGGCCTGCTCGCCGCCGCTCAGCACGGTGTGCTCCGGGGTGAGCCCCAGGCCCACCACCGCCACCGACGCCTCCACGGTGAGCTTCACGAACCACGTGCCGCCGCAGAAGGCGAGCGTGCCGTCTTCGTCGATCACCACGTAGTCGCCGTCGGTGAACGCCTGGCTGAGGTCTTCGGGGTCCCCGCCGGTGGGCGTGAAGGTCGCACCCTCGCAGGGCGTCCAGTCGGAGCCGGAGTCGCCGGAGTCGCCGGTGTCGAAGGTGTCGAAGGGTGGGTCCGAGTCTTCCGTGGCGACGGTGTCCTGCGCGTCGGTGTCGACGCGCCGGGGGTGGGTGTCGGCGACGCTCGGCTCCTTTACCGGGGCACTGCAAGCCAGCCACCAGATCACGGGGTGTCCCCCGTCACATCTGCCGCACCGAGAGCGTGTTGCCATCGGGGTCGCGGAACCACGCGATGCGGGGACCGCCGGGGAACGGCTGCCAGATGCCGCGTGGATCCTGCTCCAGGCCATCGAAGCGCGCGAGGGTCACGCCCGCGGCGTCCATCGCGTCCAGCGTGGTCTCCAGATCCTCGACCGTCCATCCGGCCACCGTACCCCCGATCGGCTGGTGTTCGGGGTGGTGGCCCAGCCGCACCAGCGTGCCGGCGGCGTCGAGCTCGAGGCCCATCGGGTCTTCGTACAGCACCCGAAGCCCCAGGGTGCTCTCGTAGAAGGCGCGGGCGGTGGCCAGGTCGCGCACGTGCAGCACGACCATCATCGGAGCGGTGGTGAACATGGAGAAGGCCTACCCGATTCCGGTGAGGATCGCTGCCGCGAGCAGGCCGCTGTCGAGCACGCTGGTCAAGCGGTGCCCGTCGGGGACCTCGTGCAGCCAGGTGGTGCAGCCGGGCGAGCCGGCCAGCAGTCGGGAGTCGGCGAGGGGCACCACCTCGTCGTACCGACCGTGGACGAGCACCGCGCGTGACCCGCGCGGGAGGCTGCGATGAGGCGTGAGCTTCACCCCCGCGCCGGCGAGGTAGACGCACGGGCCGGCCCAGGCCCCGCTCCACGCGAGCTGGAGCAACACCGCGCCTCCGAACGAGCTGCCGATCGCCACGCGGGCACCGGCCAGAACGTCCCGGGCACGCGCGAGCGGCGTGGCGAACGCGGCCAGGCGCGCCGCCTCGTCCCAGCGCTCCTCGCGCTTCCAGGTGGCGATGGCGACCGAGGTGTCGAGCTCCGGTGTGATCGCGCCAAGGTGGTGCTTCAGCCAGCGCGCCTTCGTGCCGCCCGGGCCGGACTCCAGCCCATGGAGGAAGACCACCTCGCCGTCGTCGAGCTCGCTGCGGAGGCTCGGGATGAGCTCAGCGTTCACGGCCGGCCCACAAGAGCGCCGAGCTGGTGGTCAGGCCGAACGCTTCGGCGCCGAGGAGTCCGAGCGCGAAGCTGTTGGGGGTGCCGTCGAGGATCAGGCTCAGCACCCGCCCGGAGACCAGGCCCACGAAGCAGATCCAGCTCAGCCACAGCACGGGGCGCCGGTGAGCAGCGGAGAAGGCACCGACGAAGCTGGTGATCGAGAGCGCTGCCATCAGGCCGCCGTAGTTGGCGCGCAGCTCGTTGTGGGCCGACGGACCGTGGACCTCGAGGCCGACCTCGGCCAGGAGGCCGGCAGGGTCGAGGAAGCCCGGCACGGCCACGCTGGCGTACACGAGGCCCACCAACAGGAGTCCGGCGCGGGTCAGTGGGTCGGTCATCGCTCTGAAAGGGACCTTAGCGTGACGAGCCCGTAGAGTGCCGCTCGTGGTCGGAAGCCTCCTCCTCCCCGCGGCGATCGCTGCCGGCGCTGCTGGAAACGGCACGCCGGTTCTCGGCGGTGGTGTCGCGGGGCCTCTTCAGGACGGGGCGGCCGGCCTCTTCAGCAACCCCGCCGCCGCGCATCCCGCGGAGGGCGAGCTCTTGTTCGACCTGCAGTACGCGCACAGCTCGGTCGAGATGCAGCTCAGCGGGCAGGAGGCGGAGGCCGACGCCGGCGGCAGCGTCATCCCCGCGCTCTCGGTGGCGTCTCCGCCGCTGGGGCCGGTCGGGCTGGGCCTCGCGCTGCACGTGCCGTACGGCCGCGGAGGCGAGAACCCCGAGGACTCCACGCTGCGCTTCCACAACCAGTCGGGGGAGATCCGGGCGATGGAGGCTGCGCTCAACGTGGCGGTGCAGCCCGCCGACTGGCTGACGGTGGGTGTGGCGGGGCGCGCGGCTCAGCTGACGCTGGCCACGGTCAACGCCACCGACACGGGCGCGATGCTCGCCGGTCTGTTGGATCAGGGTGGGGAGGAGCTGCTCAACGATCCCTTCCTGGAGGGGACCCAGTCGGTGTCCGGCAAGGGGCTCGCCGGCGGCTGGGCGGCGGGCGTTCGCGTCACGCCCCCGGGGGGCTGGGTCTTCGCGGCTGACTTCCGCAGCAAGCTCCGAGGGGTGGTCGAGGGCGACCTCTCGTACGTGCTGTCGAACCAGCTCGCTGTGGAGATCACCGGCAACCAGGAGACCTACCTCGAGTTCCCGGCGGAGCTCAGCGTGGGCGCGGCCCTCCCCGTCGGCCGCGTCACCATCACGCCGGAGCTGACCTGGATCGGGTGGTCGAGCTGGAACCGGATCGAGACCCGGCTGCACGATCTCTCCTTCGGATCCCGCGATCCCTACCTCGACGCCTACATCGAGGCCCTCGGGGGCTCGCTGGACACGCTGATCGCGGACATGGACTCCAACGTCACCACGAACGGCACCTCGGACATCTTCTCGGGCGGCGTGGGCGTGAAGGCCCAGGTGGCCGACGCGTGGGACCTGCTGGGAGGGGTGTACCTCACGCCCGCCGCGACCCAGGACGACCACGTGCACCCCGGCAACGTGGACTTTGCGGTCGCCGACGTCCGCGCGGGAGCGGTCTACTGGACCCAGCGTCGCACCCGCTTCGCGGTCACCGCCGACCGGATGTTCGCGCCCGAACGCTCGGTGTCGCAGTCGGTGTACGACCCGCTCGCCGACCCGGAGACGGGGCTCGCCGTGCCCTCCGGTGACGGCCGCTACAGCCTGGCCCTCTGGCGCGCGGGGCTGACCGTCATCCAGCCCTTCGGGCCGCATCCGTCGGGCGGGTGATGACAGCTCGGTTCCAATCGGTATACAGGCTGTTGACCTCGGGCCCGGATCGTGTGAGAACACCCTCGGCCTCGTGCCGCGGCACCGACAACCGCCGCCCATGATCTACGCACTGCTCGTCGCGGTCTCCGCCGCCCATGCCTCGGAAGAGCCGGTGGTGTCGTTCACCGTCAGCCAGGAAGCCCTCGACACGGCCACCTCGCTGGTGAGCGACCTTGCCTTCGACATCGAGAAGGACCTGGACTTCGGCGAGGTCGGCTGCTGGAACAGCGTGGGCATCGGAGGCCTGAACCTGTCGATCCCGCTCGACGGGGTGAGCGTGACGCTCCATCCGGAGTACCTCACCGTGGCCGTCGATCTCGGCGACATCCGGGGGGAGCGCTGGGACATCTACGCGCGCGACGGCAACGACGACGACAGCTGCGACACGATCGAGGCGGACCTCGAGTGGATCTCCTTCGTGGGCGGTGGAATCGAGGCCGACCTGAAGCTGCGCGCCAAGGATGGTGAGCTGGACGTGGAGCTCGTGAACACCCCGCGGCTGTCGGGCACCCTCGACATGGATCTCGAGTGGCAGCCGGACTGGGCGGAGTCGCTCGGCTTCGACTGGGACCTGTGGCCGGACGACTGGTTCATGGACCTGATCAACGACTACCTGCTCGACCTCGTGGTGGAGATGGCCGCGGAGGCGGTCCCGGAGCTGCTCGCCGGGAACCTGCCGGAGCTCGCCTTCGAGACCGAGGTCGGCGCCTTCGCCATCGGGGCGGGCCTGGCGGACCTCTCCCACGACGCACAGGCCATCCGAGCCACCGGCGACGTGGACGTGAGCTGGACGGGCGAGGCCCAGTGCGACACACTCTCGTCCCCCGAGCCCGGAGGACGGGATCCGGGGGTCCTGATCGGGGCCTACGACGTGGGCTTCGGCACCACCGAGGCCTTCCTGAACCGGCTGGCCTGGCGCGCATGGAGCCAGGGGCTGCTGTGCCTGGATGCCCATGGCGTGGACGAGATCGTGCGCGAGCTCCTCCCCGACGCGTCGGGGACGCTGTCGGACTTCGACGTGGCCGTCCAGCTCCGGGAGCCGCCCGTGATCGGCTTCGAGGCGGGTGCGGTGCAGGCCTCGGTCCACGGTCTTCGCCTCGACCTCATGGGCCTCCACCAGCAGGAGGAGGTGCACCTCCTGGACGTCGAGGTGGATCTCGACGTCGACCTCGGCGCGCGGATCGACGACGACCTCAGCGCGATCGTGCTGGACCTCGATGCGATCGACCTCGGCCTCGACATCAAGGAGTCCAGCCACCTGTTGAGCCAGGCGGAAGGCGCCGAGGAGGAGTTCGAGGCCTTCCTCGAGCGCTTCACGCCCACGATCGCCATGGCCAAGGTCCAGGATCTGGCCGTCGCGCCCACGGTCTTCGAGGTCGCCGAGCTGGTGGTGGTGCGCCTCGCTGCGCTGCAGTTCGAGAGCGGTGCCTTCTCGGCGGCGGTGGACCTCTACGACCTCGACGATCCGGAGGTCGACGACACCGCGCCCGAGACGTGGGCCGAGATCGTCGACGCCAGCGACTCCAGCATCGTGGTGGCGCTCGGCGGCGACGACGATCGCGACGGCCCCATCGCCTGGAAGGTCCGGCTCGACGAGGACGCGTGGTCGGCCTGGACCCTGGCCACCGAGGTGGAGATCCTGGTCGCGGAGGCGGGCGACCACATCGTGGAGGTCTGTGCTCGCGACGGCTGGTGGAACGAGGACGACACCCCGTGGGCGGAGTCCTTCGATCGCGACGAGCTGGCCCGCGCCGCCGCCGAGCCCTTCGGATGCGCTGTGGCGCCTCTGGGCTCGGCCTGGATCCTGGCACTGGTGGGGGTGGTCCGGAGGCGCCGCCGCCGCAGCTGAAGCCGATCGCGGGTAGTCTGGCCTCGATGTGGACCTTGATCCCCCTGATCGCCTGCTCCGGTGAGCCGATCCCCGCCGCGGAGCCCGAGCAGGCGCCAGCGGCGCCAGCGCTCGTGGAGGCCATGGAACCCGCCGCCGCGGATCCTTCGGTGGACTCCGGGCGCGAACCGATCGGCTTCGTCGACGGTGTCGACGAGGTGGAGCCCGCGGTCGAGGAGCCTCCGCCGCCCACGCCCGCCGAGTACCGCTCGGAGGCCAAGGAGATCCTGGCCGGACTGGCCACCGGGATCGACGCCGGGGATCGCATCCACCGCCTGCGCATCTCGGACGTCGCGGCGTGTCGCGGCCAGGCCGGCTCGGCGCAGGCAGCGATCGCCGACCTCCGCCCCCGCTCCGAGGCCTTGCCGGCCACGCTGCAGAAGTACGTGCTCGCGGTGGCCAACGACGTCGACATCTGCCTGAACTGCGACGACACGGCGATGATGATGTGCCAGGTGAGCCGGGAGACGCTCAGCACGGCACGCCGCGCGGTGGAAGCGTGGCAGGGCGAGGCGCCGAGCGAGTGACCATCACCTTCTGCGAGGAGGGCCTGCGTCGGCACACGCCCGCCCTTCGCCGGGAGCTCGAGCGACGGGGGCACCAGGTCCGCACCTTGGAGTGTTTCGACCGGTGCGAGGTCTGTGAGGTCAAGGTCCTCGTCCGGCTCGAGGGCGCCCAGCTCGCCCTCGGGTCTGCCGCCGACGTGATCGCCGCGGTGACGGCGCTCCAGGACGCGTAGGCGCGGTCTCAGGGCACCAACAGCACCGAGCCGCGCGCGGGCACGGTCACGCTCAAGCTGTCGCCGGACCAGCTCACGGTGCCGCCGTTGACCACGTCGGTCCACGTCCCGGACTCCGGCAGCCCTGCCCAGCTCGCTCCGTTCTGGAGCGTGGTGTCGTCCCAGCCGAGGTTCACCGCCGCGAGCATGCCCTCGCCCTCGTGCACGCGGGTCCAGGCCCACGCGTCGTCCGCCTCCCACCAAACCGTGCGCTCGCCGACCGCCAGCTGGGGATGATCGCGGCGCGCCTGCCCGAGCGCCTGCACGTGCGTGAGCAGGTCCTGCTCCCAGCTCGACAGCTCGTCCCCGAAGCGCATCAACTGGCGGTTGTCCGGATCGTAGTGCCCGGGCAGCCCGAACTCGTCGCCGTAGTAGACCAGCGGCAGGCCCTCGTGGGTCATCAACCAGGTCCAGGCCATCGCCATCTGGTCGTAGGGGTCCTCCCAGTCGGGACTGGGCGCCTCGTAGAGCGCACCGGATGGGCACTCTCCGTGCTCGCCCTCCCAAGCCACCGAGATGGACCGCTCCACGTCGTGGTTCCCGAAGAAGGTGGACATCACCGCTCCGTCGAAGCTGCTGGTGCTGTCCTGGAAGCTGGCCTCCAGGTCGGCCAGGGTGCTGTCGCCGGTGAGGAACACGCTCCGAAGCGTGAAGTAGAGCGGGAAGTCGAACTGGGCGTCGAGCTCGGCGTCCGAGATGTAGGAGGCGATCAGGCCGCGGTCGCCGTCGAAGGTCTCCCCGACCGTGTAGAAGTCCTCGTCGCCGCCGGCTGCGCGGTGTTCGATGCGCTGCCGCACCAGGCCCTGCAGGCTCGCGTGGGTGCTGTGGGGCATGTGCTTCACCGCGTCGACGCGAAAGCCGTCCAGCTCCCAGGCCAGCGCGAAGTCCACCGCATCGTCGACCATCGCATACAAGGCCTCGGGCTGGTCGTAGGCCACGTCCGGGAGGAAGGTGTCGAACCAGCAGGTCTCCGGGATGTCGTCCCAGTTGTTGGCGTCGTCGCAGAGGGCCGGCTCCGCCGCGAACCAGTCGGGGTGCTCGTCGAGGTAGGGGTGGTCCTGGTGGACGTGGTTGCCGACCCAGTCCACGAGCACGCGCATGTTGCGCGCGTGGGCGCCGTCGATCAGCTCGCGCAGGACCGCGGCGTCGCCGAAGTGCTCCTCGAGCTCCACCGAGCTCGAAGGCCAGTAGCCGTGGTAGCCGGTGAAGCTGGTGTTGCAGTCCCAGCCCCAGCTTCCCGATGCGTTGTCCACGGGCGCCGTGAGCCAGATGGCGGTGACGCCCAGCTCGTCCAGGTAGTCGAGGCGGTCGATCACCCCTTGCCAGTCACCGCCGGCGTAGTCCGCCAGCGCGTACTCGGCGCCTTCGGAGCCGTCGTTCTGCGGGTCGCCGTTCTCGAACCGGTCGACGAACACGTAGTACATGAGGCCCGTCTCCCAGCTCCGGCCGTCGAGCCAGAAGGGCACGGTCACCGGCTCGGTGTGCTGGCCGTCGGTGTCGGTGGCCGTGAGGGTGAGCACGTGGCGCCCCGCCTCGAGGCCCGAGAGCTCCACCGCCAGGCTGTCGCCCACCACCGCGCCGTCGAGCTTGACGGTCGCGCTCTCGAGCTCGGCGAGCGCCGAGGAAGCGAGGAAGTGTGCGCTCACCGCGATCGCTCCCGCGTCCCGGTCGATGTCGACGCGATCGAGGGACAGCGCCGGTTCGCTGCAGTCCTCGACCACCAACAGGCTGTTGCAGGCGTTGGCGCCCGGGCTGCAGTCGTCCCACGCGCCCGCATCGTAGCCGGCATCGCAGTGCACGAGCTCGGCGTCGGGATCGCAGATCCAGCGGTGCTCGCCGGTCTTCTCCACGAACTTGTAGGGGTACACCCCTGGCTCGAGGTCGAGCGCGATCTCGAAGACGCCGTCCTCGATCTGCTCCATCTCGTCGGCGTCCACGTCCCAGTCGTTCCACGAGCCGGCCACCGCCACCATCTGCACGCTGTCGGCGGCCTCGTGGCGCAGCGTTCCACAGGTGCGCTGCAAGAGCCGTTCGGGGGCGAGGGCAGTGTCGTTGCCGCTGGTGCGCCCGGCGTCGGAGTCCGTAGCGGTCTTGCAGGCGAACACGAGAAGCAGCGTCATGCCCAAAGAGTAACCCATCTCTGAGTCACGAAAAAGGCCCGGATGTCACGGGTTTGAGGGAGGCGAACCCCGCCACGCTCGGCTAAACGTGGCCGCCTCAGGGAGGCCCCGTGCACACCGACCTTCGTCCGTTCCGCGCCGAGTACCTCACCAACCCAACGCAGGAGCAGCTTCGCAAGCTCGCGTTGGAGTGCACGCCGTCCGTGCAGGAGACGGCCTGCGGCAACCTGAACAAGATCAGCCGGAACAAGGCTCGGATGGCGAAGTACACCTACGTCGTCGCCGAAGCCGCGCGCTCCCACGAGTACAGCGCGAAGGTGATCGATCCCGAGCGTGCCCGCGCCTTGATCGACGGGCAGAGGGCCTACATCGAGCAGATCGGCAAGCTGATCGAGGTGCAGGGCTACGTGGGGGTCGGCCCCCGTGCGGCCGGCGTGCAGTGGCTCTACACGCCGGAGGGCGCCAACATCGCGGGGATGCAGAGCATCCTGGCCTTCTCGCGGTCGGACGCGGTCGGCGACGAGGCCTTCCAGGCACGCTTTCGCGTGGTCTACACCCCGGATCACGTGCCCGACATCGAAGGTGGCCAGTGCATCCTGGCCGACCTCGACAACTACGTCACCTACGTGATGGGTCCGGACTACTTCGGCGAGTCCAAGAAGGGCGCGCTCCGCATGCTGAACAAGTGGGCCTACGGCGAAGGGGCGCTCGTCCTCCACGCGGGCGCCAAGTCGGTGAAGATGGGCGACAAGACCATCTCGATGACGATCATGGGGCTCTCCGGCACCGGCAAGACCACCACCACCTTCTCCAAGCAAGGCGACGTCACCCAGCCCATCCAGGACGACATGGTCACGCTCTGGCCGGCCGGCGAGGTGACGATCACCGAGAACGGTTGCTTCGCCAAGACCTTCGGGCTGACGGAGGACAGCGAGCCGGTCATCTACCGCGGCACCGTGTCGCGGGAAGCGTGGGTCGAGAACGCCTACACCGACGAGGACGGCCGCTTCGACTTCTTCAAGACGGTGCTCACCGCCGACGAGGTGAAGCGCTGGCGCAGCGTGCTCATCCAGACGGGCGCGAACGCCGAGAAGGTGGACCGCTACATCGCCGGCACGGTCTCCGAGCACGAGGTGCGCGACGCGCATGGCGTGCTCGCCGACGGCTGGGAGTTCGTCGAGTGGACCGGGAACGGCCGCTCCATCATCCCGATGAGCGCGGTCGAAGACGCCGCGGATCTGCACGACCTCCCGCCGGTCGAGAGCATGGGCATCCTGAACCGGGACGAGGGCGCCGACGCGTGCACACCTGGGATCGTGCGCTTCACGAGCCCCGAGCAGGCGGCCGGCTTCTTCATGCTGGGCGAGACGACCAAGACCTCCGCCGCGGGCAAGGATGTGGGCAAGACCCGCAGCCCCTTCACCCAGCCCTTCTTCCCCCTGGCCCACGGGCTCCAGGCCAAGCGCTTCAGCGAGCTGGTCGCGACGATGCCCAAGGTGACGCTGTGGATGATGAACACCGGCTACGTCGGAGGTTCGCAGAAGGAGGTCGACGCCGGCTCGGCTCACAAGGTGAAGATCCGGCACAGCTCGGCGATGCTCGAAGCGATGCTCACCGACCGCATCGTGTGGAAGCGGGACGCGGACTTCGGCTACGACATCGTGGATCTGGACGCGCCGGAGAACGCTGCCTTGATCGAGCAGGTTCCGGCCGACATCCTGAACCCCGCCCACTACTACGGGCGCACCGGCAAGAACGCGCTCTACCGCACCTGGGTGCGTGAGATGAAGGCGCAACGACGCGCTTTCCTGCAGAGCTACGACGTGGACGCCGCGATCATCGAGGCCACCTGCGCCTGAGCGAGCGCCCGGCTGCGGCTTGGAACCCGCCCGTCCTCCGTTACACTGTGGCCGTTCGAGGCACACCAGGAGCGGGTTCCGGTGGCCGGCAAGCCTCCAAAGCGCGACGACGACACGCCGGCTCCGGCGCACACCTTCGATCTGTCCGACGAGGGTGGTTGGCAGGACCCGGAGAGCCGCCCTTCGGACGAGGCCGTGCGGATCTCGATCTCCGATCCCGAGATCGGCCACACGGGCGGCGTCACCACCGACAGCCGCTGGTCGGGTGCCACCGGCCTGACCGGGCCGCAGCTCACCTGGTCCACGCGCCCGGAGCTCGACGCCTTCACCGTCCGCTTCAAGGTCCCCGGCTACAAGCTGCTCCGGCCCCTCGCGCACGGTGGCATGGGCGAGGTGTACCTGGCCGAACGCCGCGGCGACACGGGTGTGGGTGTGCTGTGCGCTCTGAAGGTCATCCTGCCTTCCCGGGTGGGGGACGAGGGCTTCCAAGCCCGTTTCCTGAACGAGGCGCGCATGGCCTCGAAGCTGCGCCACCCCAACGTGGTGCAGGTCTTCGACGTGGGCCGCGTGCTCGATCGCCTCTTCATCGCGATGGAGTGGGTCGAAGGCCTCGACGCGCGCGGCCTGATGCGGCGCGCACGGCAGCGGAAGGCCGAGATTCCGCTCAAGCACGTCTTGTTCGTGCTCCGGGAGTCCTTGAAGGGTCTGCACTACGCCCACACGGCAAAGGACCCGTCCGGTCAGCCGCTCGGCCTCGTGCACCGGGATCTCTCACCCGAGAACCTGCTGCTGTCTCGCGACGGCGCGGTGAAGCTCACCGACTTCGGCGTGGCCCAGGAGCAGGCCACCGGGCCGCGCAAGCGTCGGCTGGCGGGCAAGGTGCACTACTTCGCGCCCGAGCTCTTCAAGGGCGCTCGCGCGTCGGTGCAGAGCGACCTCTTCGCGCTGGGCGTCACCTTCTACGAGATGCTCACGGTTCGGCCGCTCTTCTCGCGGAAGCTCGCCCTGTCCGACGTGAAGAAGGCCATCAAGGACTTCGACCCGGAAGAGCGCCTCGCAGGCGATCTCACGATCCCCGATGAGCTGGAGGACATCCTCCTGAGGGTGCTCGCCGCGGATCCTGCGGATCGGTACGGCAGCGCCCTCGAGCTCCTGGAAGACGTCAACGACTACCTCTACGAGTCCGGGCTCCGCCTGCTGGACGCGCACTTCGCCGAGTACGTGCAGCGCGTGCTGAGCCTGCCCTTCTTCGAGCGGCGTGAGACGCCGGCCGGGTTGGAAGACTGGGAGGCGAGCTCGGAATGACCGAGGAGCAGCAGGAAGCGCTGGTCGTGGTCGTGGAGCGGATCGAGCATGCGTTGGTCCAGGCGCGCATGTACGGCGGCCGCCACCCGCTGACCGAGGCCGCCGGCGGGCAGGTGCTCGACGCGCTGGCGCCCACCCTGTCCGAGCTCGGCTCGGTGCGCTTCGAGAGCGCCCCGGACGGCTTGTGGGTCAAGGGCGAGCTCCTCGGTCAGGAGGACGACGACAGTGAAGGGCTGGGGCGGCACCTCCACCGCGAAGGCATCGCGGAGCTCACCGTCACCGACGGCCTGACCGCCGATGAGCTCGGCCGGCTGCTGGACATCCTGCGCCTGAACCTCGCGCTTCCTCAGTACGAAGAGGAGACCCTCGAGCACCTGCTCTGGCAGGCGGAGTTCGAGTGCGTGGACTTCCGCGCGGTGAAGTCCCTGATGGAAGCCGAGGCGATCTCCGGCGACCACCAGAACTTCCTGCAGGAGACCCACAAGGGCATGATGGAAGACATCATCGAGCGCCGGAAGGAAGCGCTGCGCAGGATGGCCGCCTCGGTGCAGGACGACGTCATCCACCGAGCGATGTCCGAGAACCAGCTCCAGGGGCTGGCCGAAGAAGAGATCGAGATCGACGACACGCCCTGGGCGAAGCTGCTGCTCGATCCCGACCACCCGGACTACCGGGATCTGGTCGCGCTTCGCGACGAGGTCGCCGGCGAACGCAACGCCGACATGATGGCGCGGGTCTTCCTCATCCTCTGCCGTGCGGCGGTGGCTCGGCGCGGAGAGCTCAAGCCGGCGGAGGCGCTGGCGCTGGCGAAGCAGGTACTCGACGGTCTCTACGACTCTGGCGTGCCCTTTGCGCTCGCACAGGCAGCGGACGGTGTCCGGGCCTTGCTCGAGGAACACCGGGGGCAGGGCGGTCCCGTGATGCAGGAGATCGCCCAGCTGGGCGAGGCGGCGTTCCAGCCGATGAAGGTGGCGCGGACCCTGCTCGCGCTCAGCCCGGACACGCGCTACCGACCAGAAGAGGCGACCGATCTGGTGGCGCGCCTGCCAGACGCGGCCTTCCTCGCCGTGGTGGAGCGTGCCAACGCTGTGGATGCGGAGGACGCCGGCTGGCTCCAACAGATGCTCGCGGTGGCAGCCACCGAGCGTGTGGAGAGCTGGCTCGACGATCCGCGGGTGCAGCCCGAGCGCCTGGTTCCCACCATCGGGCTGATGAGCTTCTCCAACGCTCCGGGGGCCAAGGCACGCCGCCGGGAGCTGCTCCGGCACCCCACCGCGCCGGTTCGTCAGGCCGTGCTGCGCTGGTACGCGCGGGACCTGCCGGCCACCGATCTCGAACACGTGCTCCACGCGCTCCGCGACCGGAGCGCGGGGGTACGACGCGAAGCCATCGCGGCCTTGAAGGCCCAGCGGGTGAAGGGCACGTCGCGCTGGCTGCGTGACCAGGTCTCGGGGCCGGGCTTCAAGAAGCAGAGCGCCGAGATCAAGCTGGATCTGTGTGTGGCGCTGGGTGAGGTGGCCGGGGACTTCGGCGTCGACGTGCTCCGCGCCCTGGTCGACGACGGCGAGGGTGACGAGGTCGCGGCGGCCGCGTCCGGGCTCGCGGCTGCAGGAACCCCCAAGGCCGTGGCCGCTCTGAAGAAGGGCGCCTCGAGCTGGGCTCCCGCTCGTCGTTCCGCGTGCTCGCACGCGCTGCAGCGGATGAGGGCGCGATGAGCGACGGTGCGCAGGTCGAAGTCGGTGAGCTGACCGAACGGGACCGGATCCGGCGTCGGACCATCGCCAAGGCAGCGCGCAACTTCCTGGTCCGGCTCGACGCGCTCGGGCGGCTGTTGGCCATGCACCACGAAGACAACGACGCGGTGGTCGAGCTGCTCGAGAAGGCGAGCATCGACCTACGCGAACTGCAGGCGAAGACGGGCGAGGCCGCCTTCGTGTTCACCGAGGGGCACAGCTTCGTCAACGGGGTCTGGGTGCGCTCCACCCAGCGGGCCTGGGAAGCGGGCAAGCGCCTGACGGAGCGTCTCGCCCAGCTGAAGGGCCGCGGCATGGTGCTCGAGGACAAGCTCTCGTCGGACTCGCTGCTCGCCCTGTCTCGGCTCACCCGCAAGGGCACCAACCTCCCCGAGTTGTTCGACGTGCCCGGTGTGCGCCTGCTGCCGGCAGCGTCCGACGCCGACCTGGCGCGCATGGGCCGCGCACGGCAGCGCGAGCTGGCGGTCGACCTGTTCCGGGAAGGCCTGATCACGATCTCCGCCCGGGACCTCCAGGAGCTCGACCTCTACATGCGGCGGCGGCAGCGGGCGCTCTGCCAGGCGCTGATCTCCTTGGCCGAGGACTCGACCGAGGACCTGCTGGCGCTCACCACCATCCGCGAGCCGCGCCTTCCGGCACAGGCACACACCTTGATGGTGACGGTGCTGGCCATCGCCCTTGGCCGTGCCCTGGACATGCCGCGGCGTGAGCTGCTGCGCCTGGCCATTGCGGCGCTCTCCCACAACATGGGCGAGGCCTTCATCAACCCGAAGGCCTTCGCGCTGCCGCGCGAGTACAACGACAAGGAGCGTCGCTTCGTCCAGCGGCACGCCCTGCTCGGGTTCAAGCACCAGCTCAAGACCTACGGCCTGCAGGGGCCGGCGCTCGACCGCGCGGTGGCGTGCGCGGAGCACCACCTGCACGTCGACGGCAAGGGTGGCTACCCCTACAAGACCCGCGCCAGGCCGCACCTCTTCTCACGCATCATCGGCGTGGCCGACGTCTACCTCGCGCTGTGCGCGGATCGACCGCACCGGACGGGCTACACCCCCGACCAGGCGATGAAGCTCGCGCTCAGGCTCCGCGGCAAGCAGTTCGATCGGCCGCTCTTGAAGCTCCTGGTGCGGGTGGTGGGGCGCTACCCGCCGGGCTCGCTGGTCGAGCTCGACACGGGGGCGTGGGCCGTGGTCATCGGGCCGGGCGCGGGACAGTTTCCGCTCGAGCGCCCGAAGGTGCTGCTCATCAGCGACGAAGATGGCTACGAGCTGGCCCAGCCCATCGAGGTCGATCTCGGCGAGCGCCACGGTCGACGCAAGGCGTGGCTCCGCACCATCGCCCGGACCCGCGACCCGCGCGCGACCGGCATCGAGGTGCACAAGTTCCTCTTCTCCGATCGCGTCGAGGTGCCGCCCGTGAAGCTGGACCACGACGTGAAGAAGCGCCGCCGGGCGCCCGAAGACGGTCAGAAGCCGTAGGCGGGGTTGTCCGGATCGAAGTCGTGGTCGGTCAGGCCCACGTTCACTTGCAGGTCGGCGAAGAGGAAGCGCTCGACCATGCGGAGCGAGCCGTCCTCGACGTCCCAGACCTCGAAGCTGGCCGGGAGGTGCAGGTCGTCGTAGGCACACACCTTGGCCTTGGTGGCGTAGAACGCGGGATCCTGCGCCTTCGGAAGGTGCGCCTCGTAGCAGCTCACCGCGCGGCCGGAGACCTGGGAGGACCCCAGCCAGGTGAAGGTTGCGCCGTGGCGCTCGGGGGCATCGCGGACCCGCCAGGTGTCAGCGATGATCTTCCCGACGGCGAAGGGCACGCCGGAGTCGAGCACGGAGTGGCGTGACTCGGCGGTCGCCACCTTGCCGAGCGGGTCGAGGTTCAGGGTGGGCAGGAACCGTCCGGGGTTCACCCTCAGG
>Ga0114933_10000942_pt1 | contig 33945 bp, 34 predicted proteins | sample 4SBtaG_FD_89691 | JGI IMG/M metagenome (GOLD analysis project Ga0114933, IMG submission 89691) | Deep subsurface microbial communities from Kolumbo volcano to uncover new lineages of life (NeLLi) - 4SBTROV12_W25 metaG | ecosystem: Environmental > Aquatic > Marine > Volcanic | place: Kolumbo... | reverse complement strand
TGTCGTCGACCTCGGCCTGCCGCGACGCGGGCAGCCCGGACATCTCGGACACCGACGGCTCCCGCAGCGACATGGGCTCCTTCGGCGGTCCGAGTGCCGCCGACGAGGACGACGACGGAGACGGCTACAAGCCCAGCGACGGCGACTGCGACAACGACGACGCCTCGGTCTACCCCGGCGCCACCGACGCCTGGTACGACGGCGTCGACAGCGACTGCGACGGCGCCGACGACTACGACAAGGACGGCGACGGCTACCGTCACGAGAGCGGCGGGGATCCCGAGGACCAGGTCGACTGCGACGACACCGACCCGACCGTCTACCCGGGCGCTGACGAGACCCTCGACGACGGCATCGACCAGGACTGCGATGGCGCGGACGGCATCAACACCGGCTCCGATACGGGCGACACCGACACCGACACCGACACCGGCTCTACGCCCGATGACACGGCCATCGACGGCTGGTGGGACGACAACGACGGCGACGGCATGGCCCCGGCACAGGGCGACTGCGACGACAACGATCCCTGGGTCTACCGCGACGCCATCGAGCAATGCGACGACGGCAAGGACAACGACTGTGACGGCGCGGACGACGCCGTCGACCAGGACTGCCAGGCCAGCGCGGCCTGCTTCGGTTGCAGCGGAACGGGTGCCGGCGCCGCTTTCGTGCTCAGCTTGTTGGGGTTGTCACTCTTGAGGCGTCGCCGGTGAGCTTCTTCCGCAACGGGATCCAGATCCGCTTCGGCATCTTCAAGGACTTCTGGTCCTGGGTCTCCCACTTCGCAGGGCTGGTCGCGGCGATCGTCGGCCTGGTCTTCCTGCTGCTGATCTGCGAGCCCGGAGCGGCCCGTGTGACCTCGGCGGCGATCTACGGCGGGACGCTCGTCGCCCTCTTCGCGGCCTCGGCGGCGTACCACTTCTTCGACTTCGGCGAGCGCGGCAACCGCTTCATGCGGCGCGTCGATCACATCGGCATCTACCTCCTGATCGCAGGGACCTACGTGCCCGGGCTGGTCATCCTGCTCGACGGCGCCTGGCGCATCACGCTGTTGTCCATCGTCGGCGCCTTCGCGGTCGCGGGCGTGGTCCTGAAGATCCTCTGGCTCGACGCGCCGGAGTGGCTCTCGACCGGGCTCTACCTGGCCTTCGGCTGGTTCGCCGTCGTTCCCTTGCTGCTCTTCTTCCCCCAGCTCACGGGCCTGCAGATCTTCTGGCTCGGCATCGGTGGAGTCGCCTACACGATCGGAGCGCTCGTCTTCTGGCGCCAGTGGCCGGACCCCTGGCCCGAGCGCTTCGGGCACCACGAGGTCTGGCACCTCTTCGTCCTCGGCGGGGCGGTCAGCCACTACTTCTTCATCGCCAACCTGGTGAGCATGCCGATCGCCTGAAGGGGCGCACGCTGCTTGCACAGGCGGCGGCCACCCTCGGCCGGTGCTCCTCTGGACGCTCCTGGCTGCGACGGACGCGGTGGACCCGAAGGGGGACGACGAGGCCTGGTACGCCGACCCTTCCGAGCTGGCGCCCGGTTGGCAGCTGGGATTTCGAGAGGGCGACGTCATCGTCGAGGACTTCGGGGGGCGCATGCTGGGGCTCGACGATCGGTGGCTGATCGAGAAGACCGAAGCCGGCCCGCGCGTCCTGGCCTTGGTTCCGGCGCAGGCGGAGATCCTGGACGCGACCGACGCCCGGGTCGTGGGCCGCTACGCGACGGGCGTCTGGGTGCTCTGGAGCGGCGACCTCGAGCACTACGACTTCGGGGAGGAGGTCGGCCCCGTCGCGGTCGATGGCCTGGACGTGCGGGCATGGATTGGTGGGCGTGGGATCGCCGCGTGGAGGCTCGGCGAAGGACACGCGACCGTCGTGTCGGAGTTCACGCCGGCGGACCACGCTGCGCTCGACGGACACCGACTCGCGTGGACCGAGGGCCCGACGCTGCATGTGCAGAGGCGGTGGGCGCCAGACTGGACGATGAACCTCGGTGTGGACATCAACGCCCTCGAGCCCGTGGACGGGGGCTGGCTGGTGTGGGGGGGGAGACGCCCCAAGCGCGTGACTTCCTGGGGGAGCCGACAGCAGCTGGATTCCCGGCCACAGCGCTTCTCCGTGCGACTCCGGGCGGGCCCCACGCGCCAGAAGGTGCACCAGGCGGGTGGCCTCGCGGTGGTCTTCGATCCTTCGGCCGTGCGGGTCTGGCACACCTCGGACGAGCCCTTCACCCTTCCACCGGGCAGCCTGCTCGGCTCGACCGAGCGAGGCTTCTACGTCCGGTGGGGTGGAGAGCTCCTGTTCCTCGCGGCTCCTGACGACCACATCGCAGTCGAAATCATCCCGACCGTCTGGTCCAACCCGCGCTTCCTGCCTCTCGACGACGGGCGGGCGGTGCTCGTCGAGGCCGGCCACGTCCGCGTCCTCGACGGCGAGGAGACCGTGTTCGAGGGCGACACTTCGCTTCATGCCCCCGGAGACGCCTGGTTCCTCGGCGACGGCGCCTTGGTCCTGCGCAACGCCCGCGCGGTCTCAATCCTCACCGAGGAGGAGGAGCTCTTCTACCGCAGGGGCGTTGACGTCGAGATCAGCCGGGACGGCCGGTGGCTCGCGGAGCTCGTCGGGACCGAGGTGCAGGGGCGGCGAGTCGGCCGCCCGGGGAGCCTCCGCGTGCTGGGTGGCGCCGGACATCTCCAGAGCGACGGCGATGGCCTTGTGCTGGACCGCGAGCGGCACCTCAGGTGGGGCAGCTGGCGTGCCGTCGAACCTGAACCCGCGGCCGAACCCGAGCGGGCCGAGCGGGAGGAGCGAGCGGAGAGGCAGCTCTACACCTTCGACGAGGGCTGGCTCGTCCTTGGATCCGACGGACGGGTGGTCGGCGAAGACCCGAACCGCGTGGCCATCATTCGGGACGGCCGGACCCTGAGGAGCGCGTTCACCGACGACCCAATCGCCTTCGCCACAGGCGCACATCCGATCGAGGTGAGCACCGAAGACGAGGCGGCGAGTCCCTGGTGGGCCGGCGCCTTCGCGCTGGCGGTGCTCTTCAGTTGGCGGCGGCGTGGGCGGCCCGCACGGTCTTCTCGCCGATGTAGGGGGTCGCGACGAAGGCCTCGATGGACGCGAAGGGGCGCTGGTCCAGGATGATGTTCACGCCTCGTCCGTAGACGCCGCCCGAACGCAGCGTCATCTCGTCGGCGGTGTTGACCCAGTCCAAGGTCCTCGTGGCTTCGGTCGAGGTCATCGCGACGCCGTCGTGGAAGACAGGGACCTCGGGTGCTCGGGGATCGGGATCGGGATCGGGATCGGGATCGGGATCGGGTGATCGGGCCTCGGGATCGGGATCGGGATCGGGATCGGGATCGGGATCGGGACCGGGAGGAGGGGCCAGGACGCTCGGAGGCGGGGAGAGTTCCGGCACCGGCGCGGGCAGCTCGGTCAGCTCCGGGACCTCCAAGCGAGGATCCGGAGGCTCCGGCGGGGGCTCCTCCAAGACCGAGGGGAGCAAGGCGGCGCCTGCACCGACAGCCAGGAGCAGGCCGAGGCCGCCGATCAGAAGCGGGGCCTTGGAGCCCTCGGGTTCGGGCAGCTCCAGGGTGCTGACCGACTCCTCGGTGAGCGCGGGCCCCTCCCCTCGCCAGGCCTCGAGGGCCTTGGCCAGCGCACGACCGTCCTCGAAGCGATCCGAGGGGTCCTTCTCGAGGCAGCGGCGGATGATGGCCTCGAGCGCCGGGTCGACCTGGACCTCGGGGGCGCGATCCGCCATGCGCGGCAGGGGCTCGTTCACGTGCGCCAGCGCGATGCCCATCGGGTTCTCGGCGGAAAACGGCAGCCGGCCCGTCAGCATCCGGTAGAGCACCACGCCGAGGCTGTACTGGTCCGCGCGACCATCGACCGAGGCGTCCCCCTGCGCCTGCTCCGGCGCGATGTAGTGGGGCGTGCCCATGAAGGTGCCGATCCCGGTGACGGTGGCCTCGTCGTCGGACTTCACCAGGCCGAAGTCCAGGAGCTTGGGCTGCTCGACGCCGTCGTCGTCCTGGACGAGGAAGATGTTCGAGGGCTTCACGTCCCGGTGGACGATCCCGCGCGCGTGGGCGTGGCGCAGACCTCGGCCCAGGACCGCGCCGATGCGAGCGACCTCTTCCGGCGGGTTGGGGCGGTCGACGAGGCGCCGGAGCGTGCGGCCGCGGAGCAGCTCCATCACGATCCAGCAGCCCTCCGGTGAGCGCCCGTAGTCGTAGACCCGCACGATGGCCGGGTGGGCCAGCCGGCCGGTCGTGGCGGCCTCGCGGAGGAACCTGGACTCGAAGTCCTCGCGCTGAGCGCCCTCCAGGTCGGAGCGCAGGATCTTCACCGCGACCTCGCGTCCGAGGGGCTGCTGGATGGCTCGGTACACCCGCGCGGCTCCCCCTTGTCCGATGGGGGCCAGCAGCTCGTAGCGCTCGGCGATGACCGCGCCGATGAGCGGGTCCATCAGGCGGCTCGTCGCTCGAAGTGCTCGGCGATGTGGCCGAGGGCCTCGTCGAGGGTCTGGCTGCGCAGCACGCGGGTGCGCACATCCCGTCCGTCCGCGAGGTGGCGGAGCGCGAAGTACTTCACGAGCATCTTGAAGCGGCCGAGGACGGCGTGGTCCAGGCGCTCGGGGCTCTTTCGGCCGTCGTCGAAGCGCACCTTCAGCCCGGCGACGTAGTCGAGCAGGACCTGGTGCTTGGCGCCATCGTCGACGACCAGCTCGGGCTCGCCGTGCTGCCAGCGGCGGATGCGCTCGAAGACCCAGGGATCGCGGATCGCGCCTCGACCGATGAGCAGACCGTCGCAGCCCGTGTCCTGGAACATGCGCCGGGCGCTGTCCACATCGACCACATCGCCGTTCGCGAGCACTGGGATCGCCAGCCGCGCCTTGGTCTCGGCGATCTTGTCCACCGCGCGCTCGCCGCTGTACTTGTCCTCGCGGGTGCGCCAGTGGATAGCGACCGCGGCGGCCCCCTCCTCCTGGCACATCCAGGCGATCTCCGGCGCGTTCCGGTTGTCGCCGGAGAAGCCTGAGCGCATCTTCACCGTGACGGGGACATCGACGGCCTCGACAACGGCCTCGACGATGGCCCGTGCGGTCTCGGGGTCTCTCATCAGCGCGGAGCCCCCGGAGTTCTTGCAGACCTGCTTGCTCGGGCAGCCCATGTTGATGTCGACGAAGGTGGCGCCGAGGTCCTGGACGAAGCGAGCGCCGTCCGCCATCTGTTCCGGGTCGCGACCGTAGAGCTGGACGGCGACCGGGCGCTCGTCCGCGTCAAAGCTCGCCATCTCGACGAACTTCTTGTCCCTTCGACTCAGCGCCCCCCCGGGCACGAACTCCGTGACCGTCAGTCCCGCGCCCCCGAGCTGCCGGATCAGCCGCCGGAAGGTCAGGTCGGTGACCCCCTCCATCGGCGAGAGCACGAGGTTCGGCTCGATGCGGTGGTCGGCGATGGAATACGAGGTTGGGAGCATCGGTGTTAGTCGGGCGCGATGTTCTGGTTGGTGCTCATAGCCTGCGGCCCGAAGAAGCCGCCCGCTGACGCGGTCGAGATGGAGCGCGAGGTGCCCACAGCTCCTCTGCCCATGCCGACGGTGGCCGGCAACCCCCTGCCCTACGGAACGGCCCATCCCTTCGAGCTGGCCCAGACCGACGCGGAGCTGGCGCTGGTGCGGGCCGAGGAGATCGTGCTCGGCATGGATCGGTGGCCCGCGGCGGCCGATGCAGCGACCTCGAAGATGCGCGCGATGAACCTCGTCGGCGAGTCGGAGCGGGCCCTCGTCGAGCTTCGCCTGGCGGCCTCGCAGCACGATCTGGCAGACATCGCGGCCTGCCGGACCGGAGACGCCCTGCGCCTGGCGGCCGCGGCGGTCCTGGAGACAGCGCCGCCGGTCGACGGCGCCGTGGACCCGCTGCTTCGTGAGGCCGCCCAACCCTTGATCGACCAGGCGACGAGCGCCTATTCATCGGTCCTGCACGGCGCCGATGCGCGATGGGAAGGCCACGCCCGCTGGGGCCTGGGCGAGCTGGAGGAGCTGTGACACCCAAGGCCATCTCGGTCACCGAATCGGGCGAGCCGGACGGCTTCTCGCACCCGGTCGCCTACCGCTGCGAGACCGATCCCAGCGGCATGACCCGGCTGGGCATCTCCGTTCCGCCCGAGCGCCTCGAGGAGACCCACAAGGCCCTCGTCGGAGCCCTCTCCTCGCCGGTCAGCGTGCTCTACGTCCAGATGGTCGACCGCGTCCGCGGCGAGCAGCTCCAGAAGCCTCGGCGCTTCATGGGCGTCGACAAGGCCAAGTCCGTGCTGCTCACCACGCTCCAGCGCTGCGGGACCTTGCTCTACGCGGACGCTCGCCATCAGCTCTGGCTGCGCGGATCCATGCAGGAGCAGCTGGTCCTCGACGAGCTCGGCATGATCTGGGTCTACCCGGACGACCCCTCCTTCCGGGACGTGCTCGAGGCCCTCGAGATCCCGGAGTCGGGCGCCGAGAACATCGCGGCACGGGACTACATCAAGGTCGACTTCAAGGCCTCGGCGGACGCCGAGGAGAGCCTCCTGCTCGCCTCGCTCGGACTCACCGAAAGGAGCTGAGCCTCAGCCGGGCGTCGGTCTCATCCCGGTCGTCTTCCGGATGAGCTTCTCCATGCGGTTCCAGAAGTCGATCTTCTCGAGCAGGGGGTTCATCCACCCCGTCGTGATGCAGTAGGCCCGATCGCGCGCGCCGCTGTGATGGCGCTCGTGCTCCTCGGGTGGCAGGACGAGTCGTACCGACTGAAGCCAGCGAATCAGCCCGGGGATCCGATCGAGGTGCGCCCAGCGATGGAAGAGGTTCGTCGCGACCGCGGCGACGCAGGCGATCAGCAGGATCCCGGCCGTCGTTGCCCCGAACAGCGGCCAGTGCGCGACCCGAGCGGCGACGAGCAGAAAGGGAAGGACCACCAGGCCCGAGTTGCCCAGCAGCTCCAGCAAGCCGTGCCGGCAGATGTCTCGAGGATCGCTGTGGTGGTTGCGGAAAGGGCCGATCAGCGCAGGGCCGAAGAAGGGGGTCTTGGCGTTCCCGTAGCGGTCGCCTGCCCAGTGCACGACGCCGCTTCCGAAGTCCGCGAGCAGGTAGCCGAGACCGATCGCGACGGGCCAGAACCAAGCGTGCGCCCAGCCGCTGACGGCCTCGACGATGCGCACCCCGACCACGGAACTCATCGCCGTGAAGCTGCTGAGCCCGAGCCAGTCGACGACGATGTGGGACCACGGACGCCGCATACCGAAGAGGGATCCTAAAATCTTTTTCGGCCAGCGCAAGTCCGCGGGTCAAAGAGGACGGAACCCACTTGCAGGCCACAGAAGCCGAAATCCGGGAACTCTACGAGCGCTATGGACCCGTCCTCTTCCACCGCTGCCGGCAGATCCTCAGGAACGACGAGGACGCCAACGACGCGGTGCAAGAGACCTTCGCCAAGGTCCTCCGCAAGTGGGATGAGTTCCGTGGACAGTCCTCGCCGTTGACCTGGATGTACCGAATCTCCACCAACCACTGCCTCAACCAGGTCCGGAACCGCACCGGCCGAGAGCAGAAGCGCGTCCAACACAAGGACGCCATCGTCGGCGAGGGCTTCACCCGCCCCGACACCGGCCGCTGGGAGACCGCGGACACCGTCCGCACGCTGCTCGCCGACTGCGACGACGAGACCCGCCTCATCGTGACCTGCCTCTTCTACGACGACATGACGCGCGAAGAGACGGCCCGGCTCGTCGGGATCTCGGTGCCCACCCTGCGGAAGCGCCTCAACGCCTTCCTCGACAAGGCCCGCAAGCGGGTCGAGGACGGCGGCCTGCCCGCCGGCGCCCTCGCCCTCCTCCTCGTGGTGCTCCTGTGAACCCCCTCTTCCACGAGAACGACGGCTCTCGCCCCAGCCGCCTGGACCTCGCCCGGCAGCTGACCGCGGAGCTCCCGCGCGAGGACTCCGAGTTCCTCGCCGCCTTCGAGGCCGAGATCGCCGAGTCGGCCAAGGCGCTCGAGCCCTTCGACTGGGAGATCCTCACCAGCGCCGCGGAGCGCACGGTCGAGGAGCCCCGCGTCGAGCAGGAAGCCCCCCGCGAGGGGGCGCCCTGGTGGAAGGCGTGGTGGCTGGTCCCGGCGCTCATGGCCTGCCTGCTGCTCATCCTGGTCGTGCCCGGAGTCATCGATCAGTACGCCGGAGTCAAGGGAGACCAGGTCGACATCGACTTCATGGTCCTGGTCGACGGCGAGCCCCGGCCTGGCCTCGACGGAGCGACCTTGGCCGAGGGCGACCGCCTGCAGTTCAGCTACTACGCCCCGGGCCTCTCGGACGTCGTCCTGCTCAGCATCGACGGCGAGGGCACGCTCTCGATCTACTACCCGGCGTCGGGCGATCTGCCCCACGCCGTGACCCCCGGCGAGCGTCACTTCCTGGAGGGCTCCATCCGGCTGGACGGCGCCGCGGGGCCCGAGGTCTTCGTCGCGGTCTTCGGCGCCGGGTCCGTCGCAGAAGCGGTCGAGCTGGTCGAAGAGGCCTACGCCGCCGGCTCCCACGAGGCGGTCCAAGCGCTCGAGGATCAGCCCGGAGTCGCCACCATCCGGATCGAGAAGAGCCCGTGATCTCCTTGCTCGCCGCGCTCAGCGCGACCGCCGAAGCCGAGGTCGTCCGCATGGCCTTCCTGGTCGGGAACAACGAGGGCTCGGCTCGATCCCAGCCGCTCTACTTCGCCGAGGACGACGCGGAGAAGGTCGCGGACGTGCTGGTCGACGTCGCGGGCTACGAGCCCGAAGACGTGCGCTTGGCCCTCGGTCTGCGCAAGAGCCAGATGCTCGGGGAGTTCGGAGCGCTGCGGAGGGAGATCCGCGCCGCCAAGGACGCGGGCGACGACGTGGTGCTCTTCTTCTACTACTCCGGCCACGCGACCGACGAGGGCCTCCAGCTCGAGCAGACGACGCTCGGCTTCGCGGAGCTCGACACCTTGCTCGATAACAGCGGCGCGGACGTGCGCATGGCCTTCCTCGACGCCTGCCAGAGCGGCACCGCCACGCGCCGCAAGGGCGGCACGATGGCCCCCAGCTTCGTCTTCGACGTCACCGAACGGCTCGCTGCGGAGGGCACGGTCATCGTGACCTCGAGCTCGTCGGACGAGGCCAGCCAGGAGTCCGACGAGATCGGCGGCTCCTACTTCACCCACTACCTGGTGAGCGGCCTCGCGGGGTCGGCGGACGAGGACTACGACCAGCGCGTCACCCTGTCCGAGGTCTACGACTACGTCTACGTCCAGACGGTGATCGGCACCGCCCAGAGCGCCCTCGGCACCCAGCACCCGACCTTCGAGTGGGACCTCTCCGGAGAAGGCGACGTGGTGCTCGCGGACCTGCAGCCGGCGACCTCGGGCCTGCTCTTTCCGAGCCAGCTGATCGGGACCTTCGCGGTCTTCGACCTGGGCCGCTCCTCCTTCGTGGGCGAGGTCACCACCGGCAACACGGACCGCAAGCTCGCGGTGCGCCCGGGTCGCTACCTCATCCAGGTCCGCCGGCCCACCCACCTCTACGTGGCCGAGGTCAAGGTGCCCGCCGACGGCGTCGTGAACCTCGGCACCGCCACCTTCGAGCCCGTCGAGTACGAGAACGACACGGCCAAGGGCGAGGTCGAGAAGCGCCTCCGCAAGGCCCGCCGGCCCGAGACCAGCGTGCGCGTGCTCGCCGGCTTCGCGTCGCCGACGAATCCCCGGTTGATCAGCGAGGTCCTGCCTCCGGTCCCGATGGCCGGGCTGGCCTACCGGGGCAGCGGACGTCGAGGCTTCTGGGGCGTCGACGCTTTGGCCGGGGGCGACCCCTACGGCCAGATCACGCTGCCGGACGTCGGGGTCTACGACGTCTCCAGCTTCTGGACGAGCATCGGCGCGAGCGCCGGCTACCAGAGCCCGGAGCGGTGGAACCTCCAGTGGGGCGGCGGGGTGCGCGGCGAGGTGCTCTACATCCACCGCTCCTTCCCCTACGCCAACACGCCGGACCAGTCGCTGGTCACCTTCGCCCCGGGCGGCGTGTGGTTCGCGGGCTGGCATCCCGGTCGGTTCACGCTGGACCTGGAGTGGCACAGCTCGCTGGTGCCGTACAAGATCACCGAGGACCAGGGCGCCTTCTTCACCCGGCAGGTGCTCCTCAGCTTCGGGATGCGCTGGTGATTCTGTGGCTCGCGGCCTGTCAGGGCTCGCTCAGCAACGCGATCTTCTATGAGGACGCGGACTTCCTGGACGCGCTCCCGAGCGGCGAGGACCTGGCGGTCGCCTACCCCGGCGACCCGGTCGTCGATGCCGATGACGCGCTCTACTTCACGACGACGATGCAGACCTTCGAGGGCTTCCGGAACTGGTCGCTCCTGGTCACCACGGTCAGCGACACCATCCGCGCGGTTCCGCCCGCCGAGCGGGGAGAAGACCTGCGGATCTGGGGCCCGGGCGTCTGGGATGCCTACCCCGGCAGCTTCCTCCGCTTGGAGATGACGCGCAGCAGTGACCACAGCCTCTACGTCTGGACCTTCCAGGCCTCGGAGATGTCCGACGGCCCGTGGACCGAGTTCATGTCGGGCGTCACCGGCGACGGGGACTGGGACGCCCGGCTGACCTGGGACCAGGACGCGCTGTCCGAGGCCGTCGGCGCCGAGGGCAGCGGGAGCCTGGAGCTCCGCTACTTCCTCCACGAGGACGCCACGGTCATCGACCTCGAGACCCGCGCGCTCGCCACCACCGTCGGCACGCCGGGCGACTCCACGGCGATGTGGTTCGAGCTCACGCCGGAGGGCGCGGGGGAGTTCCAGCTCGCCCAGCGCATGGACGCCAACCCAGGCGAGGCCTTCCCGATCGACGAGTACGTCGAGATCGTCAGCCGCTGGGACGACGCCGGCGTCGGACGAGGCGACGGCCAGGTCGAGGGCGGCGACTACCCCTACCCGGGCCTGGTCCTCACCCAGTGCTGGACCGCCGAGGGAGCCCTGAGCTACCAGGAGGACTCCGAGGGCGTGCTGCCGGTCGAGGGCACCGCCGCCGATTGTCCGTACGAGGACGTCGCGAGCGCCGACGCGCTCTGAGGTCTCGCTCTAGACGACTAGACGAGCACCTCGTCGAGGACTCCCGAGGGCAGGTCCTCGTGGCCGAAGTGCTCGAGCGGCGTCTCGCCGTCGTCCTCGGTGACCCCCGCCACCTGGGCGATCGTGGTGAGCAGCTGGTTGTGGGGGGTGCTCCCGTAGTCGAGGAACTGGCCGGTCTTGAGCTTGCCGCCGCCGCCGCCCATCAGGATGAAGGGCACGCTCTCGTAGGAGTGGCTCACCCCGTTGCCGAGGTCGTTGCACCAGACCGCGATCGACTGCTCCATCAGCCCGTGCTCGTCGAGGCGCTCGAGCAGGTGGATGAAGGTGCGGGCCATCAGGCGGTCGATCTCGTGGTGCATGTCCTCGGCGCCGTAGATGACGTCGCCGGCGTCACCGTCGGTGGTGATGCGGTGGGAGAGCCAGTGGAAGTTGGGGTACAGCTCGCCGTCGATCGTGTACATCGTGCCGTCGTTGCCGTCGCCGAGCTGGAGCGTCGCGGCTCGGCTGTGGTCGCAGGCGAAGGACAGGGCGATGAGGTCCATGTGCATCTTCGCGACGGTGATGCGGTTGTCGTTCAGGATGCCCTGGCCGGAGAGCAGCGCCATCGCCTGCTCCTCGTCGTCGTTGAGCCGGCAGGCCAGCACCTCGAAGTCGCGCACGCTCTGGAAGTGCAGGTCGAGCCGCCGCTGGTCGTCGGTGCTCAGGCGCTTGCAGTTCTTCAGGTCGTTCAGCTGCTCCAGCACCAGGTCGTTGACCGACTGGCGCCGCTCGAGCACCAGGGCGTCCAGGTCGACGGGTCCGAGCATGCGCTGGTAGGCGTTCCAGGGGTCGTCCTCGGCCGCGCGGCGATCGTAGGGCCCGCGGTAGCTCAGCACCTCCTCGAGGAAGTTCCGCCGAGGTCCGGTGTAGAGCGTCAGCGGCTCCCCGCCGTTCTGATCGAAGTACCGCGCGATGCGGTTGTCGACGCTCTCGCCCAAGGCCAGCGAGAAGTTCACCGAGGGCAGATCCGAGGGCCGTGAGCCCGTGAGGCACTGGTTGCCGCCCCCGGAGTGGCCGCAGAACGGCCCGGTGAAGCCGTAGTCCAGGCCCTTGATCGCGATCATCCACGAGGCCCACTCGGCCAGCTCGCTGAGGACCTGGTCGGGCTGGTCGGCCAGGGTCGCGTAGTCCAGAGGACCCGGGGTCGCAGGCCAGAAGCGGTCCTCTTCGCCAAGGGCCCCGTCGCCCTGGGTCACGCCGTTCGCCTGGCGCATGAACACGGTGTAGACGGGCGCGTCCTGGGCGCGGGATAGGCCCTCGAGCCAGGGCAGCGTCAGGCAGGCGCCTCCGGCGGCCAGGAATCCGCGGCGGGTCAGCGGTTGCATCGGAAGCTCTCCGCGGTGACGGCCTCGACCCACAGATCCAGCAGGGTCGCCCCCTCGAGGCTGGCGTCGGCGATGCGCTCGATGACGGTCTCGTCCTCGTCCATCTCTTCGCGAGCGTGGGTGTACTCCACGATCTGGCGGGCGTGGCAGGCGTGGACCTGGCGGCTCTCCGCGAGCAGGTTCGCGAACTCGACGGCGCCGTCGTAGCTCACGGCCACCCCGTCAAGGGTGAAGGTCCCGGTAGCATCGATCTCGACCCCGTAGTCGATGTCCCGCCAGCCCCCGAAGCCGTCGTAGTGCTCGAAGGCGTAGCCGGCGGGGTTGATCAACGTGTGGCAGCCCTCTCCACAGGTCCCTGCGCCCGTGTGGCGCTCGACCCGCTCACGGTTGGACAGCCCTTCGGCCATCGGCCCGACCCCGGTGGTCTCGTCGGGCGGCGGCGGGAGCTCGATGCAGAGCAGCCGGTCGATCACGAAGCCGCCCCGACGGATCGGGTTGGACTGCTCGTCCTCGGCCATCAGCGACAGGAAGCCGGTCTGCGTGAGCAGGCCCGCGCGAGTCTCCGCGTCCAGGGTGACGCGTTCGAAGTCGTCACCGCTGACCTCGATCTCGTAGATCTCCGCCAGGTCCGGGTTGGCCCAGGTGTGGGTGGCGGTGAGCAGCGTGTGGAGCGAGCCGGGCTCGTCGAAGAGCACGTTGTCCATGAAGAGCTTCGACTCGGTGTCGGTGTGGACGACCAGGCCCTCGTCCCACTCCGTGTCCTTGGCGATGTGCACGTAGTCCTCGAGCCGCCAGATCTCCTCGTAGAGGCGCCGCACCGGCACCCGAGCCTTGTCGTCGGCGAGCATGCGCTCCGCGTGCTCCCTCAGCACCGCCTTGTTCGTCAGCCGATCCGCGTCGTCCCGGAGCTCGGCGTCCGGCGGACGATCCCAGAGCGTGTAGCTGAGCTTCTCCGCCATCTCCCAGCCGTCCAGGGGCTCGCCGGGCTTGCCGGTCTCGACCCGGTACAGGAAGTACGGAGACTGAAGCATCGCCTGCAAGACGAGCTGCACGCTGTCCCGCTGGTTGCGGCCGCTGCCGACGAGCTCCGGACCGCGCTCGAAGACATCGACCCAGAGCTCGACCTCGCTGTCCCGCAGAGGGCGCCGGAAGGCCCGCTTGCCGACCTTCTTGACCCACTTCTCGGGATCGTCGGAGCCGATGGCGAGCTCGATGTAGAGCTCCTCGTTCCGCACCACCTCGTGCGCCAGCATCTCGGCGGCCCGCTGGTAGTCCTGGGCCAGCATCGCGTCGACGAGCAGCACCTCGGTGTCGTTGTCGAAGGCCAGGCTCAGGGTGCTGCCGAGGAAGCCGTCGCTGTTTCCCGGCCTCTGGTCGAGCAGCAGCACGGACTGCGCGCTGTACTCCCACTGGGCATGGGTCAGGCGGTAGAGCCGCGGCTCATCGACGTCGAGGGCGTCGTCCTCGGGTGGGGAGGGCGAGTTGCAGGCGAGCGCGAGGAGGAGAGTCACAGCGGCGCATTCTACCAAGCCCGGGGCCACCTTCCAACGGCTTCAGGAGCCCTCGAGCGAGGCGTCGAGGACCAGCAGTCCGGCTTCCTCCAGCCGCGTCGTCGCCGCCTCGAGCTGCTTCGGATCACCGAACAACGCGACCAGGCTGCGGTCGCCGCCTGCTCCCGAGAACTTGGCACCCAGCGCGCCGAGCTCCCGAAGGCGGCCGCACCAGGACTCCAGCGCGGGAGCTCGAAGGGCGGCGATGTCGAGGCCTTCGTAGACCGCCTGAGCCTGGTTCATCTCCTGGCCGAGGGCTGCGAGGTCCCCCGCTTCGAGCGCCTCGGCCGCTCGCGTGGCGCCCCTTCCCCAGGAGGCGAAGGCCTCTTCCGGACGCGCCTCGGCCAGGGCAGCGAGGATAGGGGCGGCCGGCACCTCCTGGGGAAAGGCGGCGACCAGAAGCGGCGTCATCACTCCGACCCTCAAGGGATGCTCTGTGCGCGGCGGGCCCCAATCGATGAAGAGAGGCCGAGCAGCGGCGCAGGCCAGCGGGTCCATCTCGCCACAGTTCACGCCCAGGTCGTCGTGCTCGGCCCGGTACGCGACGTCGGCGATGTCGACCTCGACGCCGGCGTGCGCTGCCAGCGCGCGAGCGGTGGCGACACACACCGCCGCCGAGCTCGAGAAGCCCCGCCCGGCCGGCAGCGTCGCCCGGACCACGACGCGCGCCCCCGGGACCTTGACGCCCCGACGCCGGAGCTCCCGCACAACGGCCGCCACGTAGCGGTTGGGATCGGCGGCGACGCAGCGGCCCTCGGGACCCAGCCGCGTCACGCCATAGGCGCTGTGGACCGCCACACCCCAGTCGGCCCGCCGGACCGTGACCTCGACGCCAGCGCTCAGCGGAACGACCACACAGGCAGCGTCGGACCCGCCCGCCCAGTCGCAGTGCTCGCCGAGCAGGCAGGCTCGCCCTGGCGCGAAGTGGATCAATAGCAGCTCCGCTCGTCCGGCTCGGAGAGCTCCTGGGCGCAGGTGTCGAGCTCCTTGTCGCTGAGCTCGGACTGGGCGTCGTAGCAGTCCTCGATCGAGGTCCAGCCCTCGTCGGCGAAGACCGTGGACCAGCCGTAGCCGCACTCGTCCAGGTAGACCTCGTGCCTCTGGCAGAGGTCCATGCAGGGGTTGCCGCAGGCCAGCAGCAGCAGGAACACGCCCCGATCCTAGCCCGAACAGTCCACGGGCGGCTCGTCGACCGACAGGAGCTCGGCGCCCATCGGAGGCAGGCCCCCCTCGCCGAGGGTGCATGCCCAGTGGTGCTGCTCGTCCAGGACACGCTGGAGCAGCTCGTCCGGAACCGCCTGCAGGTTCGGGTTGTGGGACATCGACTCGACCGTCGGGTCGTCGACGCAAAGCAGCTGGGGCTCGGCGGTGCTGAGCATGTGGATCCGCCGCAAGTAGACCTGGGCCACAGCCGCCCGGCAGTGCTCCAGGGCGGGGCCCTCGAGGACCTCGCAGCGGGCGGGGTCGAGGCTCGCACGGTGCTCGAAGAAGCCCCCGAAGAGCTTCTGCCAGAAGCGCGTCGACATGTCGCTGTCCTCGCCCAGGATCGAGGCCCACTCGCAGTAGAGCGGGGTCGCCTCCTCCAGCGCCGCGACCAGGTCCAGGCTGCGCAGGTGGCGATCGACGATGACCTTGACGGGGCTCTGCCACAGGTGCTGGGAGCAGTCGTCGACAAACCGCCCGGACTTCTTGCAGAGCGCGCCGCTGCCGGCCAGATCACGCTTGCGTCGCCGAAGGTCCTCGGCCGCGAGGAAGTAGCACTCGTCTCGCCAGACGCCCTCGACCTCGGCGCAGCGGGCGTCCAGGTCCTCGTCGCGCTGGGAGCCGACCGTGAAGGCCGCGTACAGCTGGCACTCGCCACGGAGCTCGGCGTCGTCGATGCCCTTGCAGTCGATGACCTCGACCTCGGCCAGCGGGGCGGCGAGCACCTTCGCGTGGATCTGGTTGTCGGTGGGACCGGCGTCACAGCCCAGGAGCGCGAGGATCAGGATGGGCGGACCTGCCACGCCTCGGGCGGGATCGGCACGCCCTGGGCCTCGAGCCGGCGAACGCGCTCCAGGACCGCGGCGGCGTTCAGCAGTGCGTCGGCGACCCGCACCACACCTCGCTCGGCGAGGGGCTCGAGTGGGCTGTTGGCGACCCAGTCGTTGAAGCTGCCCATGGCGGGGCCGCACCAGATCTGGAAGTCCCGCTTGCGCTTGGACTCACCAATGCGAGCCCAGCGGCTCGACATGCCCAGGTACCAGCGGAAGACCAGCGCCATCTTGTGGCGTCCGTCCTTCTCCGCCCGCTCGATCTGGGCGATGTCGCGCTCGGACCAGTAGTCGACGCAGTCGGCCCAGACCTCGGCGAAGGGGCGACCGAGGATCTGCTTCTCGATCTTCTTCCGCGTCTTCTCGGCCACCAGGTCCCAGTCCGTGTGCTCCTTGTAGACCGCGTAGAGCTGGCCGCCTCGGTTGGCGTACATCGTCCCGCGCGAGAGCACCTGGACGTGAGCGCCCAGCTCGAACATGTCCGGGGCAGGCCCCAGGGAGACGTCGGCCATTCCGGCGTCGAGCAACATCGCCTTGGCGACCGCCGAGGTCCCGGCTTCGGGGGTGGCCTGGTTGATGGAACCGGTCAGCACGTAGTCGGCGCCCATCGCGAAGGCGGCGACGACCGACTCAGGGGTCCCGATGCCGCCCGCGGCTCCGATCGAGACGTGGAGGCCCCGCTCGGTGTAGGCCAGCTCGCGGGCGACGCGGTCGCGCTGCCGCAGGATCATCGGGAGCAGCACCGGAAGCGCCCGCCGATCCGTGTGGCCCCCGCTGTCCGCTTCGCATGTCAGGGCGTCGGCCATGGGGTGGTGGCTGGCCAGCTCGGCCTCGGCCTCGGTCAGGCCGCCGGCAGCGACGACCTCGGCGAGCAGCGTCGCAGGCGCCGGACGGAGGAAGTGTTCAGCGACCTCGGGCCGGGAGATCTTCGCGAAGACCCGGTTCGGGCAGACCACCCGGTCCTGATCGTCGAGGTGGATGCCCTTGTACCGATAGCGGACGATGGCCGGCGTCAGGCCCATGAAGGCGCTGGCGCTGACCCAGCGGCAGCCGTGCTCGAGGAAGAGGTCGACGGTCTTCTCCTCGACGGCGGGCTCGACCGGGTTGTGCAGCAGGTTGAAGCCCGCGGGCTTGTCCCCCAGGGCCGCCTTGATGTCGACGACGTTCTTCTCGACCTCGGGCAGAGGTAGGCCGCCGGCACCGAAGAAGCCGAGCAGCCCGGCCTCGCCCATCGCGATGACGATGGCCGCAGAGCCGATGCCACCGGCCATGGCGCCGGCGACGTAGTTCGCGCGCAGGCCGTGGTGCTCCCGGAAGCGCAGCGGACCCAGGCGGGAACAGGCTGGAACGGCGCCGACCAGGGGCATCGCCTGGGAGGTCGACTCGTAGCGCCCGGCGGCGTACCAGCGGAGGCCCTCGCCCCCGTCGATCACGTAGATCGAGCGGCCTGGGTCCTGCAGCGCCTCGACCACGTCGTGGATGCGGCTGCCGGGAGCCGGGACGAAGCCCGGGCGCCCCTCGTCGAGGCCCGGATGCGGGGCGATCTCGACCGCCTCCTCGAAGCGCTCGCCGGTGGACCACTCGACGGACAGGTTGGCGCCGACCCCGTTGCGCACCAGACGGAGCGTCACCTCCTCGTCGACGAGCTCCAGGGCCTCGATGCCGGCGTGGGACCACAAGAGCCCGGCCAGCGGCTCGATGCCGACCGTGGCGACGGCGTCGCTGAGGCGTCCCCCGTCGGCCTCGCGCACGTCGTCGGCGCCCGACACGGTGACCGTGGAGCGGGCTGCGCCGTAGCGGGCGAGGATGTCGAGCGGCTCGCGCACTTGGGCACTCTCCAGGCCGAACCAATAACAGGGGTGCGACCGACCAGGGAGCGCCGATGGCCGACACGCCCACCTACTGGGACTACCTCCGCCTTCCGCAGCTGCTGGAGCTCCAGGGCGGCCTCGATCGCGAGGAGGCCCTGGACAACGACGAGCTGCACTTCATCGTCGTGCACCAGGCCTACGAGCTGTGGTTCAAGCTCGCCCTCGTCGAGCTGCGCGAGGCGCGCAACCACCTCGATCGACCCCGCCTCGACGAGGAGGTCGTGCCGAACACCGTCCGCCACCTGCGCCGCGTGATCGAGATCATGCGCCTGGGCGTGGCCCAGTTCCGGGTGATGGAGACGCTGACGCCCCTGGACTTCCTGGACTTCCGCGACAAGCTGATGCCGAGCTCGGGCTTCCAGAGCTTCCAGATGCGGGAGCTCGAGATCCTCATGGGCCTCGAGGACATGCAGCGGGTGACCTACGGCAAGGTCCACCCTCTGGACCACATCAAGAAGCTCGCCGAGGGCAGCCCCGGGGGCGCCAAGGCCTGGGAGCACATCAGCAGGGCGCGCTCCGAGGTCACCCTGCGGGCCGCCTTGCACGCCTGGCTGTATCGCACCCCGATCCAGGGCTCGAAGCCCGAGGATCCGGGTGACGAGGCCGTCGTCAGCGGCTTCCTCGACAGCTACCTCGAGCAGGGCAAGGCCCGCCGAAAGGCCCAGCTGGACCGCCTGATCGAGGTCGGCGCCGGCACGCCCGAGGGCCTGACCGAGCGCTTCCAGGCCACCGAGGACGCCGCCCGCACCTGGCTCCTCGCCCTCGACCAGGCCCAGGACCGCGAGCGGGTGCGACGCGTCCGCGCCGCCGCGCTCTTCATCGAGAGCTACCGCGAGCTCCCGCTGCTGGCCTGGCCCCGGCTCCTGCTCGACACGGTCGTGGAGCTCGAGGAGCAGATGGTGCTCTGGCGAAACCGCCACGCCCGCATGGTCGAGCGCCTCATCGGCCGCCGCGTCGGCACCGGGGGGAGCTCCGGCGTCGACTACCTCGACAAGACCACGAAGTACCGCATCTTCACGGAGCTCTGGGCCGTCCGCAGCCTGCTCTCTCCCCGCGAGGCCCTGCCGGCGCTGGAGAACCAGGATCTCTACGGCTTCCACTCCGGCTAAGGGCAGCTCCACTCCCAGGTCCTGGTGAAGAGCGCACCCTCCTCATCCGACACGTCCTCAGCGACGAGTCGGGAGCTGTCGTTGTAGCGAAATGCGTGCTTGCGGTGCAAGTGCCCGTCCTGCCCCGAAGAGCCCCCCCATCTGGATAGCGTCGTCCGCCGGATGAGCCGATCGTCCTCCCAGACCAGCTCGTGTTCATCCAAACCCCACGCATCGGTGTAGGGGGACCAGATCTCGTGGGCGATCGACACTTCCCGAAGACCCTCGCCGAGCGCCGCCTCGTAGCGGCTGGAGCTGCCCTCGCGGACGTAGGAGCCGTCCCGCCACGTGTACACGTACGTGCCCACGTTCTCCGCTCCGTCGCTGTACCGCTCCTCTTTGAGGCGCCACGTGTCGTCCACGTACTCTCGCTCGAGCCGCACCACACTCTCATAAAAGCCGTCGATGGCCACGAGCACCGGACGACCGAGGGCATCGAGCGTAGTGACCTGGTCGAACCAGTCTCCATCGGGGCCGGGCCCGAAAGCGTAGTACCCGTGGGCATCGTAGACGTAGGTGTTCCCCGCCTGATCGTCACGAAGTTCGAGCCGGGTGCAGTTCGCCAACAGCTCGCGGGGGTGACCGAATTCATCCTCACTCACCCCCGGCTGGGAGCAGGCGGCCAGGAACCCGAGCAGCAGCATCCCCAATGCTAACGAGATCGATGCAGTCCACCGGCCGCCTACGGAAGAGGCAGGCGCGGCGAGGACTCCCGTCCGTTAGATCCCGGCCATGGGCTTTCGAGACCTCCTCAAGCGAAGCGTGAAGAAGGCCATCGGCCGGGACGCGGGCTCCAAGCCGGCGGCGAAGAAGGGACGAGGCGCGCTGCCCGCCGGGGCCGTCGCATGGTCCGAGCGGGTCACCGACACCAAGAGCGCCGAGGTCGTGGTCGACGGCGTCGGGGTCGCGGTGTTTCGCGTGAACGGCAGGCTGCACGCCATCGACAACGCCTGCACCCACGAGGACGGGCCCCTCGGCGAGGGCTCGGTCGAGGGCGGCGTCGTCACCTGCCCGTACCACGACTGGCGCTTCGACATCGCGAGCGGCGAGTGCCTGTCCCACGACAACCGCGCCGTGGGCTGCTGGGCCGTCGAGGAGCGCGACGGCGCCATCTACGTGACGGGCCGGACCTCCCAAGGCTCGACCGAGCGCGGCGGCGCCCACAACGACGGGCTCGAAGTCATCACCAAGAACCTGGACGACGAATGACGATGTTCCCCATCCTCGGGACCCGGGCCGTCGACGACGTCCTGGGCTTCTACACGGACACGGTCGGCGCCGAGCTGCTCTCGCAGGACCCCTTCGGCGCGATGCTGATTCACAACAAGCAGGCCTTCCGCATCTCGGTCGACCCGAACTTCGAGCCCGCGCCCCGCTCAGTGCTCGGATGGCTTGTCGAGGACATCGACGGCCGCATGGACGAGCTCACAGCGAAGGGCGTGACCTTCGAGCGCTACGAGATGCTCGAGCAGGACGAGCGCGGCGTCTGGACCACCCCCGACGGAGGCGCCCGCATCTGCTGGTTCCTGGACCCGGCCGGCAACATCCTCTCGCTCCTGCAGGTGCGGCGGTGAGGCACGCCCTCGTCTGCGGCGCCTCCAGCGGCATCGGCCGAGCCACGGCCGTCGCGCTCGCGGCCTCCGGTGTCCGGGTCACCGCCCTCGCTCGACGGGCCGACCGCTTGCACGCGCTGGCGGAGGAGATCCGCTGCGAGATCCTCGTCGCGGACCTCGACGAGCACGCCGATCTGCTGGCAAAGGTGAACGATCTGGCCCCCTTCCAGATCCTCATCAACAACACCGGTGGCCCCAAGGGAGGCCCTCTCCACGCGGCTGCAGCCGAGGAGCTGCGGGCGGCCTTCCACCGTCACGTGCTGGCTGCGCACCAGCTGACCCAGGTCGCCCTCCCCCACATGCGGGACGCCGGCTTCGGGCGCATCATCAACGTGCTCTCTACCAGCGTTCGCGAGCCGATCCCCAACCTCGGCGTGAGCAACACGATCCGCGCCGCGATGGCCGGCTGGGCCAAGACGCTCTCTCGCGAGCTGCCCCCGGGAGTCACGATCAACAACGTGCTCCCCGGCTTCACCGACACCGAGCGGCTGGACTCGCTGCGCAGCGGCAAGGCCGCCAAGACCTCGACGACCGAGGACAAGGTCCAGCAGGCGTGGATGTCCCAGGTCCCCGAGGGCCGGCTGATCCGGGCGGACGAGACGGCGGCGGCCATCGCCTTCCTGTGCTCGGACGCCGGGGGCGCCGTGCGCGGCGTCTCGCTCCCGGTCGACGGCGGGCGCCTGCGGAGCATCTGAATGACCTACGACATCTTCTTCTCGATCTCGCAGACCCCGGTCGACGGCGTCACCCCGAGCGAGCAGGAGATGTTCGCGAACGCCTTCCGACAGCTCGAGGCGGCCGACGAGCTGGGCTTCGGCGTGGCCTGGTTCGCCGAGAGCCACCTCTCGAGCGAGGTCCAGAAGCGAAACACGCGCCCCGTCATCCCCCACTGGGACGGCGAAGTCGGCCTGAACGCCAACTTCCTCAACATGGCGACCCACGGCTTCGCCCGGACGAAGAACATCGAGTTCGGCTCCGCGGTGATGAACATCGTCTGCATGGGCGGTCCCCTCGCCCACGCCGAGCGCATCGCCACCACGCTGGCGCTGCACGGGTTGAACCCCGAGGAGTCGCGCCGACTCCACGTCGGCTTCTCCGCCGGCCGCTTCCAGTTCATGAACGAGGCCACCGGCATCCGACCCCGGGACGCGGTCGAGGCCGCCGCCTGGCCCGCGCTGCGCGGCCTCGTCTTCAAGGAGGCCTGCGAGATCTTCCTCCGCGCGCTGAGGGGCGATGTCTTCTCGAGCGAGCACATCCCCCCGACGGTCCTGAGCCGGGCCAACTTCTGGACCGAGGAGCACTGGCACCAGGTCCAGGCCGCCGCGGAGACCCAGGCACCCGAGATCTCGATCGCCCCCCGCTGGACCTTCGAGGACCTGGAGCTCGTGCCGCGTCACTGGCGCCGGGAGCTGCTCCAGCTCGTCGTGGGGAGCCACGATCCCAGGCTCCAGGAGCACATCAACACGCTCCTTCCGGTCCAGGTCTTCAACCTGTCGATCACCGACCCCGCGAAGATCGAGGACACCCACCGCCGGATGCAGTCCGGGTACCACCCCGACGGTGGCCCCTGGCAGCGTGGCCACATGCCGCGCACCACCTTCGTCTTCATCAACGAGCTCGAGGCGGGGCCGGACGCGAAGCGCCGCGCCGCTCGCCAGGAAGCGGAGAAGGCCCTGTCCGCCTACTGGAAGGCGCTCCAGGGCACCATCGATCCCAACAAGATCGCCAACGCGGCGGACAACGCCCTGGTCGGCGACGCCGAGCAGATCGCCGCGCAGATCCGCGAGCGCTTCCACCCGGAAGACCGGCTGATGTTGTGGTTCGACTTCTTCAACCACGACTGCGACCGCGTGACGCGGAACATGCGGGACTTCATGGAGAAGGTCGTGCCGCTCCTGGACGAAGGATGAGCTCGAGCGTCTCGCCAGGGCGCCCCGGCAGCGGCGTCTACCCGCGCTCCCCCCTCGGCGAGCAGGAGGAAGGCATCCCCACCGGCCGGGACGTCGAGTGGGAGCCCCTGGTCGACTACCGCCGCAACGGCGTCAGCGAGACCACCATCCACGGCGCGGTGGCTTGGGCGCATGGGGGCGAGATCGTTCATAGTTTCGGCGGCAACGTGCTCTGCTACGGCCGCTCGATGATGAAGCCCATCACCATGAAGGTCTTCGTCGAGGAGCTCGCTGACCTGGCCTGGGAGCAGAAGGCCATCAGCTGCGCGTCCCACAACGGGGACACCGAGCACGTCGCCGCCGCCCAGAGCATCCTCTCCGAGCCGGAGTGGGGCCTGATGCAGACGCCCCTCGACGTGCCGCTGGTCCAGTTCGGGCGCCAGGTTCGACGCGCCCGCCGCTGGTACCACTGCTGCTCCGGCGAGCACGCCGCCATCCTCAAGGGCTGCCGTGCAAAGGGCTGGAATCGTTCAGGCTACACCCTACCCATGCACCCCTTCTTCGGGGCCTTCGTCGAGGTCCTGAGGCGCACGCTCGGCCCGGACTGGAAGCCGGTGCGGGTGGCACGGGACGGCTGCGGCCTGCCGACCGTGAGCAACACGGTGAACGAGCTGGCTCGCCTCTACACAGCGCTCGTCCGCGACCGGGACCAGGACTGGATCTGGGAGGCGATGACCCGCCACCCCGACCTGGTCGGGGGCTTCAACCGCCTGGACTCGACCATCATCAAGGCGGGCCAGGGCCGCGTGGTCGCCAAGGAGGGCGCAGACGGCCTGCTCGGACTCGCTGTAGCGCACGAGGACTACCCCGAGGGGCTCGGCATCGTCATCAAGATCGCCCACGGCTGGAACGCCCAGGCGACCTGGTACGTCGCCCGGGCCATCCTGGGCGTGCTCGGCGTCGAGCTCCGCAACCCCTACCCGCTGGAGCGGCAGAAGGCCTTCATCGTCCCCGGGGTCGTGCCCGAGCGCTACCTCGAGGCCCTCGAGCAGACCCCGACCTGGGACGAGTGGGATCCGGACAGCGATCGCTGGCTCTACGACTGGGAGCAGTACGTCGACGGGTGGACGGGCCCATGAAGGTCTCGAACTGGATCGCCAACGAGGCGACTTCGGCCAGCGCCTGGCTGGACGATCTCAACCCGGCGACCTCCGAGGTCATCGCCCGCATCCCCCGCTCCACGGCCCAGGACGTCGACGCCGCCGTCCAGGCCGCGAAGGCCGCCCAGGGCTGGGCCGAGGCCCCCGAGCGAGCGCGCATGCTGCGGGCCATCGCCGACGCTCTGGAGGCCCGCATCGACGAGCTCGCCGAGCTCGAGTCCCGGGATCAGGGCAAGCCCGTCAGCCTGGCTCGGGCGGTCGACATCCCCCGGGCGGTCGCCAACTTCCGCTTCTTCGCCAGCGCCATCGAGCAGGAGACCCTGGAGCACCACCCGATGCCCGGGGCGCTCAACACCACGCACCGCAAGCCCATCGGCGTCTGCGGGCTCATCACGCCCTGGAACCTCCCGCTCTACCTGCTGACGTGGAAGGTGGCTCCGGCCCTCGCGATGGGCAATACGCTCGTCGCCAAGCCGAGCGAGCTCACGCCGCTGACCGCCGACGCCCTCGGCCGCATCTGCGCGGACATCCTGCCGCCGGGGGTGCTCAACATCGTGCACGGGCTCGGACCCGAGGCCGGCCAGGCCCTGGTCGAGCACCCCTACGTCAAGGCCATCAGCTTCACGGGTGGAACGGACACCGGACGCCGGGTCGCCGCGACCGCTGCGCCGATGTTCAAGAAGCTCAGCCTGGAGCTCGGTGGCAAGAACGCGACGGTGATCTTCGACGACGCCGACCTCGACGAGGCCGTGCCCGGGGCGGTGCGAGCAGCCTTCGCCAACCAGGGCGAGATCTGCCTCTGTGGCAGCCGGATCCTGGTCCAGAGCGGCATCCACGACGCCTTCGTCGCCCGCTTCCTCGAGGCCGTCGGCGAGCTCGTGGTCGGCGATCCGGCCGACCCGGCCACCGACGTCGGCGCGCTGAACTCGCTGGCCCACCGCGACAAGGTCCAGGGCTACGTCGAGGGCGCCTTCGAAGAGGGCGCCAAGGTGTACGGCGGCGGCATCCCGGACCTGCCCGCCCCATTCGACGCGGGCGCCTTCCTGCGACCCGCCGTCATCGCGGACCTGCCGCACACGGCACGCTGTGCGGTCGAGGAGATCTTCGGCCCGGTGGTCACCCTCCATCCCTTCGACACCGAAGCCGAGGCCGTGGAGATGGCCAACCACGTCGAGTACGGCCTGGCCGCCTCGGTCTGGACGCGAGACCTCTCGCGCGCCCACCGGGTCTCCCAGGCCCTGGACGTCGGCATGGTCTGGGTCAACACCTGGCTGCTGAGGGACCTCCGCGTGCCCTTCGGCGGCGTGAAGAACTCCGGCGTCGGCCGCGAGGGCGGGCGCTGGTCGATGGAGTTCTACTCCGAGAACAAGAACATCTGCGTGAAGCTATGAGCGGCATCGTGGCCGGGGCCCTGGCGCCCCATCCTCCTCACCTGGTCTACGCGGACAATCCGCCCCAGAACGAGCCCCGCGCCGAGTGCGGCTGGGAGATGCTCCGCTGGGGCTACGAGCGGCTGCGCCGTGACCTGCCAGAGCACGACGTCCTGGTCGTGCTGTCCCCCCACTGGCAGACCTACATCGGCTGGCACTTCCTGGGTGTGGAGCGTCTGGCCAGCAAGTCGGTCGACCCCGTCTTCCCGAACCTCTTCCGCTACACCTATGACCTGCAGGTCGACGTCGACCTCGCCCGAGCGATCTGCGCCGAGGGCGCCCAGGCCGGCCTGGTCACCAAGATGATGGAGAACCCGGACTTCCGGGTGGACTACGGCACGATCGTCAGCTGCCACCTGGTCAACCCGAAGTGGGACATCCCCATCGTCGGAATCAGCAGCTGCCGGTCGACCGCCTTCTACAGCATCGAGGTCATGCAGGAGCAGGCCATCGCGCTGGGCGAAGCCACCCGCCGCGCCATCGACGCCAGCGGCAAGCGGGCGGTCCTGTTGGCCAGCAACTCGCTCTCCCATCGCCACTTCGTGACCGAGAGCCCCGTGCCCGAGGACATGACCCAGGAGCACATCACCCACCACGGCCAGTACCTGTGGGACATGCGGGTGATCGAGATGATGCGCCAGGGCCGCACCCGCGAGGTCGTGGACATCATGCCGGAGTTCGCGAACCAGGCCATCAGCGAGACCGACGCCGGCGCGCTCACCTGGATGCTCGCGGCGATGGGTTTCCCCGAAACCCCCGCGGAGCTCTACGCCTACGGGACGGTCATCGGGACCGGCAACGCCGTGATGGGATGGACGCCGTAGATGGGCCAGATCGTTCACGGTTTCATCTGTCCGGGGATCCCGCACCCGCTGCTCTGTCCCGAGGCCAACGAAGGATGGCAGCGCCTCAACGAGGGCTTCGAGGCGCTGGGCCGCCAGATCCGCGAGTCCGGCGCCACGCGGCTGCTGATCTACAGCACGATGTGGCCGTCGGTCATCGGCCACCAGATCCAGGCCCGCCCGGAGCCCGAGTGGGTCCACGTCGACGAGCTCTTCCACGACCTGGGCTCCATCCCCTACCGATTCCGCATGGATGCGGCCTTCGCTCATGCCCTGAAGGAGCGCGCCGATGCCCGCGGACTGCACGCGCGGACCGTGGACTACGACGGCTTCCCCATCGACACGGGCAGCGTGGTCGCCCTGAAGCTGTTGAATCCGGACAACGACCTCCCCTCCTGCGTCCTGAGCAGCAACGTCTACGCGGACCGCGCCGAGACCATCGTCTTCGGCAAGGCCACGCGCGACGCCATCGCCGCCTCGGGCGAGAAGTGGGCCGTCGGCGTGGTGATGACCCTGTCGAACCGCCTGTTCACGGACTTCATCGACCCCGCCGACGATCACGTGCACTCCCCCAAGGACGAGGAGTGGAATGACAAGCTGCTCGAGTTCTTCGCCGACGGGCGCCTCGAGGACATCGCCCAGCTGTCCCGCGACATCCATCGCCAGATCCGGGTCCACAAGGTCGTGAACTTCAAGCCCATGTGGTGGCTCTCCGCCTGCATGGGCCAGCACAACCGCTACACCGGCGAGGTCCACGCCTACGAGGCCCTCTACGGCACGGGCGCCGCCGTGGTGGGGCTGGCGCCACGGGAAGGCGGTGTTGGCGACAAGGAGTTCGACGAGGACGCGGTGGAGACCTTTGCTGGCGACCGCAACGTGCTCTCCGGGAGCTCGACCGCTCCGCAAACGGCCCAGGAACCGCCTGCTCGATCGGCCGATCGGATCGACGCGGACCTCGACGAGGTGCCGGCGCCGGTGGGGGCCTACCCGCACGCCCGACGCGTCGGCGATCTGCTCTACCTGAGCGGCGTCGGCCCCCGACAGCCGCGGACCGATGCCATCCCCGGCGGGCCCATCCGCGACGAGGACGGCCAGGCCCTCGACTACGACATCGAGGCCCAGACCCGCGCGGTCATCGAGAACGTGAAGCGCATCCTAGAGGCCAGCGGGTCGAGCCTGGACAAGGTCCTCGACGTGACCGCGTTCCTGGTGGACATGGACCGGGACTTCGCCGGCTACAACCGCGTCTACGCCGAGTACTTCACGCCCATCGGGGCGACGCGTACGACCGTGGCCATCCGAGCGCTCCCGACGCCGATCGCGGTCGAGCTCAAGGTCATCGCCCGGGCCTGAAGGCCACGCGCACGCCGGCTTGCACGTCCTGGGTGTCTCGGGTGCCCGGGCCGTCCTGGGCAAAGGAGGAGCCATCGGTGTGCCGGATCTGTAGAGAGGCGGAAAGCCGCCAGGGCCCGCGGTCCTGACCGAAGGTGAGCGCGCCGACGCCATAGGCCTGGCTCTCGAAGGAGTCGATGTCGCTGGAGGGCTCGAACTCCCGGATGCCGAAGCGACCGCGCCCTTCGGCGAAGACGTTGACGCCGGGGATGTACGCCGTGAACGCCCGCTCGTAGAAGTACTCGGACTGGATGGCGGCCCACCAGGGCACGGAGAGGTGGTACCCGATGCGAGCCTCCATCGTGAGCCAGCCCGCCGTCCAGTGGCAGCTCAGGTCGAGCTCGGGCCAGACGACCTGATCCGTGCCCCAGGCCCCCGCCAGGCCCGCCCGCATCGTGAAGGTGTAGATGTCCGTGCCGCTGCTCCGCGGCCCGACCGTGAACGCGGCGAAGCCGGAGTCGCCGCCTCCGACGCGCCCGACGAAGAAGGGCTGCACGTCGGTGTGGACCGCCTCGATGCGTGCGTCGGCGTTGACGTACTTCAGGCGGCCACGCGCGCCGACGACGCCGTGGCGGCTGACCGCGTAGATCTGTCCCTCGCTGCCGGCGGCGGTGGTGTCGGCCAGGCCGTACAGCGAAGCGCTCCGGAAGCCCCTGTCGGACTGCACCCCGGCCTCGAGGTCCAGGGCCCCGGTGGCCTCGAAGAGCTTGCGCGGCGGAGTGAGGATGTGGTCCCGAACCAGCGAGTCCCCCTGCATCCCAATCCGCACATCGAGGTAGCGCTGCCGGCCCCCGACTCGGCCCGAGCCCTCGATGGATCCGTAGTAGCGGGGGTCGATGCGCTTCGGCGTCGCGGCCAGCTCGGTCCCGCCGTCCAGATCCAGGACCAGGCTCGAAGCCTCCACGCGCAGGGCCCCGTCGGCCTCGGCGACGCCACCGCCGGTGAGGCGCCCGATCTGAAGCGGGTCGCTGCCGCCGGAGACCCCGAGCCCCAGCTCCGCGTCGACTTCTGCAGCGAGGGCCGCCGCTACCCAGATTGCAATCACACCCGACTCACGACCCTGCCCGGCCAGCGTAGCGCGGTCAGATGTGGCGTCGCACGCTCAATCCGACCCGGGTGTCGAGCACGGAGTCGAAGAAGATCGTCGTCGAGCTCAAGCCGAAGGCGCTGCCGGGCCGAATGGCCCAGCTGGCCCAGTAGCCCTCGACGCCCCAGCGCTCCCCCTCCCAGCCGAGCGCGAGGCGGCTGCGCGCGGCCCGTCCGCCGTGCTGGATGCCCCCCTCCTTGAAGGGCGTCTGCAGCAGAGCGACCCGGTAGCCCCCGTCCAGGTAGGGCCCGAAGCCCGCGTCGAAGCGCAGGGAGCGCTCCCAGTAGAAGCTCCACATCCAGTCCTGGAACCAGGGGGTCGAGAGATCCAGCCCGAAGGCGGCCTGGGTGCTGAGCCAGGGAGCGTGCCAGGCGAACTCCACCCGGCCCTCGGGGCGGATCAGCCCGCTGGGCGCCACGACCGCGGCGCCCCCCTGGGCGTTCAAGCCGAAGATCGGGGTGTCTACGATCTCCAGGCCCAGCGCGCCCGAGGCCGAGGGGGTCGTGCGGCCCCCCAGGTTCGCCACGAAGGGGGCGACCTCGACCCACTGGCTGCGCGCATCCACCGACAGCGACACCACCCGGGGCGCCGCGAGCGTCAGGCCGGCCTCGACGCCACGCTGGTCCACCATCGGGACCAAAAGCTCCCCCAGGCGCATGCCGTCGACGCCGAGCCGTCCCTCGACCCGCAGCCCGGAGGGGGCCTCCAGGAAGGGACGGACAGCCAGCGCGCCCGTGGTGGCCATCGGCTCGATCGGGCGGTCGACCCACATGTCGAGCTTCATGGTGTCGAGGCGTGCCTCGCCATCGACGACGAGGCCTCGGTCGTCCCCCAGCTGCCAGCTCCCCTCCAGGCCACCGAAGCCCCGGGTGGCGACGCGCTGCTCGCTGAGCACTTCGTAGACGTGGACGTCCAGCCGGACTGCGCCGTCGTCGTCCTCGATGCCGGCCTCGACATCCGCACCGACCACGCCGCCGCCGCCCTCGGTTCCGTCCATGAAGGGATCGAAGGCGAGCTCCGCGGTCGTCCCCAATGCCAGGTACCAGCTCACTGCTCTGGAAGTTAGCCGTGCTTCGTGGCGGTCATCGACATCTCTCCGACGCTTCACCCCGGGATCGCCGTCTGGCCTGGCGACGTGGGCTTCTCCCGCGAGGTCGCCTGCTCCATCTCGGAGGGGGCCAACATCGACCTCTCGGCGATCCGGACCACGGTCCACGTCGGCGCCCACACCGACGCGCCCAACCACTACCACCTCGACGGCGTGGGCATCGACGAGCGCTCGCTCGAGCTCTACTACGGCCCGGTCGAGGTCCTGGCCGTCGACGTCGGGCGCGGCGAGCGCATCCCCCCGGTCGGAGCCGTGCGCGCCCCTCGGGTCCTGTTCAAGACCGGCACCTTCCCGGATCCCGACGCCTTCAACAGGGACTTCGCGGCGCTGTCGGTGGAGCTCGTCGAGGACCTCGCCCGCCAGGGCGTGCGCCTGGTCGGCCTCGACACGCCCTCGGTGGACCCCTTCTCGAGCAAGGCCCTCGAGGCGCACCAGGCCATCTACAACAACGACATGGCCATCCTGGAAGGCGTGGTCCTGGACCACGTCGAGCCCGGCCTCTACACGCTCATCGCCCTCCCCCTCAAGCTCGCCGGCGCGGACGCCTCGCCCGTTCGCGCGGCGCTGGTGACCCCATGAAGCCCCTGAACCCGCCCCAGCGCGTCCTCATGGGGCCCGGCCCCTCGGACGTGGATCCCGCCGTCCTGCGCGCGATGGCCGCACCGACCATCGGGCACCTCGACCCCGCCTTCCTCGACGTCATGGACCAGACCAAGGCGATGCTGCGCACGCTGTTCGGGACGAGCAACGACCTGACCATGCCGATGAGCGGCACCGGCTCCGCGGGCATGGAGACCTTGATGGTCAACCTGATCGAGCCCGGCGATCGGGTGCTGGTCGGGGTGAACGGGGTCTTCGGCACGCGCATGGTCGAGCTGGCCCGCCGCTGTCGGGCCGAGGTTGTCGTCGCCGAGAAGCCCTGGGGACAGGCCTTCACCGTCGAGGACCTCGCCGCCGCGGGCGGGGACCGCAGCTTCCGCGCCCTGTTCCTGGTGCACGCGGAGACCTCGACCGGGGTGCTGCAGCCCCTCGAGGGCATGCGCGAGCTCTGCGATCGACTGGGCGCGTTGTTGGCCATCGACTGCGTGACCTCCTTGGCGGGCCTGCCGGTCGAGCTGGACCGCCACGGGGTCGACGCGGCCTACTCGGGCACCCAGAAGTGCCTCTCCGCGCCCCCGGGCCTGTCGCCGATCTCCTTGTCGGACCGGGCCTTTGCACACGTGCTGGGCCGCTCGACGCCGGTCCAGAGCTGGTACCTCGACCTGAGCCTGATCCATCGCTACTGGGACGAGAACACCCGCGCCTACCACCACACCGCGCCGATCAACACGATCTATGCGCTGCACGAGGCCTGCCGGCTGGCCCTCGACGAGGGCCTCGAGGCCCGCTGGGCACGGCATCGCCGACTGGGCGGCGCGCTGGCTGCGGGGCTGTCGGACATGGGCCTGAACCTGCCCGTCGCCCCGGACCTCCGCCTGCCCCAGCTGACCGTCGTCGAGGTCCCCGAGGGGGTCGATGACAAGGCCGTGCGAGGCCGCCTGATCCGAGACTACGGGCTCGAGATCGGCGGTGGGCTCGGAGCCTTCGCGGGCAAGCGCTGGCGCATCGGCCTGATGGGCTCGGCCTGCACCGAGCGCAACGTGCTCTTCTGCCTGTCCGCGCTCCGAGAGGTGCTCGCATGAACGTCGTGAACGTCGACGAGGCCGAGTGGGAGGTCTGGGAGGAGGGCCGCTGGGGCCACGCCTTCCGCGTCCTGACCCCCGGCAATCGGGAGCGCAGCGGCCTCGGCATGAGCCAGAACCGTCTCCGCCCCGGCTTCGCGAGCTGCCCCTTCCACTGGCACGAGCGCGAGGACGAGATCTTCTTCATCCAGTCCGGTCGCGCCATCTGGCGCTACGGCGACGCCATCCGCGAGGTCGGGCCCGGCGACTGCCTGAGCGCCCCCGCAGGCCGAAAGGTCGGCCACCAGCTGGCCAACCCCTTCGACGAGGACTGCATCTACCTGGCCATCGGACCGCACGACCCGCACGAGGTCTGCGGCTACCCGGACACGGGCAAGGTGATGGTGCGCTCGCTCGGCCAGGTCGGTCGCCTGGAGCAGACGCCCTACATGGACGGCGAACCGGAGATCCCGCTCATCTTCGAGCTAGTCGACCCGTAGGAACACGTAGGCGCCGGCCACGGCACCCCAGGCCTGCTCCTCGTCGGTGGTCCAGCCGCGATCCCAGGACTCGATGCGGTCGTCGGTCACGAAGACCTCGCTCGTGGCGAAGGACGAGCCGCTGCGTGTGCTCTCGCAGGTCCCCCAGTCGGTGCCGCCGACCCAGTCGTCCCCCTCTCGCTCCAGCACCACGTCGCAGCCTGGGCGCAACAAGCCCTCGCTGAGCTCGCCCACTCCGTCGCAGAAGCCGACAGCCTTCTTCGGCTTGTCGAGCTCGTAGATCACGCTGCGGACTCCCTCGTCGTCCTCGTCGAGCACGTAGTAGCGCTGGCGATACGGACGCTCGAGGTCGTCCACCAGGGCCTGCTCGACGTAGAGCACGGAGTCCCCGAGCTCCGGCACCTCCACCGGGCAGGCCACCAGCGACACCGCGTAGTAGGCGCTGTTGATCGAGGCCTGCTCGGAGGAGTCGAAGCGGCCGCTGAGCAGCTCGACTACCTCGGCGACGGGATCGACGACCGATGCGGTGTCGACGGGACCTGCGCCGGTCGGCGAGGGCTTGCATGCGAGGAGCAGGAACATCGGACCTCCTGGGTGCGAGGGCCGATCTACTCCTCATCGGGCCGCTGTTCGATGGCGCCCCGATGACAGCAGCGCGTGTACCCTCCCGCCCGTGCGCGCCTTGTTGTCCCGTGCCCATCCGGTGATCTTCAGCGCGTGGACGCTGTGCGCGGCCTTCTTCGCCTACTTCTGCATGTACGGCTTCCGAAAGCCCTTTGCGGTGGGCACCTTCGACGGAGAGCTCTGGGGCGTCGACCTCAAGATCCTGCTCATCGTCGGCCAGATGCTCGGCTACTGCCTGTCGAAGTTCATCGGCATCAAGGTCGTGAGCGAGCTGCCGGGGGCCCGACGCGGGCTGGCCATCGCCGCGCTGATCGGAACAGCCCAGCTCGCGCTCGTGGTCTTTGCGGTGGTGCCCGAGGGTCTGAAGCCCGCCGCCATGTTCCTGAACGGCATGCCGCTGGGCATGATCTGGGGCCTCGTCTTTGGCTTCCTCGAGGGCCGAAAGGTCAGCGACTTCCTCGGCGCGGGGCTCTGCGCGAGCTTCATCGTCGCGAGCGGCTTCGTGAAGACGGTGGGCAAGTGGCTTCTGGACGGAGGGGTCCCCGAGGTCTGGATGCCGGCGGCCAGCGGCGCGATCTTCCTGCTCCCGATGGCGCTGTTCACCTGGATGCTTGCCCAGGTCCCGCCGCCGAGCGCCGACGACGAGGCCGCTCGAACCAAGCGCGCGCCGATGGACGGCCCCGCCCGCCGCGCCTTCGTCGCCCGCTACGCCGGGGGCATCGTCGCGGTGGTCGCCGCCTACATCGTGCTGACCGCCTACCGCGACTTCCGAGACAACTTCGCCCGCGAGATCTGGGACGCCGTCGGGTACTCCGAGAAGCCCGAGATCATGACGACCTCGGAGCTGCCGATCGCCTTCGCGTCGCTTGTGGCCATCGCGCTCATCGTCGCGGTGAAGAAGAACCGGCTCGCGGTGCTGGCGGTGCACGGGTTGATGGTGGCGGGGGCCCTGCTGGTGCTGGCCACCACCTGGCTCTACACCGAAGGGCACCTCGGCCCGGCGCCCTGGATGATCTCGGTCGGCCTGGGCCTCTACCTGGCCTACGTCCCCTTCAACTGCGTGCTCTTCGACCGCCTCGTCGCGGCCGGAGGCAGCGTGGCGACCGCCGGCTTCATGATCTACGTCGCCGATGCCTTCGGCTACCTCGGCAGCGTGGGCCTGCTGCTCTACAAGAACTTCGGCGAGCCCGATCTCTCCTGGCTGGACTTCTTCATCAACTTCAGCTGGGTCATGGGCATCGCCTGCGCCGTGGGCTTCGGCGCCTCAGCGCTCTACTTCTTTCGCGCGACGCGCTAGGCGCCTCTTCCGCTCGTCTTCGTCGAGATCCACCTCCATCGTCTCGGTGGCCGCGGGCTCACGCGAGAGCAAGGCGTTCTCGAGGTCGGCAGCGAGCTTCGGGATCTTGGCCTCGGCCTGGTGCACGTTCCAGCCGGTGGCCGCGGTCGCCAGGACGACGAAGCCCGCGAAGACGCTCATCAGCATCGCGCTCTCGCCCGAGGTCAGCACGGTGTAGGCAGCCGACGAGACCCCCGCGAGGGCGGCGATGTAGCCGAAGCGCAGGCCCCAGACCATCAGCGC
>Ga0114933_10000941_pt1 | contig 33952 bp, 35 predicted proteins | sample 4SBtaG_FD_89691 | JGI IMG/M metagenome (GOLD analysis project Ga0114933, IMG submission 89691) | Deep subsurface microbial communities from Kolumbo volcano to uncover new lineages of life (NeLLi) - 4SBTROV12_W25 metaG | ecosystem: Environmental > Aquatic > Marine > Volcanic | place: Kolumbo... | reverse complement strand
GATGATCTTTTCGGGGGAAAAACCATGACATTTAGAAAGGGACAAATAGGCTCATGGAATGAAGCATGTAATGAAGAACAAAAAAGCTGGTTTAAAGAACATTTTGCGAGTGAATTGATTCGTTTAGGCTACGAGGAAGATTACGACTGGTAAATTTCTCCACAAATAATTACTTGATATGAATCCTTTGCCCCCCTATACTTTTTGGCTTTTGAATAAGAACCTGAGCTCCTTTCTTGACGAAGAGCGACTTTAGGTCTATATATAAAAATGAACTAACATGCTCGGAGGATTACATGATCTCTGCTCCTATGGATTTACCACCGTCTCACTCGGTAGAAAACGTCTCTGTCGTAAAAAAAAGAGACTCCCATTATGCCGCATATCTTTTAAAGTCCTCCTCTAAAATCCCCCTGCTGAGCATTATCAGACCAAAACCTACTAAAAACCTCGCCTACGTTGAGCTTAGATGTTCAGATGAGGATCAATATGCAATTGGGACGATTGTATCATACATGGGTGAGCATGGAAAGATCTGGCTACTCGCTCATGCAAGAGAGTTAAACCGCATGGGAGACAGCATTCAAAGCGTACACCCACTTAAGTTCCTAGAAACAGTTTTCGCAGATGAACATCTTAAAGTATGTATGGCTGAACTTTTCAAAGACTATTTCAAAAGGACTAGCTTAATGGAAGGATTGGGGGGCAGCTTAGAGGCCAAAGCTAGTACAAAAAATCTCAACAAGTACATTCCTGAGTTTTGTCAAGCGATCAATGTGCCTCAAGAGTCTGTCATGCCCTTTTTCAAAGATCATGCGTGGGAAGATCTAGTTCGCTACCTGATGCACCTCTAAACCATCAACTTATATTTTTTTTTGCATAAAGGCTGCAAAATCATCTTCAAAAGAGCAGGGAGTAACAATATCTGCACCTGCCTTCTCTACCAAGTAGCTAGCATTTCCTGATTCCCAGCCTGGGATTCCACTTAAAAGCTCTTTCATTGTGAGGGGATCCCTCTTTTCATTCATTTTTGTCTCGCTATGAACCCAAATCTTTCCATTCATGACATTCATCAGTTCCATCGATGTTTGGCCGCCTGATCTTGTACAGGTCATATCACTGCGATGAAAAATCGGGGCTATAACTTCCTCATTTTGAAAAGATACAGGAACAATAGATAGATTCTTAGGGAAGTCTTTTATCTCTAAAACAAGGTCCGAAAGCTCTTTTAAAAGGCTCTTTTCATTCAGCTTATGGTTAGCACAAAAGACAAAAACATGAAATTGTCGATTCTTTATAGAGTTCATGCTCATCCATTCAATCACTTTTCTGGCATAACATATAGTGGCGCTAAAAGCAGGCTGAGACCCCAGAAGAAGGGTAAAAACAATATCATTTTTCTGAATAGAAAAGGTGACTTTCTCTTGATTTTCGGTAAATGAGATTGCTCCTTTATTTGCAGCATCTAGTGTTAGTTTTTTTTCCTCTAAATTTTTTGTAGAAATGGTGATGTCCATATCTTCTTCAGCAGTCTTTTTTATAAACTCATGAAAAGCTTCTCTAATGAAGTGTTTTTCATAAGTGATCCCTTCCTCAGGAACGCCGGCATATTTCAGCCAAAATTCGTCTGCACTCTTTTCCTCTTCTAAAAGAGGTTCAATAGTAATGACTTTGACAAATCCCCTATCTTTCTTTGAGAGCTTTTTTAAAAAATCAAAGTACTGCTTTGCCTTCCTAGTAGGTAGATCGACAATTACTTTTTCCATAATGAGATTTTTCTTTCGGAAATAGTTGTAAATTCGGATAGCTTTAATGGCACTAACTGCACCAAAGGGCTGAGTGTCTATGATTCTTGTCGGATCATTTCTAAATAGCTCCCGAAGCATATTGAAGAAGACGGTAGGCCTGAAGAGATACTCTGCATATTTTTGCTGTTTAGTTAACCATTCGAGCCTTTTGACATTCCCGCTTTTTTGAGCATTATCCCACAACGTATGAACCAACCACTTGCCTACAAACTTCCATGTCCAATCTTTCATAATATTAATATAGACAATCTTTGCATCAGGGTTAGAGCGCCTAACCTCTTGCATTTTTGCTTTTGCAGCCTGAAGAAGGCCACCGCCGCCGGAGGACGTGATGACTAAAACTCTCCTGTTAAATTCCTTGTCGTTATCCATCTAACTAATCCTTTTTCTTCTTTCTAATGCTACATGCAGCATTCGTCAATCAAATTTTTGCAAAAATATAGAGTTCAAAATATCAAAAATGAGTGTAAAAATCTAGCAGGAAAGCAGCTTTGAAAGATGTAATAATTGAAAAAGGCCCCATTTCAGAGGCCCTAGTTTTGATCAGAATTATTTAAGCTCCAACAATGCCGCCAATGACGGAAAAGCCTACGAAGAAAAATCCCATGTTAAGTAGGTAAAGCTGCCAAGGCATTTTACACCAAATAACTGCGCATGAATGTGTCGTCACTACAAAACCTAGCCAAGCTCCAATAGCTGCATAAATGCCATCCATTGTTGAAGTAGCGCCTAAAAAGCCTAAGAGAAGAGAGATAAAATAGGCGATTACAAGAGCTACTACAAACTCAGCAAAAATCTTGGGCAGCATCTTTGACTTATCTTTCTTCTTTGCCCCTGCTAGTTTCATATGCAGGTTTCCAAAAAGGTAGGGTGAATACCAGATCGCGCCAACGATGACATAAACAATCGCTGCTACAAATACTGTTAATTTATCTACGTGTACTTCTTCCATTTAATTCTCCAATAGTTAAGATCCAATAGGTAGTGTCAAAATTGGACCGGATGATTTTGATTCGCTAGATTGTAAATTATAGATCTGAAGGAGAAGAACAAAAGTTTTCTTAGAGGCTAAATCATTGTCCTCAATATAAAACCAATTGCCCTTATATTTAACCGAGACGTAAGAGCTTCTAGGACGAAATGAAGAGGTACGAACTCTTAACAGGCTTCCTACAACCTCTTGCCAGTCAAACACCTTCCCTTCTGCTCCCAAAGTGGTCGGTATTAGCCCATCTTCAACATGCTCTTCAGGTACATCGATTCCACTTGAGAGATAATATAAACATGAGAGAATGGATCTGGACATAATCCCAATCTTCCCCCTCTGATTGAATCCAAAATTGAGATCAAAAAGATAGGCGCCGTGATCGGAGTGTACAGCGGAGAGTAGGTGTGCTAATTTTTTTGCTTCAGCTCCCTTATCAGGAAAAGCAATCTGCAGAGAATAGCCGTTTTCCGTCCCCTCTTTTTCACACTGGCTTACCTTTACTCCCACCTGCAATTGAGAGCGCATTTGAAAATGGCGAAAGAGATCAGTCACCTCGAAAAAACTCTTATATCTCGGGACATAACCTGGAATAGGACCTGAGGCAGCTGGTGCATTTAAAAACTCATCAAAGCTTTGCACTGCTAACTTAAAGACAAGTCCCACATGCCACCCTGAGAGGATCAGCTGCTGAATTGTCTTCAAACTAATAGGATGGAGGAGCTGGGAGGCAAAGGCCTGCCCTTCTAACGGCGTATATTGGATCGTAGGTTGGTTTTGCCAAGAAAACTCACCACCGAGCGAAAAAGGATTTGATCTCGTAAACCCAGGAATAGGAATCAAGGGAGATGCAGCTGTCTTATAGGTGAACTGTGTCGTGACATTTCCAACATCAAGGAAAAAAGGCGTATCCAAATATCTGAGTCGAACGAGATTTAGAAGCATCTGCTCATTATTTGTTGCTTGAAGCGATTCATTATATGACATTCTCCCGCCGCTTCCCTCTAAAGCCGTCTCACTTGAAACATGGCAGCTAGTAAAAAATAGTGCAGCTACTGCAAGAAGAATTAATCTGAAAAAAATAGCCATAAGTTACCAACTTAAAAAAAATTTTAATTAAAATCTATAACCGAAATAGAAGGCTACGGAATAGATTGTCCAGCGGAACCTTGCAGAGGAATACCCTTCCGACACCGTAAAAGTCTCAGCTGGCATATTTAAAATTCCCATCTTATTTTTCGACTTTGCACAATTTGTAAAGGTGCGCGCTCCAAATCCGCGAAACCCTAAGGTTACGCCGTGTAATACATTTACATTCGCATCAAAACCGCCCAAGTGAGAGCCTGCACCATTATCTTTAACAGAAAGATGCATCGTATTCATCTGATAGGTAAAAGGCGAATGAGTAAGCGCACGAACGGTAGGTTCAATCACATGACGGTAGAAAAAATAGTGATATTGATAGAAGAGTTTAACGCTAAAAGCATCGATACAGTTAACTCCCAACCTAGCTTCAAAAAACGGTCCCCAAAGATCAGCGTGATTCAGTCTTGTCTCTTCAAAGCTAGTAAAACCTGTCACGCCAGGTATCTCATCCACAATTGTGCCCTTCACTCTCGATGCAAGGTGTCGATATTGAAAACCAAAATAAGGCGATAGCTCAAAAATGCAATTTCTCCAGCTATAGAGCGGAATGTCATATCCTAACTGAGTGCTTCCATCTGCTTCATAGCCGTAAAAGTTCTTCACGCGGAACTTTAACGGAACCGATCCATTTAAAACACTATGAGCCTTTCCTTCCGCCTCAACCAGCCAGCCAAAATCGCCCTGATTTTCCCAGCGAACCTTTCCCCAAATTAAATTAATATGGAAAACTTCCTGTGCAGAATGTGCTACCTTAAAGCTCTCTCTCAATAATGGGGTAGAAGACTCTTCCCCTGAAACTCTCACTTTAAATTCATCGCGCCTGTATCCTGGCCCCAGAAACATCTCAATCTCAAGCGCAGCTGTAGCCTCCATAAAAAAACATAAAAGTAGAAATAAGATGATTTTTTTCATCAGAAAATGTTCCCTAGCGATTTGAATCATTTATAGAACAAAAACTATTTTTAAAAAAATGAATATTTAATACTTTGGAATATATGCAGCAAAGAACGATCGGCAAACTTCCCCTTCTTTTCACCTCTGTCTCAACAATTTTGGGATCGGGATGGCTATTTTCGTCCTATTATTCAACGCTCTATGCAGGCCCTTCCTCTATTATCTCATGGTTACTCGGCGGACTTTTCGTAATCATTATTGCATTTGTCTACGCAGAGCTCGTCTCAATGGTTCCCATCACAGGCTCATCTACGCGAATTCCGCATTACACGCACGGATCTACAGTCAGCTTTATGTTTGCTTGGATGATCTGGCTCAGTTACGCCACTTTTGTCGCAACGGAAACACAAGCAGTCCTTCAATACCTCAATTTCTTTTTCCCCGGCATTACAAAGAGCACAGGCGGACTCACTACAGACGGCCTCATCTACGCGGCCATAACCATGCTCGGTATCAGTATTATCAATGTCTACTCTCTCAAATGGCTAATCCGGTTAAATAACATACTCACTCTCTTCAAAATTTTTATTCCGCTCATTATTAGCATTTCAATCCTCCTCTATTTTTTCACTCCTGTTAGAGCCTTTACGCCCGCTGGCTCCCCCTTTATTCCTTTTGGAAGTTACGGCATTTTACAAGCGATTTCTACAGGCGGTATCCTTTTTGCATTCAGTGGTTTTAAACAGGCCTGCGAAGTTGCAGGAGAAGTTGAAAATCCTAAAAAAGCGATTCCCTTTGCCATAATAGGCTCAGTTGCACTCACTCTCATTCTTTTTATCCTCTTACAAATAGCCTTTCTTACTTCCTTGACAGATCAGAACCTCTTAAGTGGCTGGAAAAATCTCTCTCTTACAAATAATCAAAGCCCGCTTGCCTCGATCCTGGACCAAAATGATTTTCATGCTTTAGTTCCCCTTCTCTACATCGGAGCTATCATAGCTCCCCTTGCCTCCGGCTTTATGTATTGCTCAAGCGCAGCTAGATCTCTTTATGGAATGAGCAAAAATGGCTACATACCTAAATTTTTCGAATATCTGACGCCTAGCAGAAACCCCATCTATGCGATCATAGCCAACTTCCTCCTTGGTATGATGCTCTTTCTACCTCTTCCTGGCTGGGACAAAATGGTAACCTTTTTAACCTCTCTCATGTCTGTGACCTACAGCGTAGGGCCCGTTGCACTTCTTGCTCTCAGATATCAAGTTCCCAATATGGAAAGACCCATTAAGCTTCCCTTCGATAAATTTTGGGCCTATGTAGCATTTTACATCTGTACGCTTCTGACCTATTGGACAGGATGGGAAAATGTCTCGAAACTAGCCTTCTCCTTAGTACTTAGCCTTATCGTCTTCACAATTTATCACCTCATTGTGCAGCGCGGGAAAGGAAAGGAGCTCGACCTCAAAGCATCCATCTGGATCTGGCCTTACTTTACTGGCATTATCTTCTTCTCCTACATGGGTAGTTTTGGAGGCAAAAACATTATCCCCTTCGGCCTGGACCTCTTCTTAATTTCAATCTTTTGTCTCATCATTCTCTACCTTGGAGTTCGCTTTCGTCTCCACGAAAGTAGAACAAAAGAGCTCACAAAACTTCCCTCAATGAAAGATTTTTAAATTTTCTCTTGTCAAAAAAATCTTTACCTCTTTAGATTCCTTATCGAATTTTTAACAAGAGGTTAACATGGCTTTAACAGTTCCCCCGCCAGCATACCCAACACCTATCATTTTCACTCCTCCACCTACTAGTTGGGTACAGATCACTTTAAGCACAGGGCTCGTACTCAAGGTAGCTCTCGTTTTTGCGGCTGTTGTCTTCATTAACAGATATGTACCTGTTATCAAATACTTCAAGAATATGGCCATCTCTGTCTGGTCCTACATCCAAAATTTAATGACAGACCGAGCAGCTCACGCCAAAATTCGAGCGCAAAAAGTCGAGCTAGATCGATTGTCTGAAGAGATCCGCTTGCTTGGACAGTTAAAAGCTGCATCAGAGGGCTCTCATCAAAGCGCTAAAAGAGCAGTGAGTGTTGCAGTTTCGGAACAACAAAGAATAGCCGCTCAAAGAGACGATCAAGTCTTAAGCAAAACTGATTTGGAAAGACAACTAGCTGAGCTAACGACTCGGCTACAACAGCTACAAATAGAGCATAATGGCTTAAAGCAAGACCAATTAAGAAAGCTCCAAGCTGCAGATGAGCATGGTATGGATCCTATGGAATTAGATGCTCAGCATGGCCCTCTGGCCCTAGCCATTGAAAATTTAGGCTGCGAACCATCTCAAGGTGAGCTAGCTGACATCATCGCTCAAGCAAGTGCATCGAAGGGAGTTTTCATCACATCCCTCGAAAGAGCCCTTGGAAACCCAAACGTACCAGGAGTCTCCAAAGTTGCAATAAGAGGCATTTTGCGGCTTGTAAAAGAAGAACGTGCGCTCGTTAAAGCAGTTCATACAATTGCTCAGAGAGCACATATAGTCTAAGAAAATTAAGGAGGAATATATGGCATCCATCACAAAACCAGAGTTTGAGAGAATGGTTCGAGCATCCGAGGCCTTCTTAAAACAACGGAGGGATTATTCGGCTCAAATTCAACAAAGAGATGTTGAGCTGTTGCAGGCTGCTGAAAATGAAGAGCTGCTAAACGATCAACTCGCTCAAGTTCAGGTCTCATTAAGAGGTGAGCTAACTAAAAATCAACGCCTATCAGAAGAATTAACTGCACTTCGCTATCGATTTTTCTCCATAAAAGGACTCTTTGAAGCCCTCAGCCTTCAAAAAGGCGATGCAAACAATAAAATTGCAGAACTAACAAGGCAACTTGAAGACTCAAACCAACAACTGGCCTCCCTAAAATTCCTGCATGAAACAGAAGTCAGACGTTTACAGCAAAAAAATTACGTCCTTCAGCTCATGGCAGAGATCGCAAATATAAATAAAGACATCGCACTCTACCGAACAGATCAAATAGCAATGGTCTGGCCCATTACTGCCGTCGGAGCAGGCGTTGGAGGTCCAGCCGGAGCCGTTGCTGCAAATCTTACCATGGAAGCTGCTTACTATTGCCTTAAGAACATAGGCACCCTATTTACGGGCAGAGATGGAGAGCTATCAGCACTATGGAAACAACAGAAGGAACTCCAGACAAAAATCGATGAAGCTCGACAAGTACTAGATGTAGAATGATTCGAAAATTAGTATCGGGAAAGTACCGTCTCTACTCTCGAAAAATAAACCCCAAAACGGGAAAAAAACGGAACCTTGGCACTTTCAATACCCGCGCAGCTGCGGAGAAGCATGAAAGAGAGATCCAGTTTTTCAAAAGGCAAGGCTAATACTATTAAATACTCTCTTTAAGACTTTCTAAATCAGTCCAATTTTGTGTAACCCTCTCATAGGATTTTTTCTGAATAGAATCTCCTTTTTTATCGAGATAGAGTTGATACTCCAGTAAGTTCAAACAAACCGTTACAACCTCGTTTAAATCGCGAACAGCTCTCTTATTTTTCACCAAGTCCCCTACCCTCTCTTTCCAAAGACGAAAGTTTGATTTTAAATCTTTCCAAACCCTTCTAGTCTCATTCCTCGTCCATTTTACATCCATCGATAAATCCGTAGACTTATCCGAAAAATCCAATCCAAAGAAGTAACAAAGAACGGAGATAATAGAGGCCTCTATCTCTGACAATCTGTAATTATCGCCATCGAGTGGATCAAATCGCAGGCCTACTGAAAGATAAGGGATACCATCTAATAGAGGTTTGAAAAAGGCCTTCGTGTTGATATTTTTTCCCTTGCAAATTGCTTTTTTCAAAACATCCTCATCGATGCCTGTTGTCATTCGAACCTTCCACCCGCCCTTTTTCGCAATGACGAAGTCAACCATCTCCCGCAATGACCTTCCCTCATACTCAAAAAGCTCATACAGATTACCATTTACTTTCGTTCCCTTGGGAGCTACCAAAATCGTTCTCTTCTCAAGTTCAAAGTCCCCTAAAACAAAGCAATCTGCGCAATTCAAGTTGATGAGTTGCCCCATCAAATCCTTTACGGGAACAATAATGGCATATTTTGCCCCTTCCCAATTCTCCCAATTCCCAACGGGTCTAACTAACTCTCCTAGACTAAAGTGTATTGTCTGCCGTGTTTTTTGAATAAGATCGTGAAGATGTTCCTGATCATCTTTTAGCTTATGCCGAAGGTCACCAAAACCCGATCTTAAAATACCATCTGCGGGCAGAATCTCAGTTGCATGAACAGCAAAAAGCTTTTCCTGCAATACTTCTTTAGAATGCGCAAAAAGATTGAAGCTAATTAAAACTAAGAGAAAAAGCCTAAACACAAATCCATTTCCAATTTTGCAAAACATTTTACAAAATCTCGGAAAAAATAGGAGCCTCTTTTTAGAAAAAGTGCATTATTTCTTTTTCACAAAGATCTGAGATGATTTTCATGACTTTGCTTTCTCTTTAACATGAAGACTAGACTAGCTGGAAAGAGAAGCAACAAGATAATAGCAGTTATACCCGCCCCATATTTAAGTGAAAGATAAAAAATGCGAAGGCTTGTACCGGATAAAAATAATGCAGGAATGAACAGAACAAATGAAAGTTTTGCTCTTGTTTTTAGATTATGCTCCAACTTCAAAGCATCTTTAAGAAAGTCCATAAGGCTTATGCTCACTCCTAAAAAAGAAGTTGTAAGAGCACAAAAATAAAATACTCTGGCGAATAATGCTATTTTTGAACTACCCAAAAAGTGACACAAAGGAGAAATTGCTGTTTGATCATTTAGAGAAGCTGAAGCTAAACTAACATCTCCATTCAAAGGAACAATTCCCAATATGTAACCATTCCATAAAATATAAACAACTAATACGAATAGACTTCCCAAAATAATCGAGCGCATCACCTCTTTCTCATTTCCTTCTAAATAATTATAAAGTGAAGGGATCACCCCTTGAAAACCAAAAGAAGTAACTAGTAAAGGAATGCATGAAAAAGTTTTATTCCAGTTTTGTCTCGATAATAAATCATAATTCACTTCCCCATGTCCCATTGAGATAAGGCAGACAAAAGAAACTGCTAATAACATCGCTAAAATCGAATTAATAAGACCTACAAATGAGTGTCCTCCAATCAAGAAAGGCAAGAAAAAGAGAACAAAACAGAGAGTTCCAAAAGGAATAGAAATCCCTGTTACAGACTCTGAAACAAAAACTCCTCCCCCTTTCACATAAGCAAATAATAAGGAGAGAAATAAAAGCAGATATAAAAATACAATATAAACTCTAGATGATTTTGAAAGAATAGATTCAGAGAGAGTGAGAAAATTTGCACCTTGTTTGACATGAGAAAGAGCTTTTAGAAAAAACAAGCCGCTCATTACAGAAAAAAACCATGTAATGATTAGGGCAAAAAACCCCGGAAAAAAACCTCCTTTTCCCATTTCCACAGGCATGCCAAGCATCCCAGCACCAATGGCAGTACCTATAACTAAAAAAATTGCATTAAATTGTCTCATAAGAAAACCGTTAAAATTACAGAGTAGTTTAAGAGGGTTTCCCTAAAAAAACAACTAATCCTTGCAATTAGTACAGCTTGTTCCTAAGAGGTAGACAGCTCCACATTTAGGACATTTCACAACTCGAACATCATAATTTGGTTTTATCGTTGTCTTAGGAAAAAGAGATGAACCTATTCCCATAGATACAATAAAAAAAAGACAGACCAACTTCTTCATAAAAGCTCCTAAATAGAAATAATGAAATCCTATCTGAGAGAAGAAATAAAAGAAATATTAATATTAAAGATTTTTAAAAACTTCTCAATGAAATTGTAGGACTACACCCTAATAAGTATGTGCATATAGCTTTAGTGGGAGATTTTAATATCTAAAAATTTCAATAGAGAAAGAACTTCAGGATTGGAGAAGTTGGCCTTTTTCAATTTATTCACCCCTGGATCAATCGAGTAATTCTTAGAGTCTCTGAAATCACTTCCACTTAAATCTGTCTGATGAAAAATCGAGCCCTCTAAATCCGTCTCTTGGAAATTTGCTACTCCCAAAAAGGTGTCATTAAAAAAGCACTCTCTTACCTTGCTTCCCTTGAAAGATGTTCCCTTCATCTTCATGCTAGAAAAATTGCATCCCATCATAACGCACTCTAAAAATTCAGGAGAGAAAAAGACTTTATCACATTTAAAATAATCCATTCCTACAAGCTTGCATTCCCGAAACAAACAGTCTTGCATCCTGCAACCATCTAGCTTAACTAACTGAAAGTTACAATTCTTAAATGTACAACTAGAAAATTTTGCATTCCAAAAAACGGATTTTATGAAACTGCATCTTTCGAAGGAGCAATCTGAAAATGTACCTTTATCAAAAGAAGTTTGATTAAATTCCTTCTGGGTGAACTTTTGATTCTCAAAAACTTTTTCAGAGTATTGATTCATTTGGAAAGCCTTAAGTATTTTTTATTTACATAACAAAATTGAGGCAAGCTTCCGGATTTACTTTGAGTTAGTTTGCGCAAATTCTTTTCCCGACATACCTATGGGTAGGCGGAAAATAGAAAAGGAGAAGCGCTAGCTTCTCCTGATTTATTCGAAATAACCGAAAAAAAACGGAAGAGGAGGGATTCGAACCCCCGGTCCCGTGAAGGACTTCTGTTTTCAAGACAGACGCATTCGGCCACTCTGCCACTCTTCCAATGGCGAATATTATAGGATAGATTTTATTTATAGAAAAGAAGATTGTCTTATCAACTAAAAGTTGTTTAGGCCGCTCCATCTTTTTCTTCTTCTTCCTCAACCTCACCTGCATAGACAGATGCTAGATAGCGTGATGCTGGGGTTGACCTCCAACCCGTTAATCTACGATCTTCGTCTACTTGAGGTTCGATAATTGGAAGCTCAGGCCCGTCACCGCGATCCCATTCTAATGTTCCACGAAGATCACTCCAACAGTGAATTGCATGGAGTCTTTTAAAAGTTCTCTCTGAAAAAGCACGGACGTTTTCAACGAGCTCTCTTAGAAATCTTGCTTGAGAGGCATCATCTTGTCGAAACTGAGAGTCTCCCCACTTCCAAACTGTAGCATCAGATCCAAATTCTGTAATGGAAACATCATCTGTAATAGCAAATGCTTCCTCTAAAATATCTTGAATTCGTTTGGCTTGCTGTCTTGGCCCGAAAGACATCAATGTACCTCCAGGCTCGCAGGTGCCACCGAAAGCACACCCCATAGTGTTGGTAAGCTCTTGAGGGCGCCCTGGATATGTGTTCCCACGACTCAGCCCCATTTTAATCATTGCTAATGGATAGGCCTGCACACCCAACCTCATTAAGAATTTATTTTTGGCATTAAACTCCTCTTCAGGAATTTGGAATTGAATATTTGCCATAAATGGAAATTCAAATGAGTATCTTCCATTTTTAAAAAATTGATAGACTGGAGTAAAGCCAACCTTTTCAAAAAAGTATTTCACCATCCTTTCAAGGTAGTTTCCCGAAGCCATATCCATTTGTAGCCATTGATGTGTAACTCCTAGCTTCTTATCAGGATGATTCTCGGAAACAAATTTATGAAGTTTGCAATGAGCAATGAGCATATTTCTCGTTGCTATTCCAGCTCCATGAATTCTTGTTCTAGAAGAACTCCCTTCTGGAAAATCTGTCGGATAGACTTCTCGCGATTGCTGAAATGCTTTAACTCCTAGCTCGTTAAATGACCACCAATCATTAACCTCTGGGAATAATTCAATTGCTTTCGTTGCATATTCAAGGTACTTATCAATATTTTCTAAATTTTGAAAATTTCCTGACTCATAAAACCACTCTGGAACGGTAAAATGATTTAAAGTAACGGATGGAGTAATGCCTGCTTCTAGTAATTTTCCAATAAAAACCCGATAAAGGCCTACTGCTCTATCATCAACACGGCCATCTTCTGGCATAATCACAGACCATTCAAGAGAAAAACGATGTGTTGTAACATTGTGGCTTTTAAGCATCTCAATATAATTAGTAGGGTCAGACAAAATATCTATGAAGAAGTCCTTCATGGGTTTTCTATGTTCAACATGCCCAGGCTTATCCATCCATTTATCCCAATCACACTTACCTCTTAATCCAGGTGTTGCAGACCACTTCGTGCCTAGCCCAGATGATTGAAAAAGTGAGCAAGCAAACCCCATCTCCTTAGGCGGCCAACATTCCGGTTTAATGTCTGGCTCTTTTGGCGCTAGAGGGACAACCTCACGAGCTGTAAAATAGTCGTAAGGAAGCGTAAGAGGTAAAATCGCTACTAGACCTGTAAATTTAATGATATTTGAAACATAGTATGCGACTTTTTCTCTTGTCGAGAGTGTTTTGATAGTTAGATCTCCGTCGTTCCAATTAATAATTTCTGGAGACGGAAGTAAACACTTTTCAAGACGTAAGAATGAAGCCATTTTATAACCCGTTTTTTAAAAAAGAGCAGTCTAAATAGGGTGTGTTTTTTAATCAAGCGCTGAGATAAAAGATAGAACTGTGGGAAAAGTGCAGCCTTCCTTAAGGAAACTGCTCGAGGAAGCGCATATCATTTTCGGTGAAGGTGCGGATATCTTTAATACCGAGCTGTAGCATGGCAAGCCTTTCGATTCCCATTCCCCAAGCATAACCGGAGTAGATTTCGGGATCGATACCGCCTGACTTGAGAACTTCGGGATGAATCATTCCTGCGCCTGCAACTTCTAGCCAACCGGTATATTTGCAGATACGGCAGCCTTTTCCTTCACAAGAGGTGCAGTGGACGTCAACTTCCATACCAGGCTCTACAAAAGGAAAGTAGGAGGGACGAAAGCGCGTTTTCACATCTTTCTCTAAAAGCTTTGACCAGAACTCATCCATTGTGACGATGAGATCCTTGAAAGAGACATGTTTATCGATGTAAAAGCCTTCGATCTGGTGGAAGAAGACGTGTGAACGGGCGGAGATTGTTTCATTACGGAAGCATCTTCCGGGAGCAATCACGCGTATAGGTGGATTTTGCTTTTCCATCGTGCGCACTTGGACATTGCTCGTATGCGTACGAAGAAGGTAGTCAGCTGAGATATAGAAGGTATCTTGCATATCTCTTGCTGGGTGGTCTGCATCAAAGTTAAGCCCTTCGAAGTTGTAGTAATCGCTTTCTACATCAGGGCCGTATTCAACAGAAAATCCCATATCCGAGAGGATATCGATTGCTTTATTCAGGACTTGATTTATGGGATGCTCTTTACCAAGAGGCTCTTTTCTTCCTGGCAGAGTGACATCGATCTTCTCATTTAGAAAGCGAGCCGCTAGCTCATTTTCTGATAGTTTTGTGAGTAAAGATTCTAATTGGGAGGCGAGCTCTTGTTTGAGCTCATTGATGATTTTACCAAATTGAGGCCTCTCTTCTTTTGAGAGATCTTTTAGGTGAATCATAAGTGATTGGACAGGGCCTTTTTTGCCAAGATAGCGAACTTTAAGAGCGTCAACATCTTTAGAAGAGCTGGCACTATCCAGCTCTTCTAAAAATTGTGATCTTAGCTTTTCAATCTGACCCTCTAAAGACATATTTGTCCTTATGCTACGAGTGCAGATTTAGCAACATTTGCGAATTCGCTAAACCCTTTTGGATCATTCATCGCAAGGTCTGCTAGCATTTTGCGATCAACTTCGCAGCCCGCTTTTGTGAGGCCATGCATCAGTTTACTATAACTAATACCGTTGATTCTTGCTGCAACACCAATGCGGACAATCCAAAGTGAGCGGAATGAACGCTTTTTTTGTTTACGGTGAGTGTAGTTGAAGGCCATGGCTTTCATAACAGCGTCTTTAGTCAGACGTAAGTGATTCTTACGATCACCTGTAAAACCCTTGGCAAGCTTTAGCAACCTTTTTCTTCTCTTCCTAGAGGCTACTGCTTTTTTAACTCTCATTTTATTTCTCCTTTATGTCTGTAATTAGCCTAAGCCCATTAGCTTTTTGAACATCTTTAGCTGACCTTTGTCAACTAATGAATCTCTCTTCAATCTTCTCTTTCGCTTACTTGATTTCTTCGAAAGGATGTGACGAAGGTTGGGACTTGTTCTTTTAAGCTTGCCGGTAGCCGTTAGTTTAAAACGTTTACTTACAGACTTCTTTGTTTTCATTTTAGGCACGGTTTCTCTCCGATTATTGCTTTTTAGCCGATGGGGCTAAAACAGTTGTTAATGTACGTCCCATTCTTTTTGCAGGGGCCTCAAGAAGTGCAATATCTTCTAGCTCTTTGCAAAATCTTAGGATTACCTTTTCTCCCAAATCCATGTGAAGCATCTCTCTTCCACGGAACATGCATGTGACGCGCACTTTGTTACCCTTTTCGATAAACTCTCTTGCGCGTTTTAGCTTTGTATTGAAGTCATGGACATCAATATTGGGCTTCATTTTGATCTCTTTGACCTTTACCTGGTGTTGGGTCTTTCTACCCTCTTTCTCTTTCTTGGTCTGGTGATAGCGGAATTTTCCATAATCAATCACTTTACAAACAGGCGGTTTTGCATTCGGGGAGATCTCCACCAGATCGAGGCCCTCCTGCTCAGCTAAAGCTATCGCCTCTCTGGGGGAAATAATTCCCACTTGCTTACCATCAGCGCCAATGACGCGTACTTTGTCAGCTCTGATTTCTCTATTAATTCTCAAATTAGTTCCTGTTCTCGGGCTGCGTTCAGTTTCTATTGTACATCGGGCATAGGTCCAACGATCCATTAAAGCCTGAAATATTATGCATTTTATCTTAGAAAATCAAGGATGAAATCACTTTCAAAAATTTTTTTTTCGAATCCTAGAGATAAAATTATTTTTTGATAAAGAAGTCTCTTGATTTCATTTATGATCTCACATAGAATTTCTTGAACTTATGGGGTATTAGCTCAGTTGGTTAGAGCGCCACGTTGACATCGTGGAGGTCAGCTGTTCGAGTCAGCTATATCCCATATTTTTTATCTATCAATGAGTAGATATCTTTCATGATGAAAAAGGTACCTGCACAAACTAACACCTCCCCCCTCTTTTTAGCCTCGCTATAAGCTTTTTCAAATTCCTCTTTTACATCGCCAAAAGAGTGAGGCATTTTTAGATGAATTTCTTTCTTTATCTGCTCAAGCGGCATAATCCGGGCGTGACTATTTGAGGTAAAATGAATGGATGAAGGGACTAGATCTACCATTTCTTGCATCTCTTTATCTCTAGAAAATGCGAGCAAAAACCTCAGAGAGCGTCCAGGAAAGTATTTTTTTAAAGCTTTTAGAAGAGCCCGCATCCCTTCAGGATTGTGAGCTACATCTAAAACAATGGGGATCTCTTTTTCTATGACCTCAAATCGACATTTTGGCCTAACAGTTAGCGCATGCTCGATTTTGAGAGAGTATTTTTTTTGAAGAGATAGAAGAGCCTCTTTGGCAATTTGTGAGTTTTCGTCGTCAAAAAACCCCTCTTTTAAACGAACTTTTGTAAGAGGCGCACCAAGTTCTTTTGCGCGGTTTAAAATAGCAGTATAACTAGCCCTTTCTCCAATGATTACAGGTACATTTTCTTTGATAATACCCGCTTTTTCTCCTGCAATTTTTTCAAGAGTATCTCCTAGCATATTTTGATGGTCAAAACCGATGGAAGTAATAATGGAAAGAATGGGCGTGATAACATTGGTTGCATCTAATCTGCCACCTAAACCTGTTTCAACCACAATAAGATCCACTTTTTCCCTTATATAATAGGTAAGTGCAAGCGCAAAAATAAACTCAAAATAGGAATAGTTAAGACCGCTTGTTTTTTCGATTAACTCTCGAAAGCAGTCCAGAAGATCCTCTTCTTCAACCATCTCATCTCCAATTCGAATTCGCTCTCGAAATGTTATGAGATGAGGAGATGAGAAAAGCCCTACTTTATAACCAGACAACGTAAACGCTCTTTGAATCTTTAGAGAGACTGAGCCCTTGCCATTTGTGCCTGCCACGTGAACACAAGACGGCAATAAAATATCCATCCTTTCCAAGAGATCTTGCATTGGTCTCAGAGAATATTTATCCGTCTTTTTTGCGGCTAATTTCTTAAGAAATTCCAGAACATCTTCATAGGAGTTTACTGATGACATCTTCCCCTACCCACGATGAACCTAATTCATTGATCGGCCTAATCGAACCGTGATAATCGGATCCCCCCGTCACAAGCCAGCCCTTTCTCTTCGCAATATCGATCCACTTCTGCTCCTGACTGGGATACATCTTCGCATACCTTCCCTCAATTCCATCAAAGCGAAGTTCTAGAAGATCACGGACAATTTTCTCTTTCTTGATAAAGAAAGGGTGAGCAATGACAGCTTTTCCGCCTGCTTTATGGATTTCATTCACAACTTCAGAAGGTGTATGCTTTGGGCTAGCTACCCAAGCAGGTCCGTGGTCCTTAAGATAGTAATCGAAAGCTAGTTGAAAATTTTTAACATAACCCCTTTTTACCAAAATGCTAGCAAAATGAGGTCTTCCCACTACATTTCCTCTCCCAAGTTCAAGTAGCTCGCTCTCCAAAATGACAATTCCAAGCTCCTTAAATTTATCCAGCATCTGTAGATTTCTTTCCCGCCTAATTCTTTGAACATCTTTCAAAAACGCACTCAAAGACTCGCTCTTTAAATCAAATCCATAGCCTAAAATATGAAGATCCGAAGAGTGCATTCTAGAGGAGATCTCAACGCCTGGAAGAAGCGTCAGCTCCAACTTATTAGCTAAGTCAAATAGATCATCAGAATAGGCTTCAATCGTATCGTGATCGGTAATCGAGAGCCCTTTTAACCCCTTTTCTTTTACAAGATGTAAAAGCTCTTCGGGGGAAGCAATACCATCTGAAAAATTAGTATGAGTATGAAGGTCATAACGGTCTTGATTCATGAGATCACCCTTAACTCGTCTTTCAAAAGAACACCCTCTTTTTTATAGACTATATCTCGGACCTCTTCAATAAGACCCAGCACATCTCGCTGCGTTGCATTGCCAGTATTTACAATGAAGTTTGCATGGACGGGTGAAATCATGGCTCCCCCCACTTTTTTTCCTTTTAAGCCGAGCTCATCAATTAATTTTGAGGCAGATATTCCCTCAGGATTGCGAAAGACGCACCCTGCACTTTTTTCTGTGAGCGGCTGCGTCTTTTTTCGATATTCAATAATATTAATCTGCCTATCTCTCGCCTCAGGATCAAGGGTCAGCTCAAAAGTTGCGCCTACAATCACGCCTTTCATTTCTTGAAAGGAGGACTTTCGATAAGTAAATGTCATCTCTTCCTTTGAGTAGGTCTTAACCTCGCCATCCTCATCAAGATATTTAACCTCGACTAGATGATCTTTTGTCTCGCATCCATTTGCTCCTGCATTCATAAAGACAGCTCCGCCAACGCTTGCTGGAATGCCTGATGCAAATTCCAATCCAGATAGCCCGGCTCGCACCGTCTTACTTCCTAAAAGTGAAAAAGAATAGCCAGCTCCCACATGCGCTCTATTTTCATCGATCTCTAAAAAGTCTATACGATTTTGAATAACGAGAGCATCCAGTCCTGCGTCGGGGAAAAGTGTATTAGAGCCTTTTCCAACAATGATAATGGGAAGGGTTTTCTCTCGCGCAAAAAGATAGGCGAGTCTCATCTCATCAATAGATTTACAAACTGTAAAATAAGAGGCTTTTCCGCCGATACCAAATGTAGAGAGATCAGACAGTGACTTGTTCTTCTGAATCAAGAACTTTTTTGTATTCTGCATCCAAAACCGCGTTGATAAATTTTGCACCTTCTGGAGCCGAGAACTTTTTGCAAAGGCGAATTGATTCTGCAATGATTACTTTGACCGGCACCTTGTCATAGAATATTTCAAAGATAGCTAAACGTAAAATGTTTTTCTCGACGCTAGTGATACGGGTGAACTTATATCCTTCCGATCTAGCTGCGATAATCCCATCGATCTCCTCAAGGTGGTCCTTCAATGAAATAATCTTTTGATAGGCCTCTTTCACAGCTGTTCTGGAGACCTTTAATTTGATCATGACAAAAGAGAGGATTCCCTCATCTAAATCTGATGTGAAATCCATACTATAAAGTATTTGAAAAAGGATCTCGCGAAATTTCTGTCTAGGTATTGCCATATATGTTCCTCGGGAAGAGAGTATAGCAAAAACATAAACCTTAATTCAAGTGAGATCTAAGGAGCCAGGCAGCTTTTTCATGAACCTCAAGTCTCTTAATTACAAGGTCTGCCGTCATCTCATCGTGGTGCTCTTGCGCTAAAAGGATAAGAGGTCTGTATTTTTTGGCAATAAGCTCATGATCCTTCACCAGTTTTTTGATCATATCGTCCTGTTTTACCGGCTTATTTTCCTCAGAGATAGTAGTTCTTTTTTTAAAAGCTGAAAATGAGCCTTCTGCATAAAAGCCAAGAGTTCTAACTCTTTCCGCAATCTCATCGATAGCCTCTGCCATCTCCTCATACTGTTTTTGAAAAAGAACATGGAGGGAGAAGAACTGTGGTCCTACCATATTCCAATGGAAATTCTGTGTTTTTAGATAGAGCGCATAAGTGTCTGCTAAAAAGTTTGTGATCTCATCTGCTACTTTTTTTCTCTCTTTTTCCGTCATTCCAATATCGACTTTCATTCTTCACCTCAAGTGTTTTTTTTAAAACTAGCCCCATCCCGATTTTTTTTCTATTTTTTATATCTTTTATTTGGTATCAAAAAAGCTATGCTGGGAATATTTTTAGACATCGAGGCAAACGGTCTCAACTTCTTCTACAATCGCTCTGTTGAGGTCGCTCTTCGAATTATCGATCTTACAGATGGACGTGAACTTGATAGCTACGACCAAATCGTCTCACAACCTAGAGACGTTTGGGAAAAAAGCGATCTATCCAGTCTTAAAGTAAACGGTTTTACTTGGGAACTTGTCAGCTCAGGAAAACCTGAAAAAGAAGTTGCAGATGAGATCCTAACCTTATTCCATAAGCACAAAATCCGTAGAAAACAAGCGATTTTCATCTGTCAAAACCCCTCTTTTGATAGAGCATTCTTCTCTCAAATCATAGATCCCGATAAGCAAGAGATGCTTAAATGGCCCTATCATTGGCTCGATCTTGCGTCGATGTATTACGCATTTACCATGGAAAAAGCAATCAATGAAAAAGAACCTTTGCCTTGGGAAGTGGGCCTATCAAAAGACAATATGGCAGGCGTTTTAGAACTTCCAGTGGAGGAATCTCCTCATAGAGCGATCAACGGCGTTGATCACCTCATTCTACTTTACTCCCACGTAGTCGGCTTCCCACTTCAAGTCACAGCTAACTAGGCTTCAAGTAAAGCTCCAAGAGCAGCATTCACAATGGGCCCTATTAATATCTCATTAAAGCCGACCCCTCCAAAAAAGTAAGTAAAACCGATTATTCTGTGGCTATAATTTAATACCTTGGAGAAAGCAGCCGCCTGAAGAGAAAGCGTTCCAAGAACAGTAAAGGCTACTTTAGATACTTTAAGGATCACCCATTCATCAGTCCAAGACTCTTCATAATTCCTAATAGGATCTAGCTTACTAACTAAAGCGCTTAAGTTTTTAGGAACTACTTGTTTCACGCTTGCATAAATACCGCCAGCCATGAAACCTGCTTCGATAGGAATGGAGCCACATAACCAAAACCCTATTCCGCTTCCAAGGGCATCCCTTGCAAAGTCCCTCATGTTCATCACTACCATCTCTGGTTCTCCCTTTCAATAAATTAAAACAAAATTCCAAGGGCAGCATTTACGACCCTTCCTATTAAGACCTCATGAAGTCCAAATCCCAAATAGAAGTGTATAGGCTCGGCCGCACTAAAAAGAGAGGTACAAAGATACCCTGTTCCAAAAATAGAAAAGAGCACTTTAGTTATGGCTTCATCAACTTTATCGCGTGTAGCTAGCACCTCGAAAGGGACTTGTTTAAAAGCAGCATAAATACCGCCTCCAACAACCCCGCACTGAAGAGAAACGGAAGGCATTAAATAAAAGCCTAGAGAGCCTCCAATAAAATCCCTTGTATATTCTCTCGGATTAAAATTTATCATCTCTTTAGTCCGTGTTTGATGAAAATTTTTGAAATTAGACTATTAATAGCTATTTTCATCAAGTTTTACTTTTCCACGGAAGATATGGTAGATCCAGTAGCCATAAGCTAAGACAAGAGGAACACCAATGAGAACAATGACGAGAAGGATCTCAAGGGTTTTTTGAGAGGATGCCGAGTTGTAGATAGTCAGACTATTTGCTGCCGTATCCACCGTCGACATGACAAGGTAGGGAAAAGTTCCAATACCGAAGAGCGTTAGAAGCAGCATGATACTAAAGCAAGAAGCAATAAATACAATACCCTCCCTACCCTTTCTCATCAAAAGAGGAATGCTGAGGATAGTAAGAAGCATCATTATGGGGATACTTATAAGCTGAGGATGTTTTTCAAAGGGAAGAAACATATGCGGCATATCGATATAGGTCTCAAGCGTTGTGACAAAGAAAAAGAAAAGGAAAAAGACGATGGACCTGTGAGTCCAATGCCTCAATTTCTCTTGAAGTTTGCCTTCCGTTTTCATCACCAAGAAGATCGATCCATGCATAGCAACTAACGAGACAGCAAAGAGAGCAACAATAACGGCATATGGCTGAAAAAGAGAGATAATTGAACCATTAAATTGGTGATCACTATTGAGAGGTATACCTGTTACAAAATTACCTAGAAAAATCCCGAGAACAAATGTTACCAAAATGCTCGATAAACAAAAAGTTCCATCCCATATTTTTCGCCAAGTTTTAGACTCACTTTTGCTGCGGAATTCAATGGCAGCAGCCCGAAACATAAGGCCTGGAATTAAAAACATGATAAGCGTGTAGTAGCCAGAGAGAATGCTTGCATAGACAATGGGAAAACCGGCAAAAAGAGAACCTAGAATAATAACAAGCCAGACCTCATTTCCATCCCAGACAGGGCCAATAGCATTTAAAAAGATACGCCTCTCTGTATTCGATTTAGTACAAAGATGAAGAGCACCTACTCCCAGATCAAATCCATCTAAGACCATATACATCACCATAGCAACGCCAACTACTACGTACCAAAGAATGACAAGTGTCTCATATTGCATCACTACTTCTCCCTTTTTCTAATTTCATAGATATCGCTATAGAGCGAGCTCGAGTCTTTTCCCGTCTCAGGTGTTTTCGATGGACCATGTTTGATTTTTCGATCGAGAAGGAAGATAAAAAGCGCAAAAAGAAGGATGTAGACAGCTGTGAACATAGTAATCGAGCCTATAACTTGAGACGAGTTGATATTGGGCGACACACCTTGAGATGTTCTCAAGAGTTTCCAAACAATCCACGGTTGCCTGCCCATTTCAGCTGTAAACCACCCCGCTTGAAGCGCAATCATGGGGAATGAGACAGAAAAAACCATGGGCCAAAGAAGCCATGAACGCTTATTTAAAGTTCCCCTTTTCCAGAAAATGCAGCCCATAAGAGCTATGAAAAACATCACGCCCCAAAGAAGAATCATAATATGATAGAACTGAAAAACCGCCGGGACATTTGGCCACTCATCTTTAGGAATTTGATCGAGCCCCGTGACGGGTTTTTTCGCATCCCAATAGGTCAAAAGGCTAAGACCTGCGGGTATAGATAGGCCGCGAACGGTTTTTGTATTCTTATCGACCCAGCCAAAGAGGTACATGGGCGTATAAGGTTTTGTCTCATAGACACCCTCCATAGCAGCTAGCTTTGCAGGCTGATATTTTGCGACAATTTTTGCACTTGAATCGCCTGAAAAGAGCTGCAGCACAAGAGTTACCATCGCAACCAAGAGCCCGATCTTCATCATGCTATGTGCAATATCTTGATATTTTCGTTTTAACATGTAGTAAGCGGCGACACTGATGACAAAAAAGGCTCCTGCAAGCCAGCATCCAAGAACTACATGAATAATGCGGTCGACAGCAGAAGGATTAAAGACCATCTGCCAAAAGTCAGTAATCTCCGCTTTTGCCTTTGCCCCCTCCCCTACAATCCGGTATGCTGTGGGAGTTTGCATCCAAGAGTTGGCAACAATAATCCAGACAGCGCTAAAGTGAGCGCCAGTAGCTACGCAAATCGTTGCAAAATAGTGAATCCCTTTTCGCACACGGTCCATTCCAAAAAGAAGGACTCCCAAAAAGCCTGCTTCAAGAAAAAAGGCAAAAATCCCCTCTGCAGCAAGTGCAGAACCAAATACGTCACCCACGTATCTAGAATATCTCGACCAATTTGTCCCAAAAGCAAATACTTGAACGAGTCCTGTTGCAACTCCCAAAGCAAATGTAAGCGCAAAGATCTTAATCCAAAACTGCGTCATGCGTTTGTACTTGAGACTTCCAGTTTTGAGATAGATCCCTTCCATGACCACCAGCATGAGCCCCAGACCAATACTGAGAGGCGGGTAGAGAAAGTGAAATCCAATATTGAGAGCAAATTGTATTCTTGAGAGAAGAACTGTGTCCATATTAGCCTTTTACTTTCGGTGAAGAATCAGAGTGTATAAAAAAAAATTTGAGACGTCCACCCTTTTTGTGTATACAAGAGTTTGGGAGGACATTTGTGAAAAAAGGGCTATTAGTTTTATTTCTACTACTGTGTTCGAAATTGCACCCGCTTTCTCTCTCTTTGGAGGATGCGGAAAGGATAGCTCTTGGCGAAAACCAGCCCTATCTCATCTCTCAAGAGGAGGTCTACCAAGCAGATCAACAAAGACTTGGGGCCTACTCAAAATGGATGCCGCAGATCTCTTACAACTCCTTTTTTGCTCACACTTTTGAACCCACTTTGGTTGAAAACATCAATACAGGCACATTTTTCTATAAGAAAAATCTTGTAATGAATCGATTTGAGATGAACCAAACCATCTTTTCGAGTGATCTTCTCTATAACATTAAAAAGAAAACTCTAGAAAAAAAGAGCACAGAAGAGCGAGGTCGTGGGAAAAAGAATGATCTTCTTTTAAATGTCAGAGGTGCCTACTTCAGCGCTCTTCTTTTTGAAAAGGCCGTCCAAATTCAAAAAGAAAATGTGAATTATCTTAAAAGCGCTCTTGAAGTAGAGACCGGGAAATACCAGGCAGGAAATGCAACCCTCCTTGAGACAAATCAAAGCAAAGTGGCAGTCTCGAATGCTATCTCACAGTATTACAATACGTTGAAACAATTAAAAGTTTCAAAAAATGCTCTTGTAAAAGCTCTGGGCATTGATCCTCACTTAGGAGGAGATATTCAAATTACAGAGGACGATTTCCCTATTTATGAAAAACCGCTTCTTTCAAATAAATTGAATCAAATATCACTCAAAAATGTGAGCGCTCAAAACATAGAATTTGGTGAAGAGAAAGAGCTTTCTCTTTTCTCTGATGCCCAGCTAGATGATTTCATTTCCCAGGCCATCAAAGAGAAGCCCGATCTTCAATCGTATAAAACAAATGTGAATATCGCTGAAAAAACAGTTTCTGAGAGTTATGGAAAATACCTTCCTGAAGTCACAGCTTTTGTAGATTATCAGAAAAATGCCGGTGAGCCCAGTTCAAGACTCTTTTCAAAAGATCCCTTTAGCTGGGCTGCTGGCATTAAAATCTCCTGGGATATTTTCGATGGGCTCCTAAGAGAGCGAAAGATTAAAGAGGCCGTCTCCAAAAGATCCTCTTCCAAACTTCGCTATAAATATGCCCTCAATCAAGTGGAAATAGAAGTGCGTGATGTACTCTCCGGAATTGAGGACGCTCTTTATTCCTATGTTTTTGCAAGCGAAAGCGTTAAAGTTGCTGAAATGGCAGCTAAGCAAGCCCGTGAAAAGCTCTCATTTGGCAAAATCCCCCCGCTTGATTATCGAGATGCCGTAAATCAACTAGCTCAAGCAAAAAATTTAAAAAATAGATCCTCCTTTCAGGTCATCATGGCCTATTATCAGCTCCGATATGATATCGGTATCGATGCAAACAACTGACATCTTTTAGAAATCTTTATAATACACCCGAAATTACTAATTGCTTTTAGGTGAAAAATAGACTAGAATTATTATGAATAGATAGACTATCTATCTTCAGCGAAAAAGCAAAAGGACCAAATGGCTATTTATCACATGATCACTCCCTTCATTGAGGTTTTGATCATCGCGATTATTTTCAATTATCTTCTCTCCTTCTTCTGGAACACGAAGTCGATGGATCTTGTATTGGGATTTTTGGCTTTTCTGCTCCTTTTTGCCCTCTCTTCATGGCTAAAACTTCCTGTTCTTCACAAGATCATGCTACTTGTAGGTAATGTCGCTGTCATTGCTATTCTGATCATATTCCAGCCAGAGCTGCGTGTAGCTCTCTCGAAACTTTCTTTGAAAGGCAAGCGCTACCGTGAAATTACAGAATTCGATAAATTTTTAGATCACCTCGCAAACTCCATCTACAGATTAGCTGAAAAAAGAATCGGCGCCATTATTGCAATTGAAAATGAAGACTCCCTAGAAGAGTATGCTCAAAAAGCTGTCATGCTAAATGCCGACTTCTCATCCGAGCTGATCGAATCGCTCTTTGCAACAGCTACTCCTCTTCATGACGGCGCATCTATCATTCGAGATCGTACCATTTTAGCAGCGTCTGTCATACTACCTCTTGCTGAAGACACCTCTCAGCTAGCAAAATCGATGGGCACAAGACATAGAGCTGGGCTTGGTCTATCTCACCTCACAGATTCACTCGTGATTGTTGTCTCCGAGGAAACGGGGAAAGTCTCCGTTGCAAGAGACGGCATTATGACAAGAGGTGTAAAGATCGACAGGTTCAAAGGAATCGTTCGCAGTATCTTTAACCCGCCCTCAAGGGTTGTAGTTCCAACAAAATTTAATTTTTGGGAGTGGCTAAGACAGTGATTACCCTCTTAAGACGACTTTTTATTGAAAATTGGCAGAGAAAACTAGTTTCACTCGTTCTCTCCATGATTGTTTGGATGGTGGTCAACCACTCCATGACAACAACCCGTATTATTCATAATATCCCTGTCAAAATCAAAAACGTTTCCAAAGGAAAAACCATTGATGGCCTGCAGTCAAATGGCTCACTGAATAAGCGCATCTCACTCACCATCACAGGCAATAAGAGTGTCGTCGATAATTTGAGCGGGAATGATGTTGAAGTCGTACTAGATGCCAACGGCAAAGAGGGTGAGTGGATTGCAACCATTTCAAAACACAATCTACACAGCTTAAACCCCAACCTCGACCTTCAAACGATCAACAAAATCGCTCAACATGACTTCATCGTAAGAACGAGCAACCTTGTGACTGAGAAGGTACCTGTTATTGTTTCAAAGCCAATTGGTGAAGCTCCTAAAGGTTACCAGTTTTTGGACGTCTGGCCCTACAAACTTCATCTCTCACTGACCGGTCCTGAAGAGATGTTGAAAAAGCTGAAAACAAGAGGGATCAAACTCACCTTCAATCTAAACGAGATCTCAAGAGAAGAGCTCGACTCCTTAAAAGAGCTTTCCGAGCATTCAGATGAGGTTAGCTACCTAGTTCCTAAAGCTTGGAAAAAAATCAGCCTACCACAGCTCTCTGAGACTCCCTTTGAAATTGATGATCCTCAGGTAAAACATTTACGAATCGATTTTGTAAAGCGCAATCTCATACCTATGAAAAACCCCATTCCTGTCGCGCTTTTCTTCCAAAACAAATACAGCGATAAACTCAATCCAGAAAAATATTCTCTTGAAGAGAGCGAGTTTATCCACACCAAGAATGGCATTAAGGTGATCAATTCACCACTCTATGCCAAAGGTGTTTCTCGTGATTTTGCAGAGCTTGTAGAGGATATGCTCCAAATTGTTATTGTCGTCGAACCGAAAAAAGTAAGAAAAAACCTTCTCTGGACAGCTCAAATCGCCTACCCACAGCAGCTCGAAGATACCTATGTCGACAAAATCATGTCAGACCATTCAGATGAGATCCACTCTGGACTCCACCCCAGGTTTCGTGAAGAATATTTGCGAAATCGTTTTCGTAATTATATGAACCAATTTAGACTCTTTACCCCCGATGATGAAAAGCTCTCATTGAATATTGAGCTAAAGGGTAAAGAAGTCGCTATCACTCCGCAAAACACCCTTAAATGAAGAAAATCTCTCTACTGAAGATGTCCATGAAAGGTTTGGGCGGGCTCGAGAAATATACACTTCGTCTAAAAGACGCTTTTGAAAAAAAAGGGGCCGAGGTCTCTCTCATCACATCCGATATTCTTCCCATTCCTAAAAGACCTAGATATCTGCGCCTTCAAAGGTTCGATCAAAAATGCAAAAGCTATCTTAAGAAGCATCCTACAGACATCGTTTTTGGTATGGAAAGGTCGAGCTTCCAGACCCACCTAAGAGCAGGCAATGGCGTGCATCACTCCTATCTTCAAGCGAGATGTCTCTTTGAACCGGCGATCAAGAAGCTCTACTTTAAGCTCTCTCCTCTGCACCAAAAAGTCCTAGAAATCGAAAAAACGGCCTATGAGCATCCCGAGCTTAAAAAGATCTTCTGCAACTCTAGCCTCGTCAAAAACCAAATACTAAAATATTACAATACCGATCCAGCAAAGATAGAAGTTGTACATAACGGTGTTGAATGGAGCGAAATGGATGAGGCCTTCCAAGCAACAATGGATAAAGAAAAACCCTTTGAATTCCTTTTCTTAGGAAACGGTTTTGCAAGAAAAGGTCTTACTCCCCTTCTACATGCACTGACTCTAATAAAGCAGGAATTTCACCTCTCCGTTGTGGGAAAAGACCGCAAGATGGAAGATTATCAAAAGCTTGTCCATTCTCTTGGCTTAGAAAAAAGCGTCACCTTCTTCGGTGAGCAAAAAAACCCCATTCCCTTCTATCAAAAAGCAGATGTGCTCGTTATTCCCTCCTACTACGACCCTTTTGCCAATGTCACACTGGAAGCGCTTGCTATGGGACTGTTTGTCGTCTCTTCAAAATCTAACGGGGCTTCCGAAATTCTAACAAAAGATATGGGCTCTATCATTGATAATCTAAATGATCCAGATGCTTTTGCTAGCGCTCTTGAAACCGCGCTCAACCATCCCAAAACAAAAAGCTCTGCCCCACTTATCAGAAATAGCGTAAAAGAGTATGATTTCTCTAAAAAACTCACTCAAATTGTAGAGAGCACACTTGATGTTTAAAGAGAAACTTGAATACATACTTATTCGCACCCTTACCTATCCCCTACGATTTCTCCCCTACAAAGCAATCCATCTACTCGGAAGATCCTTAGGGTTTATCGCCTATTTTTTTCTCACAGAATACCGAAAAAGAGCCCTTAGCAATCTCGCTCTTGCAAAAGATCTCAAGCTCACGGACAAAGAGCTTAAAAAAGTTGCCATTAAGTCCTTTCAAAACCTTGCCATTACCTGTCTTGAATATCCAAAACTAGCCTATGAAAAGGACATTTCAAAAGTCGTCACCTGCGTAAATCCCGAAACATCAAATGAGCTACACAAAAAAGGCATCGGCATCATCTTTTTTTGCGGCCACCAGTCCAACTGGGAGACTCTCCTTCTGGAGGGCTGCACACGCATGAAGGGCATTGCCATTGCAAAGCCTACGCACAACAAACTTCTCTATAATTGGATTGTCTCCATTCGAGAGAAGACGGGCGGCAAAATCATCCTCCAAAAAAATGCGCTGAAGGAGTCGATGCGCGCCCTAAAAAAAGGTCAATTTGTTGGAATCCTGGGAGACCAGGGAATGCCTGAGAGCAGCTATCACTTTCCCTTTCTAGGACGAAATGCCTATTCCTCAACTGCATCTGCGCTCCTCTCTTACAAAATGAAGTCCCCCATCATTGTAGCTACTATCAAAAGGGGCAAGGACAGATATTTTATCCACTACTCCGATCCCATCTGGCCCAATCTCGAGAGTCCCATGGATCAAGAGGTCCATAGACTAACATTCGATAGCCTCGTCCTCTTTGAGAAAAGCATCATTAGGTCACCCGGTGAATGGCTCTGGCAACATAATAAGTATAAGCAGCAGTCATCGAAAATTCTCAATAAGCCCTTTCGTAAAGATTGCATCCTCATCGTACTCCCTAAAAAGTGTGATCATCTTCTAGAGCACCTTGCAACGCTACGTAAGATCTACCCAACAGAGTTTCTCTTCCTACTCGCTCCCAGAAAGTCTAAGAAAAACCTTCCGACTTGGCCCGAAAAAGTCTTTTTCTACACCTCTCAAAAGGACCTCTTCTTAAAAGACTACCGTTTCAAACTCGTCTTAAATCTCGCAAATTATGAGCCCCTAAAAAAGCACTACTTAAAGCTCAGCGCCTCATCGGTTCCCACTCTCCACGACTTAAAAAAACTCGCACCCCCCACCTCTAAAAACTTATCTCAAATCCTAACCTCTACTCTCTGTAAACCGGGAAGGCTCACATGATCGATCGTTTTTTTCTAGATGAGTCCTTTGAAAAAAAAGAGGTCTCACTAACTGGCCCCGAGTTCAAACACTTTCGCGTGATGCGCATGGAAATAGGAGAGCTTGCAACTCTCGTAAACGGGAAAAACCAAATTGCAAAAGCTAAAATTCTCGAAATCAAAAAAGACCGAGCACTCCTCTCTATCAAATCAATAGAAACAAAAAAAGAAGACACTCGAGAGGTCACTCTCTCACTTAGCTTGACCAAACAAAGCAATTTGGAGCTTGCTATCGAAAAAGGAACAGAAATTGGTGTGCACCATTTCTGGCTCTACCCCTCTCATAAATCGGAACGCACAAAAATCAGCCCAAATCATCAAGAGAGACTTCGTCTCATTACTATTTCTGCGATGAAGCAATGTGGAAGGTTAGACCTTCCAACAATCGAAATCTTTTCCAAAATGAAGGAGCTACCATCTTTCTCAGGAACCATCTATTTTGGCGATGTGCGCAAAAATGCACCTTCCTTCCAAAAAGGTAAAGAAAATGTCTTAATGTTTGTCGGGCCTGAAAAGGGGTTTGATAAAAATGAACACCACTACCTCTCTAAAAACTTAAAAGCTCATGGAATCTGTTTAGGAAAGCACATCTTAAGAGCAGAGACCGCAGCCATTTCTGCAGCTACTCTTCTTTTCTCTTGAAATGAAGCATCTAACATGCAAAAATATTCTCTATTTTTTTGTAACAATATAGGTTTTTATGGCATCGCCAGTAGATAGTAGCTTAAATCCTGAACCGCCCTCTTTTTCCCTAGAAGCACCTCTCCTTGTATCTAAAAGAAGCCCCCAAAAAAGAGATTCTAAATCCCTCTCAACTTCAATTCGATCTAGGATCTCAAAAGTACGAGTGCGACTTCCAAGAGCGCAGCGAATGAGCATAATGAAGGTATACAACCCTTATCAAGAGATGTCGGATAGAATAAGACAAGTCCATTTCACTGATGAGTATGAAGCTTATCGAATGGTTACAGTAGATGGTAAGACTTATAGAGGAAAACATGCCGGGCAAAATCGCTCATTTACTACTTTCGAGATGACCCATAAAGATGTTACCTTGCTATTTAGAGTTTTTAATTTCACATCTCTAAAATTCCGATCCTCTTTTCGAGGAAAACCTCAATCAAATCAGCTTCGCTATTTGCATGGTAGAATCTCATGGCTAACTGTTAGCTATAATCTAGCGATCCATTTAAAAATACCTGTAGCCAAAATTTTAAATCTTTGGAGCATCAAAAATACAGGTCTCATTATTCAAGAGAACTATAAACCTCTCGTCATTACCTACCAATCGAGAGACTCTCTAACAGATAGAGAGCAAGATCTACTAGATCAATTCTTCAAAATCCTTCGACTCACTCAGGATACGGCAGCAAGTTCGTGGGACCTTACCCCCGAGCGCTTCGTAGTAGACAGCAAGGGGCAAATTAGATTGCGTGATTTTCCCGATCAGCCAAGAGATAACGCTCCCAACATGGAGAGAAATTTTGCAGTTCGCGAGTGGACACAGGATAATCCAGCAGCTAAAGGTTATATGGCCCTAAATCTGTTTGAAATGATGGAAATCTAGAAAATCCATCTTTCTATAAACTTTTTTTTACACTTGCAATCTTTAAGGATCTATTACAAACTATTACCGGTTTTATTAATTAGGGGGATCAAATGGCCGCATTTTTTGGCGCTAGAAGAAGACTATTTTTTGATAATAATAACGACTTGCCAGTACCAGCTCGTCCATGCACCCCCCCAAGCTCCCAAATTAGTTTAAGAAGAGAAAGACTTCAATCTATACAACTTAGAAAAGCATCAGCTAGAGCCTTAAGTGCTTACGAGAGCTCTGAAAAAATACTCGGCAGAATTCGTGATCCTGAAAGTGACAGAAGAGAGATCACCTTTCGCGGCAAACGCTTTGTAGGAAAGTTTACAGGGCAAAATTCCACTTTTAAAGAGTATCATATGAGCTCTGATGAAAAAGAAGTTGTTATGAAAGTATTTAATTTTCAGAAGTTTAATCTCTCAAGAAGATACAGAAAAATGGCACCCCGTCAAAGATCTTATTTCTTCTTTGAAAAAATGTCTTACTTTCTACAACATTACAAATTAGCTGAAAAATTAGGGGTTCCGCTCGCAAAAATTGTTAACCTACAACAAATCCATTTCAATGGATTCGTTGTACAAGAGGCCTACAAGCCACTAGAAATTAAAATTAAGCCAAATGATTCACTCTCAGAGCAAGAGGTGAAGATTCTACGCCAATTTCGTAAATTCATTTTAAATCACCCTGAAATACACACATGGGATTTAAGCCCTAGTTCCTTCGTAATAGATCCTGATGGAAACATTAAACTGGCTCATTTTCCTACATCTAAGCGAAGAGAATACACTGACACCCAATTAATTTATTCGATCTCTCAGTGGACCCTAGAAAATGCTGAAGCAATAGCTCTTTTAGATTTAAAAAAGGATTAGCTACTTTCTTTTGTTGAGAGATAGACCACACCTCTCGATGGATCGAGCGTAACGGCCTCTTTATTTCGAAGCGCCGTTATCGCGCCCTCCGCTCTTACAATAATAGAAAGATCAAAAGTTTTTGCAACTAAAATCGCATACTTTTCCGACGCTGAATCATCTATATGATTATCCAATATGATTCCGGCCGCCTCTTTCATAAGAGGCAAATAGCTATTATCACACCTTGGAATCACAACAATTTTATCCTTGAGGCTCTCTAAATCCACATCATCAGAGCCTGAGAGAATAATGACATTTTTCTCCAGCTTCGGACCGTGGCCTTTTCCGCCGCGAAGAAGAACATCCCCAATATTTTCCACCATCATGGTATTCGTAGAGCCTGTCTTACCGAACTCCGAGCCAGAGGTTACAATCACAAGATCTCCAAAAGAGAGAAAACCATTCTTAAGAGCATAACTCATGGCAGCTGTAAACTCTTCCTGCTTGTTTTTTGTCTCCTTAAAGATCGGAATTACGCCCCAAGCAAATGCTAACTGATGATAGATCTTCTTGATTCCCGTGACAGCCATTATAGGCATGAGCGGCCTCAGCCTTGAGACTTGATGCGCTGTAAATCCAGACGCAGTAAAAGCAAAAATCGCTTTGGCATCGACGCTGTAAGCTGTTTTGACAGCCGCAGATGATACTGCAGAGGAGACATTGTGAAAGTCTTTCCTGGCATGGTGGTAGAAAAATTCCTTATAATCATAATCTTTTTCAGCTTCATCGATAATGCTCTGCATTCTCTGGACAGTTTCAATAGGATATTTTCCCACAGCTGTCTCTCCCGAGAGCATCACAACAGACGAGCCATCATAGATTGCATTTGCAACGTCGGAGACCTCTGCCCTTGTAGGTCTTGGATTATGGATCATCGATTCTAGCATTTGAGTTGCCGTCACCGCAGGCTTGCAAGCATCGAAGCTCCTTTTAATCATCATCTTTTGCAGTTTGGGAATAACTCCCAAATCGAGCTCAACACCCAAATCTCCCCTTGCAACCATGATTCCATCGGATATGCGAACAATCGTGTCAAAATTCTCCACACCTTGTGCATTTTCAATCTTAGCAATCACCAAAATGTCGGGCTTGCCTTGTTCTGCCAGCAAGTTCTTGATCTGAAGAACATGATCAGACGATCTTATAAACGAAGCTGCCACAAAATCAACATCCTGATCACAACCAAATTTGATATCTTCCACATCTTGATCTGTCATTGCAGGTAGATTCAAATGAGCATTTGGAATATTGACCCCTTTTCTCGATGACAAAATCCCGCCATTTTGAATCTCAACATCAACCTCTCCCTCTCTTTTAGCCACCACTTTGGAAATGATATAACCATCATCAAAGAGAATCTTCATCCCCACAGAAATATTATCGAGGACGGAGAACGGATGGATATCGACCTGATTTTTACCTTTGGGAGTGGCAGTAAGTGTCACCACATCTTTTTCTGAAAAAGAAACAGAGCCGCCTTCAATAATACCCACTCTAACTTCAGGACCTTTCGTATCGAGCATAATCGCGCAAGGTCTCTCCAACATATCTCTCGCTTTTTTGACCCAATTGATGCGGTTCGTGTGCTCTTCTTTCTCACCATGGCTTAAGTTCAGCCTCGCCACATCCATGCCAGCTTCCATTAGCTGGACAATCTTTTCAAAAGAGTCAACAGCAGGGCCGATTGTGCAGATAATTTTTGTGCGCTTAAACATGAGATTTCCTGTGATCTAATAATTTATATATACCAAATTCTTCATAAAAGAGAAACACGTACTTGTATATCCCACCTATCCTGTTATTTTCGAAGCTTTAGAAACCTCTGATCAATTCATGTTTTCAATCTCGGGCTCAAAATTTCAGCAAAAATCAATTTTGGAGATCGAACTAAACCTATGACGGTTAGCGAGATTGAAAAATTGCATTTTTGCCAAATTTTTGGAAAAGGTGAAATGCATGAGTTGATCAGAGGTTC